>Ga0181612_134227_pt1 | contig 10351 bp, 6 predicted proteins | sample HoacroProtozoa21_FD_119630 | JGI IMG/M metagenome (GOLD analysis project Ga0181612, IMG submission 119630) | Hoatzin crop microbial communities from Cojedes, Venezuel. Combined Assembly of Gp0051906, Gp0051904, Gp0051908 | reverse complement strand
TTGCAATTGGTTGAGCATGTCAACCTTGCCTGCATAGTCGCCCGACACGCCTGTTATCAACGCTTGCTGATAGAGTGAGTAGTCGCCTTGTTTCTCGTCAATGGTCATCGCCGTATTGTACGCTTTCTTGGCTCCGTCATAGTCCTTGGATGACAGCAGGCAGTCGCCCAATCTGTTGTAGGCGTCAGCGGTCATGTCGGCTGTGGTTGTGCCTGTCTTGGAATCGATGAACTGCTGGAAGAATCCTTGGGCTTCACTGTATTTCTTTTGCTTGAAAAGGGCATAACCCATAGAATAAAGGGCATTTCTGAAGTTTTGCGATTTGCTGTCGCCCGAGGATATGTAGTCGCTGAAGTCCTTGGCGGCATCACTGTAGTCGTTCAAACGGTATTCCGACTCGCCTCTCCAGAATTTTGCGTCTGCCACTGTGCTCTTGTTATAGTCTCCAGTGTTGATCGACTGTGACATATACTGTCTTGCTGACTTGAAGTCGGCATTGGCATACGACTGTGTGCCCAAATTGTAGAGCACTTGTTGCTTGGCAGCCATTATCTCTGAAGTGGGCTTGTTGATCTTGTTGATTGACTTGAGCGCTGACTTGTAGTTCTTGGTCGTGAAATACACCTCGGTGAGGTATTGGCTCACTTTTCCAGCGTATTTTGAGTTGGGATAGTCATTGAGGAATTTCTCCATCACTGTCACCTGCTCGCCAAATCCAGATGTGTTTCCTTCATGAAGGCAAAGAGCGAGGTTGTAGAGGGCTTTTTCTCTCACTGCATTGTCACCAGTCATCTCTGATGCTTGTTGGAACGACATGCGGGCTTTGTTCTTTTCGTTGCACTTTATGTAACTGTCTCCTGCAAACAGCCATGCGTTCTGCGCCATCACATCATTATTGACACCTGCGCTCTGGGAGAAATAATTGGCGGCGTTGCTGAAATCGTTGGTCTTGAAATAACTCATAGCCAACTTGTAAAGCGCTGTGCGCTTCGGACTGTCTTCTTCATCCGCGTATCCCTTCAGTGTCTCTATGGCTTTGTAGTATTCGCCATTGGCATACAATGCCTCGCCTTCTATCCTGTCGGCTTCGTTGGCGAGTTCTGTCCTTCCATACTTGTTCTTGTATTCTGTTATGGTGTTCAGGGCTTCTTTGTCGGCTCCAGTGTTGAGAAGGCAGTCGGCTATATACACTGGCGCCTTGCGCTCGTATTCCTTGGCGTACTTGGCTACATTGAATCCTTTGAGAGCGTCATCGTAATTGCCCTCAGTGTAATTGATATAGGCATTGTAGTATTCTTTGTCAAAGCCATGCTTGCCGTCGTTCGACACACCTGCAAGAAGTTTCTTGGCTGTCGTCATGTCGCCGGTCTGTATGCACGCTATGGCATTGTATAGGTTCGACTCTTCTGTCTCCTCCTTGCCGAGGTTGTCGGTCTTTGCCATGCTGTATAGTTCGATGGCTCTGGCGTATTCTCCGCTCTTGACAAGCGAATTGGCCTTCAATGCAGTCAATCGGTCTGCCTCTGTGCATTCCGGATTGCCGATGAGATAGTCTGTGATAAGGGAGGCAATGTCGGGAGTGTTAAGGTAATATCCGCAGATGAGGCGCATGGCTTCCGCTTCTTCTATATGTCGTTTCGGTTCTTTACGCTCAAGATAGTCCTTGAATGTCATGTCGGCGGCATAGTAGTGGCCGTCGGTCATCTGGTTTATCGCTGTTGCGTACAGGTTGTCAACATCGGTGACAACGGCACTGTGCTGCGCGAAAGTGGGACACGTCATCGCAATAGCGACAATCAAAAGTCTATATTTCTTTGCCATAGATAAAATGTTTTCGTTGCTCCAGAAAATGGAGATGCCACAACGGCTTTTCTCATAGACTGGAGGGTTCAATCAATTCATACGCAAATATAAGACAATAAATTGAATAATGCTTTTCTGACGTGTCTTTTAAAACAAAAAAATTCATAAAATATCATATTTGAGAATCATGATCCCTTTGCGGCATTTACTCGGATATACCCATCAGCGTTTATGCGGTCGGGATACTATGAATGTGGTCGGCAATAGAAAACATCAGTAATCAAGTTTGTATGTCTCATGTATTCTTCTAACACAAAAGCAAGATTTCTGGCAAAACAGCATAAATTTCATTCTATGTATTTGTAAATGTATTTTACCAAAGAAAACGAATGTATATCTAAAAGTTTTACCGTTGCCGTTGCATTTCTGCAAATTGTCAATCATCAGGCATTCAACCGTTTTCTGAAAATAAGAACACTAAAAAGGAAAAATCGTACATTAAAACCGCTAAAACCAACATTAACAAAAAAGGAGCTAACCTCACGGCCAACTCCTTATGCACAAATTTTTTGCTATGAAAAACACATTTATATCGATGCAAAGTTAATAAAAACTTTTTTATCTCCAAATATTTTCAAACATTTTTTTAAAAAAAATTTCTTTTTTCCGATAAAATGTAGATTTTACACTAAAATCTTATGAAATTAAGACCAAATTACATGTAAATCAGTGTTGACATGTTCTTTTCGTCCAAAATGTCGTTGGCAGTTTCAACTATGAAATCAAGCGAAAGGTTTTCTAATTGGCTCACTGTGTCATCTATGCCCTCAAATCTGTTGTAATGAAGATATGCCTTGGCTACATCCAAAGCATAATTCTCGGCATTGTCACAAGCCACGATTATCTGTCCTCTCATTTGTTTCATCGCCCTGTCAAACTTGCGCCTCGTAAGAACGGAGTCTCTGAGTTTCTTGCATTCTTTGTGGATAATGCCTAAACATTTGTCAACGTCCTTTGCATTGCACCCGAAATACACGGCAAAGGTGCCGGTGTCGGTGTAGTTCGTGAGCGAACTCTCCACAGTGTAAACCAAACCGCAATGCTCTCTTAGTGCGATGTTGAGCAGGGAGTTCATGCCCGGACCGCCTAGCAGGTTGTTGAGGAAATAGAGCGCTGTCCGTCTCTTGTCGTCAGCAGCGTAGGCACGTGTGCCTATCATCACGTGCGCCTGATGGGTTGACTTGTTGACAATCTTCGTCTGTGGCTCGTAATCGGTGGGCAACAGACGCCATTTGTCGCCAGTGCTTACCGAACCGTGGGTGCAGTTTTGGACATCGAATTCCAAGCTGGTTTTACGTATGCCGCCACAGATACGGTTGAGGGTCTTCATCACATAACTGTTCTCATAATCGCCATAGACGAAGCATATCATATTCGACGGGGTGTAATGCTTGCCAGTGAAGCGCAATGCGTCTTCGGTGGTGTAAGTCCTCACCTTGTCGGCTTTGCCCAAGATGTCATGACCAAGCGGATGATTCTTGAATATCAAATTCTCAAACTCATCAAAAATCAGTTCTGCAGGGGAGTCGTTATAGCTTTCTATCTCATCGGCTATCACTTCCACTTCCTTGTCTATCTCGTGCTGGGGAAATGTGCTCGAAAAGACTATGTCGGTTATCAGTTCGATGGCTCGTGACAGATGTTCGCGCGTGAATGCCGAGTAAACCACCGTCTCTTCCTTATTGGTGTAGGCATTGAGGTCGCCGCCAACAGAATCCATCCTATTGAGCACATGCCATGCCTTGCGCTTCTTCGTGCCCTTGAAAATGATATGCTCGCAGAAATGTGCCAAACCATGTTCGTCATCGAGTTCATCACGAGAACCGACATCAATGGCAAAGCCAGCGTAGGTGACATTAGAATGGTGCGCGACGTGTATTATCCTCAGACCGTTGTCGAGTGTGCCTGTGAATATCTTCTCCATCACTTCTCCTTTTCGAGAATTTCAACAAGCTGTTCCATGCCTTGCGAAGCTCCTGTCTGAATCACCTGGATATCGATGCCGTAGGGCACCTTCACTGGTTTGGGGTCGATGAGGAACATCTTTGCGCCTCGCCTGACATACGACAGAAGACCGGCAGCGGGATAGACGTTTAGTGATGTGCCTATGACCACGAAGATATCGGCTTTTTCAGCAGCAAGGGCTGCTTCTTCCATCTTGGGCACTGCCTCGCCAAACCATACGATGAATGGACGCAATTGTGAACCGTCGGCTGCTTTGTCACCCATCTTGATGTCAACACGCTGGTCGTCAAGAGTGACTATGCAACGTTCGTCGTTGGGATTGCGTGAAGAGGTGGCTTTGTTGAGCTCACCATGGAGATGTATCACATTGCCTGAACCTGCCCTTTCGTGCAAGTCATCGACGTTTTGGGTTATCACGGTGGTATTGAATCCTTCGTCAAGTTGGGCCACAAGAAGATGGGCTTTATTGGGCTTCACATTCCTGAGTTCCCTCCGGCGGATATTGTAGAAGTCTATCACCATTTGGGGATTTCTGCGGTAACCGTCTATCGACGCAACATCCTCAACATTGTAATTGTTCCACAAACCGTCACTGTCCCTGAATGTGCCAAGACCGCTTTCTGCCGATATGCCGGCTCCAGTGAGAAACACTAAGTTCTTTTTCATCTTATAATGTCTTATAAATAAGAATATAGTCCTTTTTTTTGCAAAAATAACAATTTTTACACCAAACATCGAAACAGAACGAATAGAAAAGCTTACCTTTGTACGATTATTAATATACAATCATTAGTAAAGATATGCATAAACTTAGTTACGCCTTAGGCTTAGGCATTGGCAACCAGTTGAAAGGTATGCTGGGAGACGGTGAATTCTCTCTGGAGGATTTCTCAAAAGCTATCGCTGATATCCTCGACAATCAGGAACCGCAAATCAATCATAGGGACGCGCAGAAAATAGTGAACGACTATTTCAGCGAACTGCAAGAGAAGAAAAATGCCGAGAAGGCAGAAAAAGGAAAGAAGGCTCTAGTGGAAGGAAGGGATTTCCTTGAGGAAAACAAGAAACGTGACGGTGTAATCACTACTCCAAGCGGACTGCAATACGAGGTGCTGGCTGAAGGCACTGGAAAATCACCTAAAGCTACCGACACTGTGAGATGCCATTATGAAGGTAGGCTTATCGACGGCACTGTGTTCGACAGTTCTTACCGCAGGCACGAACCGGCTGACTTCGGTTTGAATCAGGTGATCACAGGATGGACCGAAGGCGTGCAACTGATGAAAGAAGGGGCTAAATACAGATTCTATGTCCCTTATCTGTTGGCATACGGCGAAGGTGGAGCAGGCGACCTCATACCGCCATTCAGCACACTGATATTCGATGTTGAGCTCATCAAGGTGCTCTGACAACAAATCAATTGATGACAACAAACCATCGTGACAATAAATAAAAAGCATTGAAATTATAAAAAAGGAATTTATTAATCGAATCAAAAAAAATGAAAAAGTATTTGTTTATCGTGGCAGCTTTCGCAGCAGCCGCATTCACCACATCATGCAGCAGTGATGTGAAACCGTCTTTGAAAAGCGACGTTGACTCATTGGCATACGACTTAGGCATCGCACAGGCTGATGGACTTTATCATTACATGACAGAGCAGCTCGGAGTTGACTCCACTCAGTTGTCTTCATTCATCAAGGGTATGAAAGAGGGTGCACTGAAAGAAGGAAACAAGAGCAAAGACGCTTTCTATGCAGGAACAAGTGTTGGTAAGCAAGTTATAAGCATCGCTAAGGGTCTGTCTTCACAGGTTTATGGCAATGATTCCACTCAGACTGTCAACCCACGCAACGTGCTTGCTGGTCTTATCGCTGGTTTGACTAAGAAGGCTCCTAAGTCTGCAGAAGTTGCTTACAGCGACTATCAGAAGAACTTGCAGCCTATAATCTCAAAGAATATCGAGAAGCAATACGGTGAGTACAAGAAATCAAATGAGCAGTTCCTCAAGGACAACGCTAAGAAAGCCGGTATCGTGGCTCTGCCTAACGGCCTCCAGTATCAGATAATCGAAAAGGGCAACGGAGTTATGCCTAACGACTCTTCAACAGTGGTGTTCCACTATGTTGGTACTCTGATCGACGGCACTGAGTTCGACAACTCCAAGGACCGCAAGCCTCTCGAGGTGAAACTCAATCAGCCTGGATTCATCAAGGGTATGACTGAAATCCTGAAAATCATGCCTAAAGGTTCTAAGTGGAAAGTGTTTATCCCACAAGACCTCGGATATGGCGACAAGGCTCCTGGATCTAAGATCAAACCTTTCTCAACTTTGATTTTCGATATCGACGTTCTTGACGTCAAATAATATCGGCATAAATAATTGGTAAAATAAATGAGAACCATTTGTTTGTTCATAGCTGGTCTGATGTTCTTCGGGGCATCAGGCCATGCCAATAATATAATGCCTAATGATTCTGTCAAGGCAGAGAAGGCACGATTGAAAGCAGCTAAGAAGGCCGCTAAGGCAGCTAAAAAGGCTAAGGTTTTGTCAACAACGGCTAATGCCGGAAAGACCTACGAGATAACTGTTCCTGAACTTCGCACTCCTGAGGATTCTATCAGTTACATCTTCGGATGCTCGCAATCCAACGGACTGATGAACTTCGTGGTCAACCAACTGAACGTTGACACTGCTTATATGGACGACTTCGTGCGCGGTGTGATGGACCGTGTTGACCTCGACACTCTCAATCATGCCCAAATGGCATACAATGCCGGAAGTGAAATCGGTGGACAGATCCTGAAGATGAACAATCAGTTCAGCCAGGATTATTATGCGGCTGAACCAGGCAAATCGCTTGATTCAAAACTTTTGGCACAGAGCATCTTGGCTGGTGCATTGGGAAAGACTGAACTGAAGTCGGACAGCGCCATGAAATTGTTCCAAGAGAAAATGAACGCACGTCATGCTGCCAACAAGGAAGAGATGTACGGTGTCAACAGATTGGCTGGTGAGAAGTTCCTCGCCGAGAACAAACTGAAGGACGGAGTGATTACTCTTCCTAGCGGATTGCAGTACAAGGTTATCAAGGAAGGAACTGGCGCAAAGCCAAAGGCTACCGACAAGGTCAGCGTGAACTATGAAGGACGCTTGATTGACGGCACTGTCTTCGACAGCTCATACAAGCGCAACAAGCCTTCTAGCTTCCAAGTTAACCGTGTAATCAAAGGATGGACAGAGGCGCTTATGAAGATGCCTGTGGGCTCAAAATGGCAAATTTATATACCGCAAGAATTGGCTTACGGCGACAGGGAGCAAGGCAAGGTCATCAAACCTTATTCTGCCCTGATATTTGATGTTGAATTGCTCGAGATAGAGAACAACGAGACAACAGCCAAGACAACTGAAACCAAGGCTAAGACAACTAAGACGACTAAGTCTTCTAAGAAGAAATAAAGTCCCGAAATACTGAATCATGAAGATGCTAATGCATTAATAGAATAACAGCATCGTTCATATATATAATGTAAGGTCCCTGAGCATTTCGCAACAGGGACCTTTACTTTTATCTCTTTCATCTTTAAAACTCAATTTGCTACCGGCTTATTGCAATTGTTTATCCCCTATCACAGTAGTGAGGAATTGTGTTCATAATCAGACGATGCCAAATCTCGGCAAATGAATATTGACAGGTGCACCACTGACGATTTCCGTAATATCGGACATTTGCACAGGGTATTCCTACCCCAATATTACCAATCGAATTAACCGAATATGCTCTTGAACACCTTATCGGTAGCTCCGGAATGAGATGATATGTAATCGCCTGCCTTCTTTCCGACACTGTCAAGATAATCATTGTCCGAGGTCAGTTTATCGTAAATGGCTGTAAACTCAGCGGAATCATGTATCTCAATACAACCGCCTATCTTCAGCAGTTGTTGTGCCTCACGGAATTTCTTGTTGTTGGGACCTATTATGACAGGAAGACCATAAACTGCAGCCTCAGGGACATTATGGATACCTACGCCAAAACCTCCTCCTACGTATGCCACAGTGCCATAACGGTAAATGGATGACAGCAAGCCAAAGCAATCGATTATCATGCAGTCGTAGCCGGAAGACGATTCGCCTGATGACGTCAGTTTTGTATATCTCACACAACGACGTGTTATCTTGCTTTCTATGTCTTTCAGATGAGCCTCGTCTATCTTATGAGGCGCCAATATCAGTTTCATCTTCGGATGACTGTTGAAGTAAGGAATGATGATATCCTCGTCGGGCGGCCAACTGCTGCCGGCAACCAGCACATTATCACTGCCTGCTGAGAAAGTCTCCGCTAAAGGCAGTTCCTTTGCCTGACGGCGAATCTCAATCACACGGTCCATACGGGTGTCGCCCACTATTGTCACGCAGTCTATACCTATACCATTAAGCAAATGCTTTGACTCTTCATTCTGAACATAGAAATGGGTCACGTATTTCAATGTCTTGCCGCCACGTCCATACCATTTGAAGAAATGCTGCTGAGGACGGAAAATGCTCGACACACTGTATATAGGTATCCCGCGCTTGTGCAAACGGCGGAAATAGTTCTCCCAAAACTCATATTTGATGAATATCGCCATCGTGGGATGACTGTATTTCACAAACATGCGGGCATTGTCGGGGGTGTCGAACGGCAAATAACAGATGACATCCGCTCCTTCGTAGTTCTTGCGCACCTCATAACCCGACGGAGAGAAAAAAGTGAGAAGTATCTTGTATTCTGGATGTTCCTTGCGCAAACGTTCCATCATAGGACGGCCTTGCTCAAACTCTCCCAACGAAGCTGCATGAAACCACACCACCTTGTCGTCTGCGCCTATCTTCTCTTTCAATATACGATACGTGTCATAGTGTCCCTTTATAAGAGTCCGGATCTTCTTATTGAAAAGCGACGCTATATAAGCTCCTATTGCGAATATGTATAACGCGAAACTGTACACTATGCTACGAGTTCTGTTTTGTCTTCTTTATTGTGAATTGGTGAATTTATCATCCCAGCACAGAAATGGCACGGCGCATACGCGACAATGTCTCTTCCTTGCCTAAGAATGATGATATGTCGAACATGTGAGGACCTTTGCCCTCGCCTACCAACGTCAGGCGCCATGCGTTCATCACATTGCCCATGCCAAGTCCGTTGTCTTCTATCCATTTGGTCACCACAGCCTCTTGGTTCTCCAAAGAGAAGTCATCAAGGCCTTCAAGCAAATCTGCCAATGCGCTCATCGTCTTGCCTGAATCTTCCTTCCAACGTTTCTTCACTGTCTTTTCATCATAGCTGGTAGGCGCAACGAAGAAAAATGAACATAAGTCCCACAACTCATGAGCGAAGTCAACACGGTTTTTCATCATGCCAACCACCTGCTTCACACGCTCCATGCTCTCGTCGATGCCATGCGACTTGACTATAGGCATGAATTGTTCGGCTATCACTGAGTTGTCTGCCTTCTGAATGTATTCGTGATTAAACCACTTGCACTTCACAAAATCGAAACGGGCACCCGACTTGCTGCACTTGTTGATGTCAAAAAGCTTTATCAGCTCATCCATCGACATCAGCTCTACGTCATTGCCGGGATTCCAGCCAAGCAAAGCAAGGAAATTTATCACTGCTTCGGGAAGGTAACCGCTTTCACGATAACCTGATGACACCTCGCCAGTCTTGGGGTCATGCCATTCCAATGGGAAAACAGGGAAACCAAGCTTGTCGCCGTCACGCTTCGACAACTTGCCATTTCCAGTGGGTTTCAGCAACAATGGCAAATGGGCGAAACGAGGCATGCTGTCTGCCCAACCAAAGGCTTCATACAACAATACATGCAACGGGGCTGAAGGCAACCATTCCTCGCCACGAATTACGTGGCTCACTTCCATCAGATGGTCGTCAACTATATTCGCCAAATGATAGGTGGGAAGCTGGTCGGCGCTCTTATATAGCACTTTATCATCAAGGATTGATGAATTGATCACCACATCACCGCGTATCATGTCGTCAACATGAACATCACGTCCCGGAGTAATCTTAAAACGTACAACATACTGATTGCCGTCGGCTATCAGTTGCGACACTTCCGCCTCTGACAATGTCAACGAGTTGCGCATCTCGCCACGAGTGCTGGCATCGTATTGGAAGTTATTGCATGTCTTGCGCTTGTTGTCCAGTTCTTCTGGAGTGTCAAAAGCTATATAGGCCTTGCCTTCTGCCAACAACTGGTCAACATATTTCTTGTATATATCGCGGCGTTCCGACTGGCGGTAAGGACCGTAATTGCCTCCGAAGCTGACACCTTCATCAAACTTGATGCCCAACCATGCGAACGACTCCAATATATACTCTTCCGCGCCTGGAACAAAACGGCTTGAATCAGTGTCTTCTATCCTGAATATCAAGTCTCCGCCATGCTGACGGGCAAAAAGGTAATTGTAAAGGGCTGTACGAACTCCACCTATATGAAGAGGTCCTGTAGGACT
>Ga0181612_118136_pt1 | contig 10351 bp, 6 predicted proteins | sample HoacroProtozoa21_FD_119630 | JGI IMG/M metagenome (GOLD analysis project Ga0181612, IMG submission 119630) | Hoatzin crop microbial communities from Cojedes, Venezuel. Combined Assembly of Gp0051906, Gp0051904, Gp0051908 | reverse complement strand
CACCACTCTCTGCGCTCGACCATTCAGCCAGTTCTTTATCTAGCGAAGAGTAGACCCATCCAAGCCATGAGCAGCTAGTTTCTCCAGGAGGATGCTGTGGGGAACAGTGTCAAAGGCCTTACTAAAGTCCGGGTAGATGATGTCCACAGTCTTACCTTCATCCACTAGGTGGGTCACCTGGTCATAGAAGGAGGTCAGGTTGGTTAAGCAGGACCTGCCTTTCATGAACCTGTGATGGCTGGGCCTGATCCCCCTGGTTGTCCTTCACATACCCTTCACATGTATCTCTTGATATCTTGATGTATGCCTCACCTCTCCAAAAGGAGTTTATTGAGCGTAGAATCCATTAACTTACCCGTGAACTTAGATGCTCTTTATTAGCAGTGATTGATCAGCATCAAGTGCAAATTAGTCTTTAGTTTTAGATCCTAACATAGCTCTGACTAAGATGACATCTTACTGGGTTTAGGTGGTTTTTACTCCCGTTCTCCCTTGCCTTCCAGTCCTGCAGGTTTCCTGCTCTTTCCATTTACTTCAGGTATATGATTGCCAAGTTTGCCACAAATGTCCATAAATCAAACTCTTCCTGATTGCTAATCACCTGGCCAGCATGCTTTTTACGTTTATCTGACTCCCTGAAACTTCAGTATCAATATCTGTTAGCAATAAAAAACTAAAATACATGTATGAATGAGACTCCTCTTGGCAGGCTCAGTTTTTAGTGTAAGGAGGTGCTAGAGCACAGTGATGAGGGGTGGAACTTATGTCTGAAAAACAGTTCCAGTATGTCATATTGCACAAAACCTGTGTTTGGTTTTATTGTTCTCAGTTTTCAAACAAGTTTTGGACTGGGGAGCATTGTGTATTTGGGGAGTGGTGGTGGTGGGGTGGTGGTGTGTATAGCACCACATCTGTTGGGCTAGGGTAGTAAGGCATGCACTGATAATGTGCCAACTTAGAAGATGCTTAACTTGGTTACTACAGTGTTATTCCCAATTGTTTATCAGCTTTAATGAATATGTTTCTTTTGGAATGGTAAGAATCACTAACTTTTTATTTCCCCTTGTTTCTTTCAAGCTGCAGCCCTGTATCTTTCTGACAAGTGGTGGTCAATTGATGACATTGTGAGAACATCTGTCCCTGCTAGACAGGGGCTTCATCAGGTAAGGTGCTCCAACATTCACCTAGCAATTATTCTTACCCTTCAAGATAATGGCAAGTCATGTTAAATAGCTAGTGTGTGAGATGTTAAATGTTTTCATTTCATTCAGAAGTGAGTTGGCTGTTGAAGTTGGAAGGAAGGTCAGTGGGAACAGAGGAATAGGCACTAGGGGGAAGGGAACTTGGTTGTGAAGATAGTGTCTAGAGCAAGAGTGACTCTCATACAGTAGATTCATATGTAAGCTATTTAGATGTTTACGATGTTACGAATTTTTTCTTTGCTCTTTAGAACATCATATGTCTGGTTGTATTGAAACATCTTAGTAGTGGTGCATTGTACAATAGCAGTACCTATTATCAGGAGACTAGTAAGCTAAAAATGTTGTTGGGGACCTGTTTGATAGAGGTGAGTTGGAGCTGGTGGCTTGCAGTGGCAATACATGAGTCTGGGAAAGCAAGTTGCCTGGTATCTGCTTTATTGCTCATCATTGACCTTAGTTACCATTACTGACACCTAGCTAACATGGAGTTTTGGTTTTTTTCCAAAACTGGAAATCCGTTTATTTCCAGGAGTGCAATTTGTATCTGCTTGTGAAATCTGGGCACTCATCTTGGATTTTTGAATTTTTTAATTTACGTTAGAAAATTTGGCAGGTAGCCTTCTTAATGGTAGGATGCTGGTTAAATCGGGAAAGCTGAATCTTTTGCAGGTAGGGTAGCTGAGACTCTGGGCATTGGGAAGAGAGCATGGTTCCTACATTATTCCTTCACAGTGGGTAGGATAGCGGTGAACTTAAGTTTAATGTGTAAAAGGAACTCTGCAGGACAGAGAAAAGGATATGGAGGTCCTAGTTTCATGCCACAGAACCTGTTGTAACTGGTTCTTCCACTGCATCATGTGCTGTTGTCTGCCTTTTTATCAGCAGTGACTGAGTGTGCCAAGTCTTGCTACCCCGTGAGGCTCATCATTTCTCCTTTGTAGGACTTCAGTTACCTGCTAGCCTGGGACGTCTGAGATTGGTGTACTGCTTTTGTGTTTGATGAATATTTCTTAAATCTGAAAACAGTTTTGAGTTAAAATCAAAACATTTCCCTCACGCCGCCCCACTCCCAGCACTGTCTTGGCTCTTACCCATGGGATTAGGAATAACATTGAAGTCATGAAATATGCTCTGTCTATGGTAGTGCTTTATAGTTAACCTATTGCTATGGCTTCCGAGCATCTCCTTGCCCACAAACAAACCCCAGAGCTTCATCCTGCATTAGCACTTAACAGCTTGTCTTGACTCCGTCTGTACCTGTGTTAACTGGCAACTTTGAAAAACAAGATCCCTGGTGTGTGGGTATTAACTAATCTGACCACTCTTCTAAAACGTTATTCTGTGTTTCTTTAGGTGAAGTCTGTTGGAGAGAGGGTTGTTCTTTACGTTCTGAATCGAATTATCTATCGGACACGAGAAATGGAAAGAAATGAGATCCCATATCTCTGTCATGGAAGCAATGACTATGCTAAGATCATGTGGAAGAAAGGGGAGGCCATTGGATTCTATTCTGTTAAACCTAAAGGTAAAACACTTGAGTATTGTGGGATTTGGGGGGGTACAGGGGGGAACACAGGGAGCTTATCTGAGGAATATTTTATTTAGTAGACTTTATAAGCCTTACAGGCCTAACGAGTAGTTGTTTTCCTGAAATCATAAGAGGTCACATTGCTGTTAAAAATCTAGCTTAAATGTTTATGTGCTTTAGCAATCTAAGAAAGTTCTTGGATTTCTTCATATTCTACTAAATACATTTAAAACTGTAGAAATGTGGTATACCTGAAAGCTTTTTTCCTTTTTTCTTTTGTCTTCTGTAGATCAGTTGTTTACAGTTGGATTGGGCTGTGCTTCTTTTTGTGGGTTTTTCTTTTTTACTTAGCTCCAGAATGCAGAGATCCTGTGTATTGGAAATGATTCTAGAATCAGATGGCATTATCACTTAAATATTTTGTAGCATGACAGCATAGAAACTTGGCTCACAGGTGTAAGATTCAGCTACACCTGGTGATAACAAAAAGAGATTCCCTTCCACACATGTAGTCCCTCAGAGATTACAACTGAGCTGCCAGGCTTGTGTTGTTAATGTTACAGACTTTCTGTTGGTTTTCTTTTTCTAAAACATTGTAATTTCCCTTTAGTTATTTTGGATTTTACTGTGGGTTTTTTTCTGGATAAAATTTAGTATTTGGTAGGCTGTTTAGCACATTGATAGCACTTTTTAGAATGTCAGTATTTGGATCAAGGAGTAAGTCTGGCTTTTTTGTTTCATCTCGAGGGTTTACTAATTCAGGATTAGTGATAGTACTGGAGGCTTGCTGGAGACTTCCCCCATCTAACATAAATCTATGCCTTTGCAAACTGTTAAAAATAAAGTAGTAAACTGAGTCACTGACCTATTCTGGTCTGACAATCAAGGTAGGAAAGCAACTGGCTGATTTGTTCTGATTATCTTTGTTGTCTTTCTGTGTTTTTTTTTCTTTAAAGAAATTATGTAGTGCAGAATTCGTGCAAGTCTCAGTATTTTTAATGTCAAAATTGCTGTAGTGTGGTGGTCACAAAGTAGTATGTACATAGCAGTAGTTTTTGTTGTGGCCTTATAAAGCTGGAACTTAGAGTAATGATTCTATTTTTAGTCTGGAATGGGGGCACTTCTTTGTGTGGCCCTGGAGTTTTGCTGTACTCGTGCTCACTTGTTATGTTTCTCATGATGCCCTCTGATTCGCTTGTCCTGAGTTAGCAAACGCTGAAGGACACTCTTTCTAGGCATTATCAGTATTCCACCCGTGCTTGATTGTGTGCTGTATTCTCCAAATGAGTAGTCTATGTGGAGAAAGCTCTGGAAACAGACGGTTAGGAAAGAGTGGTGGATCTTGGCTGGTATCCCAAAGGGTACGCAAGTAATGTAACCTGTCTGCCTACGTTTTTCTTGCTTGAAAAACGAGAAGTATATTCATTTGTCTCAAAAGTACAAGGTTGCAAAGACTATGTTGTATAGACAACAGTATGCTTCTCTTTGGGCTTGTTAGAGAAAAGGAAACTTTTTGGCATAGTTCACACTGACTCACAAGATGAGGGCCTGAAAGTGGATTGGATAGTTGATGGCCTGTCTTAATGCCATTATATAGCATCCCTTTGTCACCACTGAGTCCATAGCTACCCTTTGAATCCCCTGATACTAAAGTACCTATGTGTTGTGACAGTCTGTTTCGTCTTTGGTGAATTATGGATAATGTGTTGTTTATGGGAGAATTCCAATGTAAAGTGTCTTAGGATTTTTTGTGGTTTCATTTAAAAAATTGGATTTATTGTTTCAGTCTTCATGTTTGTTCTAAGGAGTGGCATAATCTACATGAAGATGCAATTCAAGAATTTTGTCTCCTTTTCCCTCCTCCCTCTTTCAGCTTCATTTTTATTATAATTTTCCTATGGAGTTGTATAGTGAGATTTCGAAGTGAGCCTTTCCTGTCTATCTGTGCAGCTCTTTTCTTGTACTGCAGACTTTTTCTGACATATTAATCTAGTGATATATCTTGGCAATATTATGAATTTTGCCCCAAAAGACAAGAAATGACTGATAACAATTATTTATTTTTAATGAATGTTATAAATTATTTTTTTGTTTTAAGTAGAATTTTATGTGACTTAAAATTACATATTTTGGAATAATTTTTATAAATTACAGAAGTTTTTATTTGACTGTGCTAAAATTCATGCTGCAGCATGTCAATGCTGGAGTACTGATGGGTATTTTTCCCCCTCCTGTTATTTCAGGAAGTGCGTATGGCTCTCGTGGTGAGCTGAGGTATAAGCTGCCAGTGCTAGACACAATGTTTGTAAGAAAGAAACATCGTGGGAGAGACACTGGTCTGGTGATGTTGGAAGACTATGTGGATTCCTTTACTGAAGACTCTCTCGGCCTTCGATACCCACTGTCACCCTTCATCTACACAGGCAAGCTCTTTGATTTATTCTTCTTATCTTCTTTGTGCTTTCTTTACATGTCTACATGAGTGCTGTCATTCAAGCTCCAGATTTGTGGCTGCATCCTCAGTTTTTCCATTAAATGTTCTGCTCTTCAGCGAGGGCTAAAAATCCTGAGTTCTTTAAGATGGTGAAGTAGTTCCTGATTAGATTTTTAATCCTACATGTGAAATTAGATAATGGATCTCTGTTCGCTGCTACTGTGGACTTTACCACTGTGTCACCCCTTAAGCTTCTAGAATTGGCTGAGGAGTTGCTGCGTGGGATCTAATGTATATCTTCTTTGTAGCACCTTTTTCTTGCTCACGCCTAAGCCTCACTGGGTCCTTTAATTCACGCTTTCTCAGAAATTCTGGTCAAATGGACATAATAGGCTGTGTTTTAACTGGGATATAAGAAGGCACAGTTCTAATGTACAAGTGAAACACTTAGGCTCTTCCATTAGGAACCTAGAAGGAATGTTATCTAGGAAATGACATGCATTCTGGGAACAGTGTTGCTTGGGACTATGTTCAGGCAAGAATCACACTTCCTTTGCCCTGTTTGTCAAGGCTTGTCGTACTGTGAGGCCATCTGCCAGGCTTCCTTCAGTGAACATTTTCATCTAGCCTCCTTAACCCCTGGAAGTTTTCTGCTTTTCCAAGTATCGCTGTCTGTTGTTGGATCTGACAAGACCTGATTTGTTAGGCTTCAGCCAGCAAACTGTCTTCAGCAGAATTTAATGACTAATCCATTTCCCTGGTCAAGGAGTGATATGGCAGGGACCTTGTCCACTGAGATTGTGCATCAGTAGTGAATCGGGTCAACAATGGTAGTTTTCATGGTAGCTAGCACAGAATAATGTCGAAGCATGCCTCACCACATGGATGTTTAGTGTGTGTATTGGGAGAAAAGAGGTGGAGGGTCATCAGAGAAGAAAATATTCCAGAAGTGAACAGTGAGTGGGTGATAAACCATGCAATGGTAACATGTTCACATTCCCAAAAAGTGCTTTTCCGAGTGCCTATAGTAACACTGGGTGACAAGAATCACTGGACTATTTCCTTTGCCCAAGCTCCCTTCCATCCTGGGTTGGGTCTTATGATTGGCAGGGACAGTGATGAGTGAAGTTGTAGAACTCTCAATTGAGTGTTTAGAGAGGAAGAAAATCCCATGCATCTTTGTTGCAGTTTAAGATAATAACGGAAAGTGTTCAAATCTGAAGAAAGGATTTATTGAGGAGGATGAGTGGGGTGAAACAATGTTATGTTTATGTCAGACTTGACTGTTTTGTTGGACAGTCTTTCTGTGGTGGTTTATGTGTCTGATGGAAGATTGAAAATCAACTTGATTTCAGATAAACTTTTAAAACTGAGTTACAGCTGAGTGTATCTAGTGTGTGTGTGTGTGTGTATATATATATATAATAACATATAGTACAGTGTTTTTTCTTATGTTTATTCAGCTTGTAAGCAATATCTTGAGAAGTACCCTGAGGATCAGAACCTGTTGTGGGAAGTGCAGGGAGTAGGATATTGGTTCCAGAGAAAATCTATTATCTCTCTATTGCAAAGGGAAAAGTGCAAAATGGCAGGTATGGATGCTTTGGTTTGTTGTTTTCTGACACTTTGTAAAAGTTGAGCAAACACTTGACAAGTACAACAGTGACTTCTGTGAACACTACCCATGAAACCAGCAGAAAGATTTTTAAGTGTCCTGAGATCTGTTGGATCATATTTAGCGTAGTTAATGTCTATATACAAGTACTATAATTTTCTGTTTCTCTGTTTCCTCTTTGAAATCTTAACAACAGAGGCCTCACAGAAAGAAAATAAGAGTTCCCAACCAGAGGATTGTTTTCAGCAGTGTGCAGCAGTGTCTGAAGCAGGTGGACAGAAGACTGAGCTAGAGACACAGCCAAGTGTAGGTACACAGACTGTTACCTCTTTTTTTTTTTTTTGATGCTTTGTTACTAATAAAACAAAGTATGAGAAGTGCTTTTTGTCCATCTCATTATAAGTGAATTGGGTTGAGTCTGCACTGTATGTGAAAGACAAATGCTTTTGTTATTTTTGGGTGGATGGTATGCATCCCATTGATGTAACAGTGGTGACAAAGCTGGGGTTAAAAATACCAATTCTTTTTTTGCAGGGGGCTGGGGTGTCCCCATGCATTTAGAGGGTCTGTACCACAGCTGATCGGGGTCTATAATTTGAGCTGTTTGCTGGAGGATTAGAGAATGGAGAGTATTTCAGCTGGCTTTGAGATGAAATTGTCTAGAAAGGCTGTTGAACAGTAGAGTCATTGTGAGAGTGGAGAGAAGGAGGAAAAGTGTTTATAGAGGTGCACATTCACATCACAGTTCAATACAATGGAAAATGCTTAGTTTGCATTCGGTTATGCATTGTCTATATAGAAGTACTGCAGCTTGCTTTATATGTATTTGAAACATCAGCTGGATTTCAGCTACATATGGATATGTGGTCATGAATATAATTGTGTCTTTGAATATTGTGAGTGTGTTCCTCTACCTCATTTGTGTTCTGAGGCCACACAGAATGTGCTTGAGAATAACTTGTAGGTCCAAATACAGTGAGGATGGGTTTGTGTGCTTCAGGACTGTCTGTAGTATTGACATGACCATGCTTTCATAAAAGTCAATGCTTTAATTAAAAATAGGAAATAATGGTTGATTCTATACTGTCAGCTATTAATATCAAAACTTTAGATTTGAAATGTAAGTCAAATGTCCTTTTCCCAGTTGAGAAAATTACTATTTCCAAAGCAAAACTGACTGCAAAGTAGTGATGTTTTTAGTGTCTAAATGACCAGAAGCAGCAACTTAGTTGTCTTTCATTTGTAACATTGTCTTGGGCATCAGCACTGAGTTCTAGATTCAGATTCCAATAGTTGGCATACCAGCAAAATGACCTTAAAAACGCATGTCTTGGTTGTAGAGCTGTATGGATATACTCGGAGAAAATAGTAGAGGGGTAGTAGTTCTCATGACTTTTGTTGCTGTGAGTTAAGAGCTCAAGCCCTGTCTCTTGCCTTCTTTCAGAAGAGGATGGCTATAGATACCAAAGTGCTCCAGCTCCTCATAGCTTGGTAGAATTCCTGGCAGCTCTCTTCTTGGCACCTGCACTATCCATTAGCATTTCTGCAATGCTTTGAGAATTGCTGGACTACCAAACAAAGTAAAATACGCCACCTTCCCCCAAACCAGGAAGAAACATCCCCCAGCTTTCATTTTCTCCTTTCACTTAGTGCTCCCTATTTTGTGGGTTTTTTTAATGATAGAATAATTTCTCATTAGTCCACAAATTCTTATGTATTTAAAACTCACTTGAAACTATTTCAAGCAGCAGAATGTAGAGATGGCCACTTTTTGCTGACCTTGTTGGGTAGTACTGGAAGCAAGGCTGGAAACGTGGCAGAACACCTTGATGCTGGTTATTGCCAGTTCTAGATTACTTCCATCAGCTGAGAAAGAGCAATGTGCATCACATTATTTTTATGTGTACAACTTGTACCCACTTCAGAGTATCAAGGGCTCGATCACTGAGTCCTCAACTAACGTGCAGAAAAAAAGGAAGTACTGGGATGGTGAGGAAGAACAAGAGGCAAAAGAGCTCTAGGGAGGGGGAACTCTGACATAAGCAGCCCCTTGTGCTGCCTGTGCATGTAACGTGCATTGCTGCTGAATCACTAAGTTCTGTTTTTTTTCTTACCTAGTCTCTGTTTTTTATATGGGCTGCCATATTCTGTTGCGTGCCGTGATAAAAATAAGACTACAAAATCACATACAAATGTAAAAATAAATCTTTCCTGTTAAATTTTGTCAGCTACTCTAGTATAGTCCCTTGGGCTTATGCAGAAAAGGGAGACAACAAAAAAAGAGTTCTAGCATTTAATTGTATGGACACCTGTTATAAACTGAATGGTTAGGAAAAAATACTTGTTGGTGCTGTTTATAATGACAGGTTACTTTGAAATCTTATCTTCTATGTTGAAGACAGAAGTAAAATGCAGAAAAAATATTCATCCTTGTAATAATGATAATTTAAAAAAATAACTGAGAGATAAGATACATACATGTATGTATCTTAAATTAAGAACAATTGTAGCTGCTCTTCCATAGGACCACTACTATGAAATAGTGCTTTAGAAAGATGCAACCACAGATAGGGAGATGAAGGTATTTCAATCAATTCAGAAGCTTTTCGAATAACATTAGCTTTGTTTTTGCTTCACAGGCTGACTCTCAAAAAGGTAAAGAATCAACAGATGTTCATGCAAGCACATCTGAAGGTAAAAATAACCTTGATTATCAGTATTGTGATTACTGTGGGTGAATAGATTAGCAGGCTCTCTTGCCGCTTTCAATCTTAGCGTATTCATAAAAAAAACCAAAACAAACAAAACAAAAAAAACACAAAAAACAAACAAACCCAACAAAAAAAAACCACAGTGCCTTCCTCTACAGTGCTGAGGCTTAACTCATAAACCTTTTTAGAGGACTTTGGATAAAATTATTATGAATCTTGGTAAAGATATTATGCATGTGTATTCAGAAAAAAAACCCACAATGAAATGCTCTTTGACTTGCACTCAGTTTCTTTAATCAAGTACTAGGGGGAAAATTATTTGCAGATCTTAGACTGCATTTGTTCACTTGCATTTATTTTGTTGTTGTTTTTTTTTTGATTTTTTTTTTTTTTTCCCCCCAAAGACGCTATCATGGCTTCCACTTCTGTTCGGACACGAAGCAGGCATTTAAAACGTCCCAGGATTGGAAGAAGTAGCCAGAAATCTGAAACTTCCCAAGGAGATGAGGAAAATGCTCTTCATGTCTCAGAAAGCAGGTAGAGGAGCCCATATTTTACTGATTTCTTATTTTGTTGCTTGGGCATTCAGAAATTATATCAGTGTCTCAGTGTGCTGTTTGGTATTTCTCCTCCTTTCTTCATACTTTACTTGCTTGATTTTTAAAATTGCTAAAAATAAAGCCTGATGTGAGAAGGTAAATTGAGACATCACCTGAAGAGTGACTGCGCCAAAATGTTGTGTCTCTGGAAGCCTGGCAGATACTGGAAACAACAGTAAGAAAACAGTGAGGGCTAAGGGTGTTCTGCTATAACTGAGTCTGCATGAAGGTAAAAACATCTGTATTCAGGCCAAATGGTGTG
>Ga0181612_159733_pt1 | contig 10352 bp, 4 predicted proteins | sample HoacroProtozoa21_FD_119630 | JGI IMG/M metagenome (GOLD analysis project Ga0181612, IMG submission 119630) | Hoatzin crop microbial communities from Cojedes, Venezuel. Combined Assembly of Gp0051906, Gp0051904, Gp0051908 | reverse complement strand
CGGCCCCGGCCCCTGGCGCTCGCTCAGGGGGCTGCGCTGAGGTGGGGCGGGGACGGAGGCCCCGGCTCCCTCTGCGGGGACGCTGGGTACTTTCCCCTCCCGGCCGGGGAACCCCGCCAGCGGAGCGGGCTTCCCCCGCCGGCCCGGCCCGGGGATTTCCAGCCGGGCGGGAAGGGCCGAGGCGCTGCGGCCCAGGCCCGGGGCCTTGCCCGTGGGCCCTCGCACCGGCGGTGAGGGAAGCGGTGCCTGGGCCGCAGAGCAGCGCGCTGGCACGGCTGGGCTCTCCTGAGGCGCTTGCCGCAGACCCCGCCTCTTCACCTCTGCTCCTTGACGCCGGGGTAAAGCGTAGTTGCTCGGCCGCGTTTCCTAATACAGGCAGCCCTGCAGACTGCGAGAGGGGAAACAGCGTGGCGGCGGAAGACTTCAGTCATTGAAAGTCGCAGGGGAATAACGGGAGGAACACGAAAAAGAATATAAATTTCCACTGGAGGGGTTTAAGGCAGTATCTCTGCATATAGAAATCCGAAAAACTTCCGCAGCGGGTACCAGATTGCTGACCGAAGCTCAAAAATCTTCCAGCGCAGTCATGCGCTGGCATTTCCTATGCAGAAACAGCAGATACAAGATTAAAAAAAAAAGCCCCGTTTTGTGATGTCAGAATGGTAGCAGGGTGTTTACACAACTGAGAACTGAATAGTAAAAATAAAGGAAGCATAACTGAACAGAGCGTTATGACACAAGTGGGTAATTTTCTGTAACAAGAGTTCCAGTAAGATGAATTTGCAAGAGATTAATTCATATCCTTTCCGAACTGTTTCAAATTTCCTGTCATATGTGATGACATTTATCAAATATAACAATACTGTCAAATTTCAAGCATCTGGCTGCGGTGACAGCCAGTACAAAATAGCTACTACTGTAACATCATTTAACTTCGCATAATTATAGGCATGGAAACCTTTGCTGTTTCAGCAGTTGCACAAAAAAACCCCAGGTTAAAAACTCCTCCTAAAAATTTAAAATGGCTATCAGATCACTGGTGTGTCATTTTAAGGAAGCTGCTAACATGGAGAAGACAAGGCTACAGGTTCAAAAATTGAGTCAGCTCTCCAAACACCACATCTGAAGAGTGATGGGGTGTGGGATTTAGAGCTTTTTGGGGACAGGGAACTGTTTAATGTCACATAAGGAACTGAGCTCTGTATATATACGTGTGTGTGGCTTTAATTGCAACTGCTTAAAGATTTACTTTCACAGAGCAAGCTCAGAACACTCCCAGTTTGGGGACTTTCAGCAGGACTCCCCAAATGAAGTGGCATTGAGTCTATTGTGACAGATTCTTGACTTTTTACCATACATTCTCCCGAGGCTAATTAATCCAGTGTTCCTCCTTAACTCTCTGCAGCCTGCATCCCTCCCTCCCTTGTGCCACTCCACCCCCAGCCACATATCTGCCCTTTGCCCCTCTGTACCCTTCCCCTCCTTCCACTCTGGCAATATGAGCTGCTCTTTCCTCCCCTCCCAGGCCTCACGGCGAGCAGTTTCAGGCTTTGCCTTTCTGCTTGGCGAGCCTCCTGTCGCAATGAGGAGGAAGGGAGGGGGAGGAACAAAAAGCAGGCTAAAATGCTTGTAATAGCAGAAAAGGAGATGTAGCTGCCCTGAGCTGCCAGGCTGTTTCTGCTTGCTTTGGCTCTTCGACTCTAGTAGCAGCTCCCCCAGTTCTCCATTCCCAGCAATGCCTTTGCTTTTCAGAGAAAGAGGTAAGAGGGCACTTTCCCCACCTACTTAGCTGCAATGACGGATAGTCCTTTCCCCAAATGACGTGACATAAGAACATAACTAAAGGTTTCTTCTTAGGACTGAAATTCCCGAGGAACAATGCAGTTGCAGCAGCAGCACCCAGAGTCTGGCTTCATCCTGGGAACAAAGTAACAATGCAGAGGCAGAGAGATTGAGGAGAGCAGTGGTGCTTAAGTCCTACCCAAGCTAAATTCAGGCTTTGGCTTTGGGTCTCAGGCTGTGGCACGTCACAGTGGGACTGTGCAGCCCTTTCACCTGCTGCAGCAAGCTTCCAAGATCACAATCTTGACCTCAAAACCAGCAGGACTGATAAACTGGAACAAGGCACTCTACTTCGCAGACTCTTGGCTCTGGAGAGGGAGGAAGAAGGCTACATTCAGATAAAGCTGTCCTCAACTGAGGGGAACTGCTTTCTAAAAGAGTCCCATTTAATTATAGAGGTCAAAGCGCTAATAAATGTGTGGCTGGTACATGACCAGTGTTTATGGAAGTAAACCTAATGGCAGTGTTGACTGAAACAGAGGAGGTGATGCAGCGAACTTCTGGAGGTGGAACACAGTGACCCTGCAGTGCGAGTGCATTGTCGATGCCAACACCAAGTAGCACAGACAGCCCTTGCAGTACCTGGTGTAACTGCGTGTCCAGAGGTCTTCTCCAAGAGGCCTGATGAATGTCAGTCTCCTCATGCCGTCATCCTTCTCTGATGCCTTCCCCAGTTTACCGTCTTCCACAGCATTAAAACATCTGGCTTTAATGGCACCTCTGTAACACGCCCCTAAACATCTGTGAAGGGGAGAGAGGGAGAAGAGGCACTGTTACTGGCGTTTCCGTGGCTACTGCTCTTCTCTCCCATAAATTACAGAAGAAATACTGTTCCCTAGTTTCTCACCACCACAAGTGACTGTCAGAGTATCTTGCTAGGATTTCAACCTTACCGATTACACACGCACATCCGTAACAACCTGACCTGCACAAACATTAGCCATGATTTTTATCTTAGATGTTTTCTGGAGATAAAACCAGCTCACGTAGCAAATTCGTCGTGTCAGTGCTATCGAGGAGAAGATACAACATAAGCTGCAGTTTCAGTAATACTGCTCTGGTCTTTAATCTTAGCCAAGAATGTAACCCATAGCTGCTTTTTTTTTGTCTTAGGAACAAGCATTCAGTTGGATGAAGAAAAAGTACTCCCTAGAATATTAAACGTATTACTTCAACTGTATCTATAGCCCACCTGGCTATTGGTATCTAGAAATAACAGAAGCTGTCTTAATTCCAAGCTGCTTTTAAGAGTAAAAAACAAAGCATTTCTCCAAGGCCTCACGAGGCTTCGTCAGGGAGCCATGCAACTCAGCTATTGAACTGAGAGATGGAAGGAGACTCCCCTACCCACTCTCCCACAAATCGAAACCCACCTATAAAACCTCTATTACAAAATAAAAACAGTTACTGCTGGCTAGTGCCCACATTTTTCAGCTTCCCAAAGGTATCAAATGCCTCCATGGAACATGATCTACTTATTTTGAACTGTGGAGCGTTAGCTTCGTTGCGAGCATCAGTCCCCTTTCCAGCAGTAAAGAAGTAGGTTTCATCCGTTAAACTGATCTAAGACGGCAATTAGCATTCCACAAAAACTACTGACCAAATTGGCTTTGGAAGATGTGGCTCATCGACTCCGTCGGGACATAAGAGGAGGATACCAATGAGAGAAACAGACAAAAAATAGATATTATGGAAAACTTAGGAAAAGCCAGCATGAGACAGAAAATATTAACTCTAGGTAAAGTTGCACTATCCATTTAATTTACAAATGAACCCAAGTCCCAAGCGCAGAGTAGTTCTGACATCCTGTAAACATGAGATCAGGCAAACTATATTTTGATAGTCTAGGTGGATGCAAACTGCCCACTGTGTTTTGACTAAACACAGCAACAAGGCACCTACGTCTAGACCAGCAATAACTATTACTTTTTTTTTTTAAATGAGACTTTTTTGATTGCATTTGGGCATATAGCAAAAAAAAAAAACCACAGGTAAAAAGCTCACAAGGGACAAATATCATATCTAGACATTAAAAGCATCCATGACTCATTGTAATAACCTCAAATGTTCAAGAAAAAAAAACCCCAAACCCAGAGCGTACATCTTGGTGCTCCCTTACTGAAGGTCAGTGCATTCACAGTCTGGAAAGTTTCCATTCCCTTTGCACCCAGACAGAGTTTTGTTTTCCACATATATTTGTTTCCCTCCTACGCAAAGGATCACAAGTACAAATGTTAAAGTTTACCTAAATCAGTTGTGGGTTTTCTTTTCTCACATTTAGTGCTCAGATAAATTCTCCCAGAAGCCATAAATAGTCTCAAGAACATATCAAAGCCACACTGAATAAGTTGAGGCTTTAAATCAATCAGAAACACTCTTTCATTGTTTTTTACTTGGACGGTAAAAAAGAGTTGGAATGAATTGCAGGAAGACCTTGGTAAATGTTGAGTTCAATTCCCTTTTTAGATTTGAGAATCTGCTCACTTTTCGAAGTTTTATTCTCTGCTTCTGGGAAGACAATTTTGTTCTCCTGATGGTATAATAAACATTATGTTCAGCAGGAAATAGGAACGTGAAGAATGCCAGAACAGAGATGGTTGAACTAAAATAAGCCACGTTTAGGTGGGAAGAGGACCACCTATATGTTAAGGAAGTCAAAAGGCTGCTATTCAGCTGCATCAAATTATGTGAATTCAGAGCTCCACATTCCTGGTTCTTCCAAAGCGGTTGTCTTTCTAAACAGCAGGTTGTCTGCTTTGACTCCAAGTTATTTCCTGCTGTCACAGTAAGAAAATTCCTCTAGATCTTATCTCTCTCATTTATTCCCCAACATCTCTCTGCAGGTTTTAGATCCTTCCTAAGGTGTTTAATTTGCTTTAGTTGAACTAGCTCTTGCTATTCATGTTCTTGAGGAATCTTTTATGTCAATATTCCTTCAGCTGAAAGAGAATCAGATGTGGCACTGAGGATTACACTGGAGGCTTACTACTAAGTCTACTATTAGGTTCAGGAAGATACAAGTGGTTTGTGAATCATGCTAAATGTGATTGCATCACACTTTACCTAGGAAATAGGTCATTGCTGTGACGAAGCATTGCTTTTAAATGGCCAGCGTCCTCAGAAATTAAATCATCTATTGAGAGGTTACAGATACAAGAAGTTCCCCAAAGTATCTACATCACAGTTTCAAATGGCACATCAGCACATGGGAATTCACTACCAAAAACCCGCACACAAAGAGGAGCTTAAATCTTATGTTGCCACGTACAAAATCAGGCCCTAATTCTGGAATCAAAACCAGAAAACTGAGCTCTGTGCCAGAGTTCCCAGTGCAGCTAATGGGGAAGTGGTCTGTGATTTACTGCAAAACAAATAACCAAAACCCCTGTGTGCCAACTGAACAAGCCATAAATCAGCTCTGCTTAAACAATGATGGCACAAACACTTGTGGCAGACTCGGGATTCAGCGACAGGAGCGGAGGCTGCTTAGGTTAATCCTGCTGCCAAGTGGTAGTAAAACTGCAGCCTGAGAGAAGCTGGGCTTTTCCTTTTTGTGTTCTGCTGCCCAATGCTGTGTTTGTTACTATTTTGAGAAATAGGAGGAATCATAGTTGCACTGAAAGCCCTTTGTCTTTTTAGCACTTACAGGAGTAAATAAATGAAAAGTAATCTAACATGCACTACTGAAAAAAAAAGTTTCCTTTAGACTTTATGTTAAATTTGTAATATTTTCATGATAGCATATTAGGAGGAAAAACATAGTGAAAACAGGAAGAATGGTAATGAGCCTTTCATAAGGGGTTAAGCTAGTATTTTGGGGATAGCAGCTACAAATTGAATATTAACCCACATACCAATACCCACTGGATACACGTGGGGGGGAAGGAAAAGACAATAAGTGCTAATAAAGTGACTATAAATAGCTATTTAGTGAAAAGGGTAGGAGACTGAGTTTGCAGTGGCTGGAGCTGGCTGTCAAATTTTTGCAAATTTGCTGTTAAATTGGTCAAACAATTGAAAAGTTTTTGGATTAGACAGATACATTCTTATACAAAAAAAAATTATTGCATAAACGAGACTCCAAGATCAGGCTAAAACCACACACTGGACATCATGCTGAATACTCATGTCTTTTTTTTTTTTTTAGCAGAGTAGGAAGGAAAATTTCTCCGTTGCTGGTGCACTCATTCAGAAGGACCACCTCAGACTCAGAAAACAAAGAACGTACTGACAGGGCTTAATTTAGCATCAACCAGTGGCTGCGCTGACCTAAAATCCATCTATCCCAGTACCAGCCAGTACCAGACATCCCAGGTAGCCGACAATCTGGTAATGCAATGGAAGCCATCTGGACCTCTAAGACAATAATCCGGGCCTATTATCTGAAGTTCAGTGTTACTAACTGTGATAATCCAAAAGGTCACTCCAGTCCTTATTTTATGAACAAAACTGTTTGGGGAAAAAAGTGTTTGCATCCAGATAGAAACATTCTTTGCCCAGAAATTCAGAGTGCCAGCAAGCGTAGCTGGCTTGGGGAGCGGGAGTTAAACGCTGAGTTCATTACCCGATGGTGCTACCGAGACTGAGGATACAGCAGCCTTGGAGGAGCAAAGGGTCCTTTGTTACTGTGCTGAGCAATTTCAACAGAGAGACCATTTTCAGCTGGAAAAGCACTATCCGAGAGATCACTGGGACAAAAGAACATGAAGAGAAGGGACAAAGTAAGATTCTCCTGTCCTTCCATTATACAAGATTAAAGAAACCCCCCCCCCCCACTGCTAATGCATAAAAAGGAAAACCTGGTAAAATATGCCTGTACAGCATCTGGAAAATGAAGCCCCAGCCTCCGAGGGTAATGACTTTAAGAAGTCATTAATTTAGAAAACATTAATGTCATAAGTAGACATGATATGGATTTTATCCTGCTCTGAGAGCAAGTCACATATTCAAAAAAGACAAGACCACCAGTTCTGAGATTCAAGGTGCTGTGCTTACTTCAGGCTCTGGTACTAGTGAAGATTAAATTACTGCCTAAGGGCTGGCACAGAAGAAGTCCTCGTGTCTCAATATGAAATAATTCAAAGCCTTAAGCACGCAGCTTCATTTCTAGCACCACCTGCACATTGAGAAGTGCAAATGCAAGGGTCTAAATAAAGTCTCAACATCTTGGGGTTTGATATTGGCCTTCTTGCCACATCCTTATGACTTACTTAGTTTTATTTTAGAGAAAGTTAACTTTTGTCCTATCTCAAAGCTCTTCCTCATACAGTTTTGAATGGATAGCTAACTATGAACCTGGTTTGTGTCTGAGCTTTGTCAAACATACACTGTAGGTCTCCAGAACGCTGTCTCCTTCCCTTGGCCACTCAGCTATAAGCATAAAATAAGCTACTGTGAGAACATATCCAAAATTAAGCAGGTTATCTTCCTCTGAAAGCATATACAACAGTTTGGCATCGGCCCAGGGCTTTGGGAGTTTCTCTGTTTTCTGCGGGTCTGTTTTTCTTTCTTGGAAACAATAGTGGTATTCATGCCTGGGCAGTTCATGAGGTTACCGCTTCTGAAGCTGCGTTTCTCAACATGCAGCAATCGTTATAAAGGATGCAGCATACTTCAGACCGTAGCACATTCAGTGTTACCGCAGTGATTTCCCTTCTGCCAGCTCCTATGGAGTAACTAAAATATGAATTTGTTTTGAAGTGAACTGTTGCATGCACATACAAAGCTGCCCAATCCTGCATCCAGCCATGTGGACCTACAGGCCAAGGCTTTGTAGATTGAAATACATATACATTGTGAGTGCTATTCTTTTGTTTCTGTCCTTGCAAATCTCACTTTCCCCCTCCAGTCAGTTCCTTTCTAGCCAATGCTAATCTTCTGCACACAGAAAATGAGCACGTTTGTACAATATCCTGTTTTTCAAATGTTGTTTTGTCCCTTTAGTTATTACACATAAGTACTCTTCAGCTGACAAGTTGTCAGCTACATCGTTTGCACGTTGTCAGGCCTCCCACATTACAGTATATTTGCCCAGCCCCAGCAAGAAAGGCTATGGCTTTTTCACAGACAAAGATAAGCTACAAAACTCATTGTAAACCAATTTCTTCTGTTCAATAAATAGTAGAACAAAAGAAAAGCCTCTGCAAAGCAATGCATGTTTGTCTTCTGTAATATAACACTGTGACAGGCACCATGGAAAGCTATAGAAAGCAGGCATACTACAGCATCTCTGAAAACAAAAAGAGCTGCTGACCAGCAAAACTCTTAGGAAACACCAAAAAAGGCTGCAGAATTTGAATGTCAGGCAAGAGAAGAACAAAGGTTACAATGATGCAATTAGCAAGAGAGAATCATCTAGCTAAACGTCGGAGAGCTGTAGGATATATATATATAGAGAGAGAGATATGAGTTGGTCAGTCTTTGTAGTCAAATGAAAAGAAAAGGGTTCTTTTGGGATGTGTTTTTATTAAATCCTGAAAGAGACATTTAAGATGGATTACATGCACCACCCTGAAGTGCCTTTTGCTCTCTGCTAATTGCTAAGAAGATGAGTGTTAAGTCGTTAGCGAGCCTGTTCCGAGGCTATTAGGACAGATAACAGAAAACAAATCTGGTTTTAATCTTACATTTCTGTAACATCATAGCAGGCTTTTCAGTGCATGGTCTACGTATCAAAGGCAGGAACCCAACAGTTCTTCCCACGAACCGGACCTGTGGCCTGGCTGGGGCTCTCTGCTGCTCTTTCTAGGAAGAGCAGAAGGCACAAGAAATTCTACAGCAGGAAGTTATCGGTAAAGACAGCAGACCTGCAAATACATTTGTCTTTTTGCTCCTCTGCATTTTCACTTTCGTTTCATCGAGGACAGGATTTGGTGGAACTGCAGGGAAATGAAACTGAAATGTTCCCTTCAGGGGCAGGGGATCAGAGCACGTGAGCTTATTTTTTTTTTCAAAATGCACTGCTCTGGGGTGTTTTTTTGAGAAGATAATCAGGAAAGGGTCATTGTTTTACTGGAATAATTACACAGAATGAGCTATGACCATAACATATTCCTAGTAGGACACTAAAAACTATCTGTAGATGTCCATCTGGCAGACCTGAGCTCACAAAACACCAGCCCAGAAGGCCCAGGCTGGGTCGCCACATGCACCAGTCCCAAAGAGCCTCTTCTCAGCAGAGGGCACCTTCTCTTGCGTGGGGCTGCTCCTCAGGGCACCCCTGTCCCCACTGTCACTTCTGAGGGTGAAAATCCAGGTACCCACCGGTCATGGCAGCTGCATCTCGCACGTTAGCAGCAGTTCTGACATCTCGTCCTCACTCTGTATGTCCAACCAGTAAAATGCAGTAGGTGCCTGCTGTTTGGGTGGCCAGACAGGGAGAGGGGGTGTAGAGATAAACTGCTTATCTGGGGGGTGGTCCTGCAGAAGAGCACAACAGCGCGTTTCACACATCAGGATTTTGGAAAGCTGAGCAGTCTTACAGGCAGGTTCAGACACATCACAGAAACTTTTTACTTTTCACACACTTATAAAGCACCAAATATCACAAGACAAGTAGTCAAGCTAATCAAAATGATCTGGCTGTTCCCACCAAGGGCTGCATTTTCCAGAGTATGATCTATCACGCAGCACTACAGTGGGATTTTATTGCCAAAGAGGCTTCCATGGAATCCTTAGTGAGGTTTCAGATTGCTTTCTGGGGAATGAGCTTTCTGGGGCGGGGGGCAGGAAATTTGGCAGGATTCCCCTCAGAGTTTGTGGGACGTGAGAGTTCATGGACTGAAGATGAATCTCCCCAGCCTGTGGAGCCAAGGACTCAGAGGACAGAGGCACGCCACTGCTGCAGAGCCAGAGCGTCTCTGTGGTAAACATCTGCTTTTCCAGCAGAAGTGTATTCAGCAGGCAAAGCCCATCCTTGGGGTTCCTCGGGGAAGCTACAGCCATCACAACAGCTACAGACCACGCACCTCTGTGGAAAGCTGCTGCAAAGAGAGGGCAGCAACACAGCCAGACGCTCGCTCCCTTAGACCTGAAGCCCTCACCCCACCACCTCCTGCATCCAGCCGCCGCGGAGCCCACGAGGCCGTGCTTCCCCCATCTGCACCCCACCAGGAAGCCACAAACAGCTGTCTCCATCCCTGAAAGAGGAGAAGTTACGGGGTCTTGTTGACTCGCAGCAGAAGAGAAGCCAGCATTCAGGTAAATCCGTATTTCCTGTGAACTGGAAGAGGCGCAGCCCTGGCAGGGCACAGGCACTGCCTGACTCAGTGTCACCCACACACACCTGGCACAGTCCCCACCACAGAGGACAACCTGGTCATGTCCCTGGCACGTGGCCACACTCCTGGAAGCATGAGCTGGTTCTTGGGCTCTTCACACAGAATTGAAACGGTTAAGAGGTCTTTGTGCATTAGCAGGTCCTAAGCTATGAATTAGGCCATTAACCCCCAACACTGCTTCTGGTCACAGGAAGTTCACAGAATCACAGAATCACAGCATGTTCGGGGTTG
>Ga0181612_132754_pt1 | contig 10352 bp, 9 predicted proteins | sample HoacroProtozoa21_FD_119630 | JGI IMG/M metagenome (GOLD analysis project Ga0181612, IMG submission 119630) | Hoatzin crop microbial communities from Cojedes, Venezuel. Combined Assembly of Gp0051906, Gp0051904, Gp0051908 | reverse complement strand
CCTGGGCAGCCTGTTCCAGTGCTCCGTCACCCTCAGAGGGAAGAAGTTCTTCTTTTAAGACAAGCTAATTCTGTTGCCAGTGATTTTGAAGATCTGACATTAAAATAAGTGTATCATATAATAAGGCCCAGAAAGAGTAATAGATCTGCAGTCTTCCTAATTGCTAGTTGAATTGAAAGATCTTTAGTTCTAGCACAGAGGTCTAGAGCAAAACTCATGTAATAAAACAAAAGCACTGACATGTTCCTGAGCAGCTGAGCAATCATTCAAACTCTTGAGATATAAAGTCATATGCTGGCATTTTAGACCTGGAAAACTGTTACTCTAGTGGAGATAGTTCTCTCTTGCAAGAACCTGTAGTTATAACTCACTCTGGCTCCTGAGAGCATCCAAAAAGACTCTGACTGTTGTTTACTGTTTTCTCCATTTAGGCTCATTGATGGTGACCCTCTGAAACTGTACTGTAGGTTAACTGCCACAGAGCAGGCTCCAAATGCAGTCTATGGAGATCTGTACTCACCTGCCCTGTAAATGTGTGTCTTTTGGATTAAAGCAGGGGTGAGGAATCTGAGGTCTAGTCTCCAGTGTTGTTTTACATGGCTCCCAATCATGCAATCCTTTTATTGCTTATTCCTGGGTAACATTACCCTGTGTAGTACAGATATGCAATTTGCCAAGTGTGTCTAAAGGGCCTCAGAAAAGAGAGAGCTCCTCATTTGTGCATTAACCAAAAGCAGCTATCACTATATCATGCCAGATGTGGTTGAGCAGGGATGAAGCTAAAACACTGTGCAAAAGGACAGTGGTATTTAAAATCAGCAAAGTGTGCAATTAGAAAAAACAGTTCGTAATTGTATGTAAAGAACTTATGTGAGAAGGCCAGTTGGAAAGAGAAAGTTCCTTGTGTGCAATTCCTATCTTTATGCATGGAACTGTTTTTGTTGATTCTGTTTAACTACACTCATTGTGGCATTCTAGCAAAGCAAATTAGGACTGATCCTGGCTGGCAGTTTGTCTGATGCAATGTAGTTCTAGATTTCAGGAGTGCTGCTTTCTCAGAAGAATGTAGTGATCTTAGACCTCTGTTATACTGATTGTGTTTGCCGAAAAAAAAAATCCACTTTTGTCAGTTATTTAATAGATGTTTCTTTTGAAATTGTAACAAAAGGCTATCAGAAAATAACTGCACCAACTTCATAAACCGCTCCGAAGAGCCAACTTTTTGTTGAAAGATGAGCTGGGTTTTGTTTTCCTCTATCCAATGGCAGTTTCAGGCTTCTTGTCTGGTGTATTCCATCAAACCTGCAAGTAAAAGTGCTATGTCCTTTTGCAGCTGCTTAATTCTAAGGCTGGTTCTGCTCTGGTCCCGGTGTTCCTCGCAGCTGAGTCCTCCTTAAGCCTGACTGCCAATTTGAGAATGGCTGGGAATTTGTAGTGCAAGAGATCCACCTGACATCTGGCTCAATTTTTCCAAACCATAAGAAATTCTAGTAGAAAAAAAATCTGTTCATCCAAGGATAACTTAAGAACTCCTTCTGAGTTGCCAGAAGACTTTCTGAAGCTATTGCTAGCTTCTGTGAAGTTATTTCCTAGGAACCGTTCAAGTAAACGTAAAGGAACACATATGAAAGGCATTCATTGTCCACTTTCATTTCCCAACCATTTGCAAGTGCAAAACTACTCTAAAATTAGCATGGGATCAATTTTAATCACCCTACATACAGTGGACCTGTCATATCCAATGCTTCTGGTCAATTTTTCTCCAGTGTAACCTTCCCCAGGTAATGATGCAGAACTTGTAAAGAGGAATGAAAAGAGGATTTGATTTCAGCTTACTCAGAATGATATAAATTAGCCAGGCACAGATCTAGTGCAAAATGGAACCAGTCCCATAAAATGGAAAAAGTGACTTCACCTCTGTAAGAAGTATTTACCTCATGATACCTTTTGGCCTAACAGATCCTGTTATTTTTATTGCAATCACCTAAAAACAACTTAGTTTAGCAAATATTTACAGTTTTTGAGAAACCAGACAGCTTAAACTGCTTCGAGTCGAAATCCATACTTTTCAGTACTGGAGAGTGCTAAAATGTTTAATACAGCCCAATGAATTTGTAACCAACCAGTGCTGTGGAAAACATTCATTCTACTTTCTTAAGTGCTGTCAGCCTATGTTCTGCCTTTAAATTAACATTCACTTTTTTATATCAAAGCTATAAGTGTATTGCTAATTTCCTGTAGTCAATAATTTGATGCATATGTAAAAGGTGGCTATCCAAAATAAGATACTGAGGAAGCGATATTTTTGGCATGTTCCTCTACAGGGACTAAAGGGTTCAGTGTTATCCTCTTTGCAGATAAACATGAATATGCTTGTTATATAGAGGTCCAATCCTATGAAAGAAGCTCTTGTGAGAAACTAGTCAGTATAAGATGCTGTATCCACTGTAAAACGTAGAAGACAAACTTTAAGTTGACTCATTCAAACGCCTCTTCAGGATTAAGAGGTAACAGTTTTGGATTATGCCTTATTTTTTTACATCTGTCTCACAGTATTACAGAACAATGTACTATCAATTAATTCTACTTGGTTCAGATGAATAAAGCTCCTGGGGACCATTTCAAAACTGCGAGATCATCTGCCAATAGGTTGGTGTCTGCATTTATTAATGACACTTGTTATTTGCTTAAGCAAATACCTCTCATGCATCTCAAGTATTTAGAATTGTTTTATGAAGATTTTTCTTATTTTAGCTTGTAAAGATGCATCATCCAACACTGATTTGCTTATTTGTCTACGAAAAGCCATTAGCACCAATTTGTATACCTAATAAAAAATTTTCTGGGATCCCATGTAGTCTGAAGTTTGCCTGATTTTGTTGGACTTAATTTCAATCCTTATTTTTTCTGCTTTGTTCTCATTCAAAATATGTTTCTTATCTCCTTTTAGACATGGACAGTCTACTAAATTAAAATAAATAAACTATAATCTTCTGCACTTTAGCAATACTATTCTGTAGGCTCCACAGATAATGTCTTAATATTCATTTATTTTCTTATCTGTGATCAACTCAGCCTTATTAGGGGTGTATCTATATTCCAGTAACTCACACAGGGTTTTTTTTTACAATATCTGAAAAGAGTCTGATTCTGCTTACAAAATTTCAACATTTTGGCTTTGATTGTACAGTTTGTACAGACTTCGATGTATTTTATCAAGCTATTTACATTTTTCAGTTTATTCTTATTTTTCTACTAAATTACACTGTTGGTAGGAAAATAAATTACTCTCAATTTAAACCAGAGTTTTGAGTATTTGAACCAATAGCCTGATGGCTTTCTGTCCTTCTATGTGAACAGTATAAATAACGTATTAGAATGCCCCCTTGAGGAACATTGACAATGCCTGTTTATTTCAGCCATCATCTTTTCAGGAAGGGATCTGAGAAATCTCCAGCTTGAGTTCATTCCACAGCTGACTGCAGTATTAGTTAGAACAAGACACAGCCTATTAAGAACAGGGAAAATATAAGGAGGTAAGCTTCAGATACCTAGGTCCCTATTTTAAAAGGAGAGCATGCTGTTTTTCTATTTGGGGCAGGTAAGAAAAGATATCCTACATGTGTCTACAAGCTGAGACTGAATGTGTTCATTGCTTGTGCAGATCCCCAGCTTTACACCCCAGACTTCAGGCTCTCACCTTTCACAGATGTTATTAAGTTCTGGTATTTCAGTGTTAGTGTGCAATTTAGATAAGAAGCTCCCTCGTCTCCGCATATATTTTTTTTGGATACATGGCTGGTTCTGGACTCAACACGTTTCTCACTGTAAGGGAATGAGTTGGGGCAAGTACAATGCGAGTTGCTACTTACACAGAGTAAAATGGAAATCAGGAAGGTTTTGGCAGATGGAGAGGGGATGACCAGAAGTTTTACATGTTATTTTTATTAATGGCATAGTTTTAGGAAAACATACAGCCCATTTGGAGTTGCTGGAAGATGAGAAATAAAATTAAAACAAGGGTAAAAACTAACCAGACAATTCACTATTTTTTTAAAGCAAGGCTGCAGAAGACAACAATTGAAAAGCAGCCTCACCTCAGTGCAGTATGTCTTAATGGACCAGGACACTGTCTCCTCCCCAGGTGCAGTGGAATTAAATCCTATGCATTATTCAGCAAGAAGGACAGGATTTTCTTTGGAGGAACACTTAGGGGTCATAGAACTTTTTTTCTGAGGGATCTTCACATGTCATAAAGAGAGAATAAAGAAAGGATACAAGAGTGCTGAAATTGGAGGTTTTGTCCTTCCTTTACTGTATCTGTAGGCGTTAGAGCCTCCAATTCCCTGGCATCTCAGACTGCAGCCTACATCCTCAGCAGCCACCATCTGCTAGTAGAGATAACACCCCCCCGTCTGTGTTCTTCTTCTGATATTTGGCATGACTGATAATGATCAAGAGAACTTGGCCCAGTGCTCCTTACCTAGGGAGACACCAGGAGACACTTACTTTCCTGTTGAGAACAAAAATAATTGAATTCCCTGAATATTCTACTAATATGTGACTCAGGATGACATAGATGGATGAGACAACCAAATTCCTAAAATGGATCAACTTAATCCAGCTGTCTCAGTTAAGGATGATTTAAAGCTATGAAAAATGAAAATGGCATTTTTAAAAACTTAAATCAAGAAATAAAAAGAAATTCTGAAGATTTGAATTGACTTAATGAGAATGCACAACATTTTTTAGGAAACTGGGTGAACTTGCTGATCTGAAACCATCTGAATGAGCAAGGGGTTCAGAGTTCATCTCTGTCATAACTCTAACATGAACTCTCATTCTCTGGAATTACACTGGCCTGCACACAGCTGAGGGTGCTTATACAAACTAATATCACCCATTTAAGGAGTTTGTGAGTCAAACTGGAGGAAATACGCCTCATATCTCCCACCAAAAAGAGGTGAATAGTTAAAAACTATTAAATAACGCTGTACTCTCTTCTAAACAGTCAGACAGAAATTTACCCTGGCTATCATTGATATTATCAGTTGTTTAAGCATCGTAGCTATTCCTTTGAACTGTTTTTAGAAGAGAAACTAGAAGAAGATTGAATTCTTCAGATATTTCTCAACATACGGGACTCTTACAGTTTAAATTCTGAAGAGAGTGAGAAAGAGATGGTCAATGTAACCTTGAAACACAGCATTTGAAAAAAAATACTTAAAACCAAAGCACCTGTGTTTTCTGGCTGGACAACAGTGTATCAGCCAAAATAGCTGTTCTAACAATTCTAGCTGTGGTAAGCTAGCTCCCTATAATTCATTTCATAATTGGGAAAAAATGTAGCATTTTCTGACATCATCTCAGTGCAGTTTTGGACACATTGTACTGCAGAGAATCCAACAATAACCACTGAATTTTCCTCTACATGATCTAAGAAGAATCCAGTGACCAAGACTGCATAAGGTGGTAATACATGTTCATTTGGGCTTTTTGGTTCTAGACACAAATAATAAATGTGCATTTGAATATAAATTAAATTGTATCTATGAACTTGTAGTCTTTCTCATTCTCTGCTAGAAAAAAGAAATAAAAAAAAAAAGATCCAGAAGTTTCAGATGCCAGAATCTGAAAACTAGATGTTGGACTCTGTGGGAGAGGAGAATCACAGAATCACAGAATAGTATGGGTTGGAAGGGACCTCTGTGGGTCATCTAGTCCAACCCCCCTGCCGAAGCAGGGTCACCTACAGTAGGCTGCACAGGACTGCGTCCAGGCGGGTCTTGAATATCTCCAGAGAAGGAGACTCCACAACCTCCCTGGGCAGCCTGTTCCAGTGCTCCGTCACCCTCAGATGGAAGAAGTTCTTCCTCATGTTCAGACGGAACTTCCTGTGCCTCAGTTTGTGCCCATTGCCCCTTGTCCTGTCACTGGGCACCACTGAAAAGAGCTTGGCCCCATCCTCCTGACACCCACCCTTCAAATATTTGTAAGTATATATTAGGTCCCCTCGCAGCCTTCTCTTCTTCACGCTGAACAAGCTCAGCTCCCTCAGCCTCTCCTCGTAGGGGAGATGTTCCAGTCCCCTCACCATCCTTGTAGCGCTCCGCTGGACTCTCTCCTGTCACTGCAGGCCTTGGCAAAAAGTCTGTCTCCATCTTTCTTATAAGCCCCCTTTATATATTGAAAGGCCACAGTAAGGTCTGCCTGGAGCCTTCTCTTCTCAGGACTGAACAATCCCAACTCTATCAGTATGAAGAACGGTGTTGCACTACTCACAAAGTCCCTACACATACTTATAGCCACTACAGCCAGTGAAGTGACTGTCCTGTGCTTCTATCAGGCTCATATTCATATTTATATGAGAATAGAAATGCTCTAACAGAAAAACATATGTGGTTTGTTTTCTACACAGAATAATAAATCCATTTTCTTTGCAGGGTTACTTGATAAGCTGCGTGTGGAACTGTTACCGATACATTAATGGTAGAAACAACTCGGATGTGTTGGTGTACATTACCACCAATGACACTGCGGTAAGGGTGTTAGATTGCAATCATTTGTCTAAAGTTATGCATGTAATAGCTTTATTTTATATTAATTTCTGACTCCTAAGTTAGCATTCTTAATTCCTTTGATACTCCTCATCTGTTGGTTTTGTTTAGACTTGAGATTCAACAGATGGGTGTGCTATGGTTACAAATCACATCTAATGCTAATATATTTATTTTATGCATGTAATCTGTTAAAGAATCTCTGTTAAGCGGCCCCAGGAATGACCCCAGCTCTGAGCTCTCCAGCTGTTTGGTGATCTGGACAGTGGGGGGACTGATTAGGACCCAGGGATGCCATGGTCTACACCCGCTGTGAAACATGGATTTAGCTGTAGAAACTGGTTTAGGACACTTAGTATCTGGTGTAGTGCTTTACACAATCACAGAGAGGAGCTAATAGGCAACGAAAGTTCAGTGATTCATCTCCCAGCACATGACGGGTTTTGTACAGTAAGGAGACAAAATGAAACAAAGATCGACGTGAAAGAAATGAGTAAACAGATATTAACGTCAAAGAATGGAAAGTGTCAGTTCACTTCATAGTAGTTTAGTGCTGACATGCGTATGTGCGGGACACGACTGCTAAGCAATGTCTTGCTTGTTGCAGAAGGCACTGAAGGAATACACGAAGAAAGAGTCCCTGGAAAGAGCCAGTTCTGTTTGCAGCGGTATCTCCATGGAGCTGCTCGGTTCCACCCAAGCTACACACTGAGGGCACCGTTCCAAATCAGTCCTCGGGGTGACTCAACTGGCTTATGTAATGAGGGTCTTTATGTCATTAACGTGACAGAGTGAGAGCAGCGTGAACTTGGTCCTTTGGATCATCTGGGTACAGTCTCAGGATTGCCTTCCTCAGGTTTTCCTAATCGTGGGTGGTCTCCACACACTGAGGTATTAGACTGTCAACTTTTAACCACTGGAATGAGTGATTCCTGTGCAGCCGCAAGGGCTTAGAAAATTACTACTGTTACATGAAATTTGTAATTCTCTCACAGTTATTTTTCTTCAATATCTCAAGCTTTAAGAAAAGCATAAGAAGTTTTACAGACTATGATGAGAGCTGGCAAGCCGGACGTTTAAGTATAAAAATATGAGTTTACTGAAAGCTAAGAAGTATTACTAGTTTCTTCACTTGAATCTACTTTGAGTAAAACCAGGAGTTTTAAATGAAATAGTTTTGACAGCTCTTATGTTCAACCTATAGCTTGTTGTAACTCAGCTTCAAACATTGCTACCTCTACGACCCCCAGAACTGGCAGGCTCGGTGGTGGGAGTATGTCAGCTGGATTATCCGCAAAAATAAAGTTACCAAGGCTTTTAAAAAGTTTCATTAAAACCACCTGCTCCACTGCTGCCTTTACAAAGCAAAAGACTTTGGTGTTTGGAACGCCTGATTGCCGAAACACCTCTCGGTACTTTTGTATTTAGTAATTACCAAAGTTCTCTGAGCTGCCTCCTCATCTTTAAAGCACTTGTGTTTCTGCGGGGAAAGGAAGCCCTTTTATCCTGTTTACAGTTGACATATGCTTGCACTGAGAGTTGAATTTAACTTTGCTTGCCTTGGTCTTACAAGACAGCTACGGCAGAAGGAGGTATCGAGAAAGGCCGTGCATTACTAGCCAGTGCCCTGACCATTGTACTCTTCTTCTTTCCTCAATATTTACATCTCCTTAATTTGAATATGGTCAGAATCTCTTGCTTTCAGGGATGATGTATTTGTTATTCATTGTTTCTGAATAAGTTCAATGAGATGATGTTAGATCAGGTCTTATAGCAAGAGTTGAGATTTTATCAGCTAACTATCTTTTTTCACCAAAAAAGCATTGCTTGGGAGTACAGAAAGGCTCAGGAGCAATGCTGCTGGGGAAGAGTTTCTCAGACCCAGCCAGAGAGGCAAGAGTGTCACTAACAGCCTGGCTTTTGAATTATTTACTTGGGATGAAGACAAGCTTCATTCAAACCTATGTCTGGCTGCTTCTCTCCAGTCAGGATGAATTCCTTCATCCATAGGTGACACACTCAGTCTTCATCTCTTGCACATCCTTTCTGGAGAAGCTCCATGGACAGCCAGCAGCACAGTGCACTCAGCGATGTGATGGAGGAGCTGACATGCTCCTGAGTGGCCCCTGCCTTTCTTCTGCTCATTGCTGAGCTTCAGCAAGGAACAGAGTCTGTAGGGTTAAATCCTCACCATCCTCCACTGTGAATGAGAAGATTGCTCCTCCCTCCCTTCACCTCCCCAAACCACAGAATCAAAAAGATTTTTTTTTCTATGTCTTGACTGAGAGACATCAGCAAATACCCCTATTCACAGGACTGTAAAAAAGTAAACTCCACACAATTGGATAAAAATCGTTTCAAAATGAAGTGTGGAAGAACAGGGCTTTGAAAGTTGAGTGCTGAGGAGTTTGGGAGTTTAGACTCTTGAAGAAACCTCAGGAAATTTTGAAATGCTGTGATAGGTCATTGCTGTCTGTTGAACTGTACAGTATTCTCCCAACACTCAAAGGTATTTTTGTATAAAAATGATGTTTTTTCATTCTTATTGATGCTGGGAAGCTTCTTTTGGCAGGGCTCCTTCACCCCAACATTAAATTATAAACTACAAGTTTCTTTAAAAATGTGGGTCAATCTCTGCCCTTTGCTTTGAAAGAAATTTTTAGAATCATACCTGCTACCTGAATTCCAACAGAGATGCAGGTCATATCTGCAGGGCATATTCTCATCTTCAGGGATGGTTTTTTTGATATATACTTATCTTCAGCATTAGCTGAAAGAATACCAGTCTGTGCAAAAGGAAGTGAAAATCTAAGCTTAAATACAGAACTGTGCATAATAGCTGCAATTTAGAGTAATAAGTTTTAAACACATCCGAACACTTCCAAAGTCTAGAGATCAGATCCCAGCTGCTACCTGCTAATATCCCTTGTACTGCATAGTAATTAGTGCATCTCTTCTACACTCTACATACCCTATGTTCTTTTAAAGTTATCAGGTTTGCAAGTGCTAGTCATTGTATTAGGAAAACCATTTGGTACGGAGTTTAGATATGGACTAGAGTATGGGTTAGTCTGCTGCCAAACTTAAAAGACCTGTTTTATGTATTGGGACGATAAGAAATTCACGTCTTTCTGCAGTTACATAAATATTTTACATGAAGCTAAGAAATCTATTACTGCAAACATTTTATTACTGTGCCTTACAATTTTTTGGGAGAGATGTGTTCAAAAAGTACCTTAAAAAAGAAGTGTATACTGTATTTCTATTATAATTTGCACACAAGTTTAAAAAAAGAAATCTCTGTCTTCAATAACAAATCATTGACAAAGTCATCCTTGAATTCAAAATTCTATATATATTCAGGACTTGTACTGAAAATGGAAAAGGAATGGGTAAACCCCTGTCATCTAATAACTTCACAGACGATTGAATAGCCATAAACAATTGCATTAATTTTATGATTACCTGATGATTGTTGTGTGCCATTTTTTGAAGGGAGACCTATGTCTGTTGTAAGAGAAGGCATGTCAGCTACAATAGTTGTTCTTATCTCCGGTCTATTAATATATTGGCAAAATCAGATTCTTGGATCTTCCATTGCCAGATAAATACAAATTTACTTATACCTTCATAAAGATCATTATTTTCCCTCTTTTAACTTCTGAACTAGGAGTTGCCTGTTTTACCTGTTCAGAACCCTTGAAAAATACATGTAAGAGTTTCAATTTAAATGGAAATATGATGTTAATGACTGAGCTTTTCTGGAGAAGAACAATCAAATCCTTACTACCTGGG
>Ga0181612_174878_pt1 | contig 10353 bp, 9 predicted proteins | sample HoacroProtozoa21_FD_119630 | JGI IMG/M metagenome (GOLD analysis project Ga0181612, IMG submission 119630) | Hoatzin crop microbial communities from Cojedes, Venezuel. Combined Assembly of Gp0051906, Gp0051904, Gp0051908 | reverse complement strand
TTTTTACCTTCTTCTTTCCCTGCTTTCACTCTACAAAGATAAAGGTAAAAAGATACCTCCGAGCTTCACCATGTTTACCAAAATCATGGTTTCTCCATGATTTAGATGAATTTTCTCCTTTTGCTTTGAGAACAAAAGTTGATGATACATTTCCTCGTGCTGAAAATGGGGAAGGTAACTGGTAGATTGATGATGGCAAAAGATTTATATTAACAGATCCCTGGGTTCCATATTCCTGATGTGAACTTCTGAATATTCATATCTGCTTGCTTAATCCACAGCTGAAGGAAGGAAGGAAAGTTGTTAATAAAGATTAAAAAAGCCCTCTTTCAAAAGAAATGTAAGATAATGCCACAATGTGTGTCTGCAGATGTGTGCGGATGGGGGAGACAAGAAAAAAATGATATCATGGTGAGAGAGGAAAAGAAAAAAAAAAAAGACAAACTGGATGATGTGCAACGTTGTTTCTCACCCCCACTTTGGAAGGAGTGCCTGCTGCTTCTATTGTCTTGAGGAAAGATCTCAGGGGGCCAATGTTTATATCAACACTGTCGACGTCAGATTAAGGCAGTAAATGTTGGGACATCTTCACACTCAATGTAAGGACACAGTCACTCTAAGTTCCCTTTGTAGTCGAGGGATAAAGACAAGCATTCTAAGAGCCTGATGTGTGCTCTGAAATCTGAACCTCTGAAGAGAGTACTCTGGAGATCTCCCTCTCCCACTGACTATGTAGGGGTCTAACGCAAGCATCAGGTCAACAATGTGGTGTTCCTTGATGTCCAACATTAAATAAGAAAGAGTCTGCAAAAAAAAATCAGTCTATCTGTCTGCATCAATTTCACAGTAGGCTGGGGAAATTTGTACCGCATAGGGAGCCAGCCCATAAACTTATTTCTCTGAAATACAGGTTTAGTTCCATATTCAAACCAAGTATACTACCTTACTGCTTCATCAAACACAGCACAGGAAGGAAAAGTACAGCAGAATCTTCTGTCTTCAGCCCAAAGCTTCTCTGGATAAACAGGAACAAAAAGAAGTTACAAGTTCTCTGTAAAAGAACATAAGACAAAATAAAGACACTAAGACCAAGAAGAAGATTTCAAGAAGCATAAGTGGTACTGATAGAAAAAAAGTCTTGCTGAAAGTGTTGGATGCCTTTCTGCTCTTTGTACCTTGAGAAACCTTATTTATCTATAGTAAACTGGTACCAGAGCATTAGTCAATTAATAAAAAAATTATTTTTAATTTCCACAAAACAAAATATCTTAACAACACTGATTTGTAGAAGCTTATCAAACTTTTCCATGGGATGATTTTTATGGGAAAATAGAAAACGGTTTTAGATTTTCAAGGAAATCTGAACTGTTTCAGTGAACCTTCATTTTAATTTGCCTGTAGAAATGTTTTTGTTACAACTTTCATCAAACAAATGAATTGAAAATGTGGCTAGCTATTTTATTCTGCTGAGGAACAAAACATGAGCTCATGCAGTTGTTTGAAATATTTGTATGAACCAGGCTGAAAGTGATTTTTTTTTTCAGCTCTTGTGACAAGATGCATACACATTGTCCTATTCTTGGTGAATGCAACTGCACCAAAGTAAAACCAACAGATTCATAGTGGTGTGCCAAGGGAGAGCCATAAAGCATCACAAGGAAGATGAAATCTGCCTGCCTGAACATAGGTAGTGTCACATGCAAGTTAGCAATTAGCAAATTCATTTTAATCTCCCTAAGTAAATATAAAAGCAGAACATCAGAAAAACTGAGTTATCCTGTTGACACTGCTCTCCAATGCCAAATTTCTGCCCACAACATGGTTTTATGGAGACTGTAGTAAGTCCAGAAAACAAGTTTCGTGAAAATACAGCCAGAAAAAGATTCTGCACATAATAACGCAAACATGTTTTTTATTGCTATACAAAACTCCTTGGTATAGTGCTGGAGGCTACCTCAGTGACTTGTGACATGATGCTTTCTTCATTACAAATATTCTCATGAACACAGAACAGCAACAGTTGCAGTTCATGTGGCTTGGTAGAAATGGCAGTAACTTGGCTGCCTCAGCCCATTGAAATTCTGTGGCTGACCAAAGCGCAGTTGTTTTCTAATTGCCAGTGGAAGTTAAAAAAAAAGCCAAAGACAGTCTCCAAAAAACACCGAACTGTAGCACATCTGGGAATGCATATGAATACATACTGTATAAGAGTTCTGTCGTGTTCTAGATCCATGATCCGTAAAACTGAGATCCTGCCTTTAGCTAATGTACATGCATGTATATGTGTATGTACATATAAACACTAGTGGGGGTAGTAGACAGCCATCAGCAGTTCATATCTGCTGAGAAGTTATCATCCTGATAAAGAATGTACTGTTTCTTACTCTTCAGCATCCTTCCAAACATCGATGTCCAATCTGACATCAGCTATCAAAGATATGTTGTATTTTTTTTCTTCAGACACTTCTCTGGAAAGCTAACTGAAAACAATTCTTGTCTCCTCCTCTGGTTGTATAAGCAACCACAGCAATTATATAACTGCTGAAAAAATAACCTCTTTTCAGGACAAAACGTACACAAAATAATTGAAAGAAACAAAAGGACAGGCAGAATATGTATTTTTCCTGACCAGCTAACCCAACGCATCCCACCATGCAAATAAAAGTAAAGCAAAAGCTATACTACAATCAGAAGCAAATAAACTCACTGCACATCATGGTCTGGCTGCATTTAGACCACCAAATCCAAACCCTGCAATCCTTGCATAAATCAATGACATCATCTTCGGTGACTCACTGCCTACAGTATTTATATTCAGCAGGCTCTCTCCCTCGTGGGAAAGTGTCTGTACTGCTGAGACCCATAGCTCATTCTGATCCTTGCATAGGAGGTAAAGAGTATGTTCTCCCACCTTGCCTTAATTTCACAAACTTTGCACAATATCCCAGTAGGATTTCTTTTCTCAATTTCACAACAACATTGAACAGTTCTTTGTCTCCTGAGAAGCTTCATCTTGTGCTGTCTAGAGAATAACATAGAGAAGAACATATGTGAGGGTGCTCATGTTCCTGTGTATGACATGAATCATCTTGGTAGACTGTTTTAACATGATACGCAGGTAACACAAAGGCTGAAAGATAAGCACTTACTAAACATGAGATGGCAGTGGTGCCTGCGATATTCATTTTGCTTCAGTCTGTGGAAGAGTGATGATGCATTCATTCATTACAATCTCATAGACTCTTTCTCAAATACTCCCTTACACATTTTTGTTATGTTTTCCCATTATCTGAGCTGGTCACCCCAGGCTTCCTTTATAGTCAATAAGAAGAAATAGACATTTCTGCAGTGCAATTCATCTCATTTGAAAATAGACATCTAAAATATAACAGCTGAATCACGCTTGAGAAGTACTCTTCAGTCATTTACAGCTGTATGAAACACTGCCACTTGTCTTGATTTAGCTCACAGACAATTGCCCTACCTGAATGGCAAGATAAAGGACAATGCAACTCATCCATCTCCACCCCTCTTTAAACTTCAAGGCTGTAATGTGTGTTATCTCTAAGATATTTCTGGTAGATTAAAAAAACCTCCAAACTGGCAGAGAAAATTGTAAGCAATTTTCCTCATTTCTGTAGATCGTTGAATGCACCTCATTATCTTTATGAAAGGCTCCATTTTCTGAATTTGTGTCCATTCTTGTTTTCCTCTTTGGGCTGTTCAACTTCCGCAGCACAAAGAATATTATGTGCTTCTCTCCCCCTTTGACTCCTCCTCTCCTCCTTGATTTAAAATTTCCATTGTCACTTCACTCTTGAAGAACTCTTTGGCAGCAGACTCTATGTTACCTGATTTAAAAGCAACCACAGTTTTGTATTGTGGCCTAATGGTTTAAGTACATTATTCTACAACAAATCTTGCTATTTTTTTAAGTTTATTGATGAAACATCTTTTCTGCCTCTGGCTCAATCTGCATTTTTGCTGTTACCTAGCTCATCAACAGGACTATTGCATATAAAATATTACATAGAAGGGGCAATTATAACCACTTTAATAATGATTTACATTCCTGCAACTTTGTAAATCTCAAAGAATTTTAGTCAAGGCATAATGATTCCAGATTTACACCAGAAGAACCAAATTCAACATCTGGCTCAGAATTTCATCCAGAGTTCAAACTGTGAAGCTTCTGTGTGCATATGCCGGTTGGGGGTGGAAAGTGCAAGAAACTTGGTGTCTTTCTGAAAAGGAAATACCAGGCAATTTTATGATTATATGACTAAAAACTGGGAAAGCAAGTTGTGTCTCCCACACCCAACATAAAATTATAAACCCCAAAATACGATGTTCATCTGACCCTTTAAACGCTATCTCAATTGTTTTCTGTCTATGGTATTTACGGAGTATCTGTCACCGCATGCAGGCACCAGCTGCACAACCACAGCTATTTGGATATGATCAAGTTAAAGCCATAGGACTGAGTAGCAACCATTAATTTCTATGATTCTCACTGCCCACAACAATGTGATGCTCATAGTAATACATACGCATGTACAGAAAATAAATCCTGATCTTCAAATGAATAACCAGCACTGTCTCTTTGCAAGTGGATAGGTCTTAAATGTCAACCAAGATCTCAGATCTCAGCCACTTTTAAGCACAGATAATGCAAATCATGTGTTGAATCCAATGCAGAGCTTTTCTAGATGCACACAGGTATGGCTGACGAGTAGCTTAGGCTTTTTTCATAAAGCCTCTTCTAGCTTCGTCTACCCTGGTAAAGGAAATACCATTCCTAGCCTGCCCAAGAAGTGTGTCAGCACCCTGCCCACTGGTCAGATTTGCCAGATATGTTGCTCGTGTTACAGGTCCCCATCTATTTTATCCAAAGCCTGGCATTTAGAAACACATTGCCATTTTGGAGGAAAAAATAGAGAGGAGTAGGAGGGGCCTGGAGTTCAAAACCTGAAGTATTTTATATCACAGATCCCTGCATGTGACTACACTTGCTCAGATTGTGTCCTCTGTTCACAGGTGCCCTTGAAGCAGGACTGTCAGAGCATGCCTGCCCGGGTGCAGTGGTAGGTAGCACTTCTGTCTTACCTGGCATGACATGACAAAGGCCTCTCCTGGCAAAACTGGAGAAGAAGCATTGCTCTGTCTGTCCTCTTTTCCACACAAAAAGATGGTGCATACATTTCAGAAACTGAATGCGTAGATTTTTTTTTTCAGAGTAGAACTTCATAGCATTTTCAAAGACCTACAGACACTAAAAATTTCTTGGGCATGTCAGCTGTTTGTGAAATCAACATACTACCCAGTTGACCTAAAAGTTATGTCTTGAACAAAGATCAGGAAAACAACATAACCTACTGGAATGAGGCATCCCTTTTATTCGCTTCATGGAGTTTTGTATTTATATTTTGAGGTACAACTAATGAAAATCAAGGTTAGTTTGGGGCAAGTTGCACAGAAGTGCTGCCTGTCTCTCATGAGCTTTGGCTGTCCACAGGGAGAAACAGAGAGGGCTGTTGAGCTTGTGCAAGAACTCAGAGAACAAGGCACTGCCTCTTCATGCAGAGATGCTATGCTTTCTGTTAGCCTGAGCAGCGGTGTCCATTTCCCCATACTTTGTAGGGACAACCTCTAGGACGGGCTTGAAGGCACCTGAACTGAGCTCCTCACGAAGGAGTGAATGGGGTCTGTGGAGTTATTCAGTTCCTGGAGGCAGATACATACACCTGGTCAGCTGAATAACTGCAGACTCCAATCGCTCCATTGGCTAGATCTCCATTGCATTTCATGGGAGCTTAGACATCTGACTTCTGTGTGGACACCTACATATAGACATCTGAACCTTAGTGTGTACAGTGTCTAGGGTCTGGATCTGAACAGGGACTACGTGTCACTGCTTAGTTTTGCACAGGCGTACTGATGCCCTGTGAAGCCTGTCTGTAAGAAGACTGATTAGATCTAGCCATCTGCAACTGTCACTTTGGCATCAGAGGGTAAATCCTGGGAGATAGTCTGGTGCGAAGGTGGTGAGTAGAAGTACATTACTTATACATGTGCTTTGCATGCCCTTTCACCAAACCCAGATGAAAGACCCTGTCATCTGCAGGACAAATCCTCACAGGGCTTGCCCTGGGATGGGAAGTGATTCCCTCTTGCCCTCAGAGAGAGGCTACAGGCAGATCTGCCACAATCTGACATCTTGGTAGGACAGCAAGGTCTGCCAGGAGGCTCTGGGATAGATGTCAGTGTTTTCTAAGCCATAGAGAAGTAGCAAACTGTTTTTACTCAGTGTGCCACAGGCTTCTCGAATCAGTAACGTCATCATACACAGCATAGGTCATGAAGATGGTTTTGATTCCTGCCTGGGTTCTGAAAAATACAGATGATAGTGACTTCAGGTAACATACAGGGAAAATCATCCAGTCTAGTTCCCTTAAAAAATTATCCTCCCCGTGACAGGGCTGAACACAGGAGAACCAGAAAGCAGGGTCCAGCATTCTCTAAATTTCTTCATTTCAGAAAAGCAATTTCCAACGATCAATAAATAAATTGAATTAATCCCTGTCAAGAGGTCTTTGGAGTGGTGGGCTGAGGGTAACACAGGGGACATGCAGGGGGTTTCTCTATGCTTTCTCTAGGAATAATGGTTCCTTAAACAGAAATGCAAATGGGAAAAAAAACCATGTGAGGAGAGAAAAGGTAGTCCTTTAGCCTTATCTCTTTATGTTTGTTTATCCTAAGCATTCTCAACTTGGTGCAGAGGTCTCTCCTCCTCCCCTGTTGCTAAAGAAGATCCATAGATGCTGTAGGTAAGAAAACTAGGCAGAAGGCCACAGTCATTCCCCAGAGCATGTGTGTAACCTGCATCCCTCTGCATCTTCTGCACTTGAGCAACTTCCAGAGGGCCCAGACAAGACCCAAGTCCTGGTGTGTCAGATGCTACAAAAACCTGCATAAGAAAGTCTCTGGCCCAGCGGGAGCAGGCAAAGGCTGAGAAGGAAAGAAAGATGGCATGAATTTAGTGAAGTGGTTAACACCAAGGTTTTGAAAGTAGGTTTTGGATACCCAGTTTGAAATACTTCAAAGGGCCTGATCACCAAGTATTTTAAGCATAATACCTAAAACCACCAGAAGTTTTAGAAAACCTGGACACCACTGTGTTATGATAAACAATATTTACCTCTATACTGGGAACATTCAGGAATGAATGCTCATCTCTTAGTGCCCTTCCCTACATTAAATATCATGCTTATCTACCTAGTGAAACTCCTGAGAGACAGGTCCTGCGATGATTGCTTTCTAGATTTGAGATACTAATGGCGTAAAGCACCAGTACTAAATTTAAAATATCTTCCCAGTGCAGCTATTGAGGTTGATCTAATTTGCAATCCTTTTCTGGTGGCCCTATGAGCATCATCAAAGCAGCAGAAAAACTACAGAGGAAGGGACAGAGGTATATTCAAGCTGTCCACAGTGTGCTTAAATACATGACTCTTTTCCACTGGATTTGAGCAGCTCTGGGTAGCAGGCAGGCTGAATGGCACATTGCTCTAAGATATTATACATGTTGCAATGAAAAGATTTGCAATTCATTTCACCTACCTCCGGATTGCTAAAAGTCATGCATGTAGCCAGAGCTAGTTGCCTAGAGTCCTTTAATAGACTGTGAGGGAAAGGTATTTTCAGCAGGTGATTCATCCTACCCATCTTTCCCCAGAGATGACCAGCCTGTATGAATGGCTGTCAGCCTGCGGTGACGGCACAGGGAGCCGAGGCATAAGAGTCATCCCAGCCAGAGTTACACAGGTTGAGTATGAGTCCATGTACCCTGTCCAGAAGAGTTCACATGTACGCATTTCTTTATATCTAATAGAAAATGCTTGTATCAGTCAGTCCTCTTCCTCTGTATCCTCTTGTATTTTGGCTACGTCTATGATTAAATTTTTCTTCCTGTTCTCCTGACATTACTGCAATAAGGGACTACAAGAGAAATACAGTTATGCTGAGGGGAAAAGGAGGGATAAAACACACTGTGTGCAAACCCTTTTCAGAGGCTGAGAGCAGAAAATCAGCGCACAGGCAGAACAGCCTGAGTGTTTCTGGCGTGCTTACAGGCACAACACAAGTAAACATCTGAAAGACAAAACTACTATCGGCTCAGCATAGAAAGCAATCTGCCAGATCCAGACAAAAATGAGTGTGAGGCCCAACCTAAGCATGTGTGTACATGCTGAAGAGAGCCAGAAAATCTCTACAAATGTCAACATCCACTCTGGTTTGATACACGGGCCCCAGAGGCCAAGAACTTGACTCTCGGGTCTTTTTTGTGCAAACTGTGACATCTCAGACTCACATCAAGAGCTTTCTATATGTTTTGGCTAAATATCTGCTCCCAGTTATGTTGGTGGAAGGAACTTCAGATTCACACCAACCTAACAGAGTTTATTTTGCCATCTGTCTGTGTTTAGTCTTCATATTAATAATGAAGGCAAGCAATGCAGATTGGGATGGAAATTCTTCCCCAAGGAACAGAGCTGTGTGACATGCAAACCACCTAGCAGCCGCTGAAATTGTTGTTTCAAAAATCACCACTGAGAAGTCTTGCTACTCATTTTTCCGTAAGTATCAGCATTTCTAGGATGTCCATTGCCATGTGCCTGTTATTTAAAAATTCTGCTGAACAAGACCATGCCCCAAAAGTAATGGGCTTACTTAATAACATGCTGTGAACTTTGTGAGGGCTTTTTGAGCTATAAATGTACTTTCTGTGGTCTGTTAATTAAATCATCCTTCCTGTCAATGAAACAGGGCTGTGGAGAGGTGAGTTACATGAGTTTTCCCTAATGGAGTTTTTTCCAGCCCACGCCACAGCACAGGGTGATTTGCACAGAGGGCCCTTCCCTGGCTCAGGAAACCCTTCCAGTCAGCGTCCACCTCCCTCGAAAGGATCATCTGCATTTAATGTGGCCTTGGCTCACCGTGCTCCTCCACGCAAGAGAGGGGTGGTGGGTCGCAACTGAGCCAAGAGGGTTTCTGCCAGCCATTCAGAGCTTTCTAATGCAGGTTGCAAAGGAGTGGGTCCAAACAAACAAGTCTGGTTTTTGATAAGCAACGCATGAAATCTGGGAGGGGAAAGGTGAACCTGGGAATAGGTAAAGGCATTGTTAATCTCACGGACAAATGCATCTGTCACTGCCGACGAGGGATGTCTTTGCCCCTTCTGGGTTGTTTCCTGATTTACACTGAGCACAAGCCACGCAACTTCTACAGGGATATGACTCAGCACTGAATTTTGGCACAGGCTGCTCAGCATTAATTATAATGGTGAAGTGCAGAGCTGTGGAGGCACCAATTCTATTGATAATCCTCCTCACCACATAATCAGATTTTAACCTTCTTTGGCCCCATTACAAAAGTCCCCATCCAGAACCAGCGCTTCTCTTCTGGAGGATAAAATAGTTAGCTGAGTTTTTTCCCCAGATCTCTTTACTGAAATTCTTGATAATAAGAGATTTCAGACAGGAATTGATAAATCCACACTAAAGGGAAGGAAAACATGAACATATTATACCTCATGGAATAAAAAGGAAAAAACAGAGCTCTTGAAATGCTAGTTAAAATGTAATGGCAAGCCTCTGAAGAAAACAACAATGCCCTCGTTTTTGTGTACATTTGGTTTTTTAATAGCTCTGCTCATTTTGATCCCCGGTCCTGAATTCTTCGCATCAGTAATTCAAATTTCCATAAAGAAAACATAGCAAATTTTGAAACCAGAGTGTAATTAAAGACAGTTACAAGAAAATAATTTCTGGGTAATTTGAACCCTTTTAGAGCCAATACGGCTAAACTACTGACAGAATAAAGAGGGGAAAATAATGGATCTCATATCAGGCTAGAGTGAAAGGCAACTGTTTTGTTTGGGAAAACCACAGCAATTGGCATTTAAATCTGACTTACAACACTTGCTATTGAATTTTTTTGAAGTGTTCTCTCACCGCATATTTTCATCTTAAACAGTGATATTGAAAGAAGCTTGCCATGGTTTGGCTCTCTGTTTGCAGGTTCTGCAAGGCAGATCCTCTCTGCTCTTTGCAGGAACCAAGTTGTTCCTGCTTATTGCTGTTCTGGTACACCAACAACTATGAGTTTCTTTTCTTCTGTGTTTCTTTTCTTATAGTACACCAGTTCTGAATGTCTAGAGGCCATGGGACTGAGAGATCCACAAAGAAATATAAACCCCAGAGTCTGTCTTTCCCCATATCCTTTCCCAGGAGAGCAGGGTATATTTCTCTGAAGAAAACAAAGAGAAAAGTATTTTTGTTGGTCTGAGTCTGA
>Ga0181612_166427_pt1 | contig 10353 bp, 3 predicted proteins | sample HoacroProtozoa21_FD_119630 | JGI IMG/M metagenome (GOLD analysis project Ga0181612, IMG submission 119630) | Hoatzin crop microbial communities from Cojedes, Venezuel. Combined Assembly of Gp0051906, Gp0051904, Gp0051908 | reverse complement strand
TTTCCATAGGGTGACAGTGGTGCTGTCATACCGAACAGCAGTTAAACGCTTAGCACATTGTGTTCATTTCTTTCAAGGATGCTTGGCTGTGAGGTATGGCTGTGTCACAGCAGCAATGAACTACAAGTGCCAGCGCTTCACTTGCAGCCCGGTGTCATGCACACAGTAACCTGTTAGCAAAGGACTGAAGACTGAGAAAACATGACTAACGTGCTTTTTTTTTTTCCTTCCCTTCACATATTTAATCACAACTGGCAATTTAAATACTCTAAAAGATGCATTAGTACCACGGGTTGTGTAACTTTTGACATTTGGCAGCAACCCTGTTGACCGGGAGAAAAACACAAGGTTACTGACAAAGCATTACTGGACCCAATCAGAAATCACAACACATCACTATTTAGCTGCAATACAATTCTAGAACCTCATTTTCTCTTACATCAAAAATGGTTTAACTCCAAGCACTGATGTTTTAGTCCCAGTGCAACCTTTTAAGTTAATTTTCAAAGTAATAATTTTGACAGAATGGAAGAAGAAGAAAACTTCTGGAGAGAAGGGAAAGAGAATGTCAAAAAATATGTAATTGTTCCTCTTTAACAGCAACAAAAATTTGAAAATACATTACCTCCTTTGTTCAACAAGAATAAATCAAACAGCTGAGAAACTGCGGGATGGCGTTTGAAGGTGAGCTGTCCTTGACGCTTGGATGTATATTCCTGAAACTGATGTATGAAAAAGTTGCATCTTTCTTTTATACCAGTAAAGCTAGATCGTATTCCTCGCCCACATCTAAGCCATAGGATCAACTGTACATTTTATCTAATGACTGAACATTACTTTATGTAATTACCAGCCCACCATGCTGATCTTATCTTTGACTTGACTTTCATAAAGATTATTCTTTTTTCTTATATAATGAAAGGTCAGCTTGCGAGCACATACTCAGTGCCATATGAGTTTCCTGCAAATATCGAGCATTCAGTCATTTGCTGCAGTTTTCAGTGAACAGAATCTCATTTTAAAATAGGACAAGTCACTAAGGTTTCCTAACACTTCTTATTAAACTGGAGAACATATTTTTTAAAAAAGAAAACATAAAGCACTTCTACAGCAATGGCATTGTTTTAGCAAAGAACAACAAAATAAAGAGCAGCAGACATCTATACAAACATTTAAAAGAATAATCTCCATTTCCATTTAATAACCAGAGAATGAATGCATGGATAAATATAAAAGGACTGCCTTTTCAAAGATAAGATTTCTAGCAAGATCTCATCTTGCTTTCAGAGACAAGCGAACGCAATGGAGACACTTCTGAAAACGGCACCAAGGTGCAGATTTTTAAGGCTTAAGGACTTGTAAGTCCTCATTTCCAGGTGACAGAGTTTGTGCCAATGCCGGCTAAATCAGACCGGTCCCACCCTGCCTTCTGGCAGCCAGGCCAAGCAGCTTGCATCCACGCAACTCTTCCCCTTCCCAAACGCCTGCTGGGAACATACCCTGGCAATGCAGAAAGTCCTGCATTGGTGCTCAAAGCCGTTTCTGCAACCCTGCTGTGTTTTTCAACTCCTGGAGACTTGAGGGAAATTCACTTCAGATGTCTCAAAGTAAACTGCCTAACCTGAGTTACTCGCTCTAGGCTGCCCTTACAGCAAATGAAGAGAAATAACCTTAAACATCTATTGCAAGATGAGATTAAGTCATTTTTCCAGAGCGCCTGTTTTTCATCATTGAGAGCACAGGGTAACTAAGTTGGACTGCTCACTGTCCTACCCTTAAAGATTTATAAATATTTTATAACTTGATGAAATTCTTAAACATCTAAAGGCTTAACATTATTTTTAATGCATCTACTTTATGTCATTCAGTGTTGGAGACGTGATATTGAAAGAGACCCCTATAGCTCCTCGTGTTTCTACAAAAATGCGACTTTGATTCGCAATTCAATCAGTCTCTCTTAAAATTTTTAGTGTACAGTTGGGATTTGGTGAATTGCACCTGTCTGGATTTCTGCCACTCAGTTTTCTTGGCCATTGCCTTGACTCTCTTTTTAATAACAGCAGCACCCCCAGACTGTTAGCTATTTCAGACACATTTATTGCAACCTTATCACCTCTGCCTTCATCAACGTCCTCATCTGTTTCAAGGTGTCAGACACCTTTTTCTCATCTATTTGTTCAGCTGATCACTATAACAAAGTTAAACTTGAAACCATTGTCCCCAGCCTACACCTGGCTTCAAATTGGCTTCTGTTTCAAAGCTGAAGATGGATTTCTGCACCTGGAAGCTTGTCTGGTTTTTATCCAACAATATGAGCTGGTCCAATAAAAGATAAATAAAAAAAAGTCTCTGTCCCTACAATCTTGCTTCATTTAACAACAAAAGCATGAGGTTGAAATTTGAAAGCTACTGGTAAACATAGTTTACTGAGAAATATTCTCCGGGAAGACAGAAGCTTAATATTTCTTGTCATTCAAAGAAAAATTGAGGAAAATTGCTGAAGTTTATAGAGTGCCTCTGACTTGGCTCCGTCCTGCCCATTTCATACTCACCCCAGCTTGCAGTCTTATGGGAAAACCAGGATGACTTGTGATGCTTCACAAAAACCATCAGGACAATAAGTAATTATTTTATTGTATATTCATATTTTGTACTTATTTACCTATGTATTGTAGCATGTCATCAACTAGTAAAAAAGAAATGCTATGCAAAATAGTTCTTTAATTAGAAGGATTCAAGCACAGTGACACAGTTACCCCCACAGTGTAAAAGAAAAAAAAAAAATGCCCACAACCTGGTACTCTTTTCCTATCAGAATATATTAGGAATAAATCTTGTGAAGTCAATGGAATTACACTGGTATAAAAGATAGTTTAAAAAAAGCTCCTATTTTTATTAAGAGGATTTCTTACTTCAGCCACTCCAAATCTCCAACTAAAAATACTTGGTCAAATCTATCTTAATGCGTGATTGAATGAGAAACGAGAGAATGTGACTCACTGTTTTAGAGGTGGGGAAAAACCCCTCCAGTTTATTAAACAAGGTATTCTTAAATCACTTAGAAATACTCTCACCCTTTTTTTGCTAGACTCTGATATTATGACTTTATGGTCTATGTAAGTATGTGGATTAAAAGACAGGTAAATATATATGCCGAACTGGACTGTCAAATATGCTTTGCCAAGACCAGTATTTTGTTTCCTATTTGTAGGAACAGAAAAAGCCATTCTGAGGTGGAAAAAGGCAACAAACTGCTAAAATTTTCAGTGTCTTTGAGGCCACTATGTTCGTAAATTGGACTGGGACTCGAGGAGCACAAGTTAAACTAAATATAGCACTTGTTAAGACTGAAATCAGGATGAGCTCAGCACCTAAATATTAAGGAGTTTCAGAACTTTCAGCTCTCTTCTAGGAGCTGGGTCCCTACAGCTCCTTCTCTGGAAAGAAGGGTTCATGTCTCTTCCCTTGCTCTGCCAGCTGCTGTCTCCGGGTATCTGTCCTACTTCCCTACTTAGCGATATCTGCTTATCTACAGGCTGCTTCCTGATGCTGCCTCTTCCTCGCTAGAGGAAAGCTTTTCTACTGTGCTGCTCAGCAGAGTCACAGGGCATCCCCCAGCACTGTCAGCAAAAGACTGGGAAACGGCTCCCCTGCTTCAGCAAATACATTCTTCTATTCAAAAATAACCCCACTCAATCAATACACAGATACACACCCCCTGAGCGTGGTCACAGATTAGCAGTATTAAACAGAATCTGCCTACTTTTCATAAGGGCAGTAGGAGGTTTGCTATACCTTACCCCAGCAGAAAAGACAGTACAGAGTACACTTCCATTTTTTTTTTTAATCGCTGATGCATTCATCAGAAGCATTCCTGCCCTCTCTCTTATTTTTTCTATTCTTTGTAGACAAGCAGACAAGAAGAAACAACCTTTAAAATGAAGTTCTGATAGCATTTTTGGCTTGGATGGATAAGCAGGTTGAGTTCTGGAGGATTTTTTTTTTTGTAATATTTAAATCACATTTCAGAACTTCCTCCAAATGCAGCCAAAATCCACCCTTCGTCATTTGTGCAAACTCAAAACACAGCAGCCCCCCCCCATCTGAGAATGTAATGGCTCACCGAATGCCAGAAACTCCTTTTTCCTTCTCCCTTGCAACCTTTCAATATCTCCTTGGCTCCTTTGCCCAGGCCTGCCCTACAAGCTGACACTGCACCCGCAAGTCCAAGCCCACAGCAAACCCTGCACCAGAAGGCATCCTGAAGCACTGGTACTATCTCTTGTATTTTGGGCGTCACTCCCTTCATTTCTCATGTTATCTTCCAAGCATCCCAGGAGGAGAGAGGCTCCCACATACCACAGGCTGCTCTGCACTGATGCAGGCAAATGATCAGAGTTGCTGAAGAGAGATAACAACGAAAGGCCCCACTAGAATGAGTAAGAGCATATCCCAGAGACAAAAATTTTCTGGGGATTCAAGGAAAAAAAGAAATAACCTGACAGTTAAACAAAAAGACATGCAGGTATTTCAAAATTTCACTGAGTCCCCCTGCCCCTTCCCAGTTTGCTTGTAACTTTTCCAGTTGCCATCCATCTATTCCCAGAGACAGTAACACCAGCTCAGTAGATACACACTTAAACAAGGCTCCCCAAGGCAACAGCAAATACGGATATACACCATTTTGAGGGTCAAGAGCTCCTGTCTGCCAAAATAATTCATACTGTATCATGTGGCGAGAGAAAGTCAAGTTTTCTGTTCTTTTACAGATGTTTTCTACTGACTATCTAAAATTATCTCTCAAAGAAATACTTTCTGGCCTTATCCTCCTTCGCTTAAGATCAATAGGAGTTCTGCCATTATTTCAAATGACACTGGATCAGGACTTTTAAGCTTAGCTATTAGTGTTCTCAAGCTTCAGCCAAACATTGATTATTCTGAGATAACAAGGCTTTCAGTGCTTATTGCACATAAATAATTGACTGCAAAGCCTCTCCTATTCTCAAACCATAGTGTAAAGAGGGTTGACTAATACATTGCTTTTTTTAGTTTTTCAAGGCATTAATATTACAGATGATGACACTTCAGAAATATGCGCAATAACCATTATTTCACCAAAGCTAAGTAAAACTTGTGCCTCTGAAGAAAAATAGTAAGATTATAAGGAATGCATATACTTTTTTCCCTTGTTTTACTGTAAGTTGTCAAGGTCAAAATGTTTAATCATGGAATGTTATTAGGCAACTTATGGTACTAACAGGATGATGGCTTCTGTTTATCTCTGTTTTCATTATTTTTTTTAAATAGGTTTATTTGAAATCCAATTCCTTCAAGCAAAATTAGAATATATAATATTACAACTGTCACAGCATTGTGGAACAGCAAACAAAATGACACTAACATGTAGGTTTGACCTCAAGGGCTTTAGAGATTGTATTTCATTATTCTTTTTCTCCGCTTTTAATTAATAAAAGTAACTACACTTCATACAATGACTAAAACAGCTCACAAGGTCAGGAAGGACTATTCCTGTTACGTATAATGTTGCTCAGTTGAAGTAACCAGGTTTGTTAGACTCCTGAAACATTAAGTGCTTATTATTAGACAGAGGTAAAACACTAGACTAGACAGACTACTCATCAAACCGATAATGTCAGTGAATATGTTCCTGCACCATAAGAGTAGCCCATGAGAGACAGATAATATAGCCTTACTTTAAACATATTTCAGTATTTAGCTTTTTTCATGGCAAAAAGAAATACCATATGAATGGATCATTGCATGTCAGGTTTAGATCTGATAAATGTAAAAGTATATGCAAAAAAAGGCATGTAAAAGTGAAAAGTATACTTTCAGTGCAGCTAAAACAAAGAAGCATGATCAATAATGCAGGATGTCTCATTTATACAACTAGCAATTCCCAAGCAACTCTCATTATCTAATACAGAAATAATTGTTCAGACAATTAGCTATTATCTTTTGCTAGTCCCCAAATCTGAACACTCATATGCTCAGTGTATCACCTGTTCTATTTGTAGAGATTTCTATTATGAATTGCTTTCACATTTCATAGAACAGTATATCTTGCTTTTTACAAATGAAAGCAAAAAAAATATTTAAGTTCATCAAATTCTGATCAAATTGCAGCAAGCAAGAAGTAGCCTACAAGTGCTGATAATAAAAAAATGCATGGATATAGAAAGGTAGCTAGAAAAGGGACTCTGAAGAAAACAGCTTATTTCTATCACATTACTGAGAGGCTTGTTACCAGGTTGCTGTTACTCTCTCTACTGTCACTGCACAGAGAAACTTGTCTGCCAGGGCATTCAGCTGAATAAAAAATTCACCGTACTTATGATCCGTACTGCAGCAGCACCTAAGAAACCCACACCAAGATCAAGCAGAGATGGTCCCCTGCCCTGGAGAACTCACCATCTCGTACTGGGTTTGGAGGAGTAAAGTCATTCCCCCAGGTCCCTCTTGTTCCACACACCCGGGCATTTTTCTGAAGACATCATATCTCAAACTGATGTTCTGGGCTTCACCAAAATTTGCGGATGAAGTTCTAGGTCTACGTAGTGCAGCAAGTCAGTTCCCACACTCACAGTGGTCTCTTCTGATCAGCTCATCTAAGCAATCCCTCCGCACAACCACCTGCCCCTCCAGAGGCACTGTGCGTAGCATATGATTCGCATTTGCCAGAGACTTTCAGAGCAACGAATGGAGGGAATTATATGTGGTATTTGATTATCAGTGTGACTCAGCGCATGGAAAATGGGCTAGTGCATTATAATTAATGCCATAGTGGAAAATAAAGTGGGCCCATATTGCTTATTTCCATATAGTCATCTTGCAGAAATATAACGGGCTTACATTTACATAATAACACTTCAACATAGATCTTACAGTGCTTTGAAAGCTGGATATTGAGAGCTGATTTCCCACAATGTTGAAATTTAGCCACTCTCAAGAGGCAGAATGGTTGGTAGTCATTCACTGCCAGCAACATTACATGGCTGTCCTCAGAAGGCCAGCAGTGAATCGTAGCTATGTCTCAAATTTAAGCTAAATATCTATCCAAGTAGACTGTAAAGGTCTAAGCTGTAAATCTGCGGGGAGGGAGAGGGCAGGGAAAGTGGTTCAAAAACCAGTAAAAATTTAAAACATTTTACCTTATTTTGTGGCCCAGCTATTTCTTAAACTAAGCTTAGATTATAAAATGAAAGAGCTGAGAAAGGACTAAACAAAATCTCCTAGTTTAAATGGTCTAGATGGCCCATGTGTCCTCTTTCCAGACATGAGAAAGACAGTGGGAGGCATTTCAGGGGATCACTTCCTGCTTCAACACTCAGGAATTACTTTGTTCATGCAAACTTCTGTGTGCACTTCAATAGTAAGCTGTCAAGAAGTATAGGTTATTGATATTTTACCCTTACACAAGTGCACAGAAGGAGAAAGATACCACAGTGGGATCCAATTCCCCCAACTTTAGACATCTGTGGTACAGATGGCCAATGTCCAAGCTGGTTGCTCTGGCTAATGGGAAGACACAGGCATTTTCAGGGTGCAGTTCACCTGATCTATTTTAGCATTCTCCTTAGGATGAAATGGGTGATGTCCTACAACTGCTTATTTCTCTCCACTGGTTATAGATGGGTCAAGAAAACTGGCTTAGATGGTCATATCCATTTTTTAAGATATCTGCACTCGACCAGATGAATCCAGCCCAAAGCATCTTTCATTTTACAGCAAATATGCCAGGGATACAATCATGCTTTTTTTTTACACTTAGACAATCTGAGGTCCATGCTGTTTCCCAGGTTCTCTGTAACTTCCTACAGCCCATCCAGGAGGTTAGGAAGGGGAGGAAGGGGAGAATTGATCTCACCTGTTAATTGCCTCCTAGATTCTTTCCCTTTGTCTGTGCACATTTGTCATCTCTTGTATTATTTGGTATTTAGCTTGAAAATTCTCTGAAGCAAAGGCTATCCTTTTATTCAAACTATTTTTATCGATGATGAGGGCTGCTAGACAGTATAACTGTTACAGAATAACACTCTGCTTGCTTGATACCAAGAAGGGAATGCACCACATCCTTTTAAAGGGCGGTGCTGCAAGTGCGGCTGCTCTGGTGACAGTAAGCAGACTTTTAGTAATGTAATCACCTTCCCAGAGCTATTCCCAGGTAGGGATAACTTCACACAGACCTAGAGCCTGGTAGATATAGAGAAGCCCACAGACTTGCAACAAAAAATGCAATTAATAGTACTTGTTTTGCTTTCACAGAAATACATACTGAGGTCCTTCAGCTTTTAGAGACTTTGGTACAGGCAGATACTCACAGACTGGTAAAAAACTGTGCTGGTAAGTGCCACACAAGATCCTGCAAGCAAACTCTCAGCTCCAACTTCAGGATGTTAATGTCTTTTTCAGGAGTGCACTACACACTGCTCAAGAAGGCAGCCAAACCTTTTGGCAAGCAAGCTAACAAAAACATTTCAATGCCACCATTTGTTAACTGACTGTGTTTTTTCCTGGGAATATCCTTTAGAGTTGTTCTGGTATGTTTTAAACACTTCAAATGCCATAACTAAATGTTAGATGGGAAATTCAGAGATAGCACAACTTTGCTATACTACCAAGTGAAGTATGACTAGGTAACAAATGTTAATATTTGATATGCCTTATCAAGCTGAAACACGATTTTTTTATTTTAAACAGAGCTTCACTGCAGCTCTGAAGCAGACAGAGTGCGCGGGCCAGTGAAACCAGATTTGCTGCTGTTTGGTATGTGGCAGAACATGGCAATACAACTGATTCATTACAGCAAATAAGGTCACGAGTTTGCCATTGATTTATTGGTTTTAAGGGTCGCGTGTGTGAAATCAGCTCACTCTGGCAGGGAAAAGTAAAGCTCAGTGCCAATGTCTTTGTGTTTTCACACTTTCCTGGCTGCCTACTTTACCTCTTCCACCAACGTCGCTTTAATGTGCAGTGAAACAGAGCAAATAATGTCCTTGGGAACCTTACTAGCCCTGATACCCATAGTAGTCTGCTTTAAAAAGTTATATAAAGCAAATCATGAATTAAGACTCACAGGCATAAGATCAGTAGTTCTCAGAGCACAACTTACAGAATTGCTCTATGCAAACAGGCAGGACAGCGAATGTCGAGAGCGACGGGTGCAGTTTCCTGGGGTATACAAGAGTCCTCTGTACCTCCCTTGACTTTATGTTAGAGTTACTCATCCCACTCTCTGCAAACCACTGCTGGGTCACAAGATAGCTGGGTGGTGGTCTAGCAAATGTTTGCAAGAAGCAGTTTAAATCCTATGCACATTTCCCCTCCCACTCAAGAAAATCCTACATACGAAGTTGCAATCAGTACCATCTACAACTGAAGAATGAGCAAGCACTAACCACAGCGAAAGTGATTCATCAGTCTAGCAAATTAAAGTCTAACAAAATAAAATTGAATGCAGACGAAAGAGTGGGGAAGAGAAATGAGAAAAAAAAGCAGGCGTGGATATGAACTGATACTTTCATTATTTACTCTATTTGATATGTATCTTTGAGGGTATGGCTACACATTTTCTGCAAAATTTACTTGAATAAGCCTGAGATTTGTCTGATTGAACACAGGCAAGTGCAACGCCATATAGACACCTAAGCTGACTGTCTCAATTCCCTTGGAATTAAATGTGAAAAAAGGCATTTTTAGACCTATTTTTGACAACTATCTCAGGACAGAGACAAGATAAACTGAGCCCCTCTCCTTGATTATAAGGGGAACCTAGACAACTAGCTCAGATGTAGGCATCTACAGCTACACTGCAGATTCTTACAATTGGCCAGACAAACTTACAGCAAGCTTCAAAAGACCGAAACCTCACTTTTTAGCAGCCTGCCTAAATTTACTCTATCTATTCCCTATTTCAACCACTACAGCTTTTCTCAGAGCTTTTCTCAGAGCATCACTACAGATACTGAGGTTCTGAAAGCAGGTTAAAAAAGGCCAAGGAGAGTATCAACGCACGATCTAGAGGTATTCTGCAGGGACTGAATGGTGCCAGGACATTCAGTGGCGTGGTATGGTCCTGTACAAACACACCAGCTCAGTCCCAAAAGAAGCAGAGACACAGCAGCATGCTGCCACATCTGAATTACTAAGTTCAGCTGAGAAGCAAGGCTTGTCACCAGAGTCACACAGATATCCCAGTGCAACTGTATTGCTCCTGCACCCAGGACCAGCAAAGCTTAGGTGTCTCTGCACATAGAATCATAGAAACATAGAATTGTTTAGGTTGGAGGAGACCTTCAAGATCATTGAGTCCAACCATTAACCTAATACTGT
>Ga0181612_164956_pt1 | contig 10353 bp, 6 predicted proteins | sample HoacroProtozoa21_FD_119630 | JGI IMG/M metagenome (GOLD analysis project Ga0181612, IMG submission 119630) | Hoatzin crop microbial communities from Cojedes, Venezuel. Combined Assembly of Gp0051906, Gp0051904, Gp0051908 | reverse complement strand
GGCTGACGGTTCTTAATATTAGCGGAGTTACGGCAGGCACGGCCGAATACCACGATTTTAAGAAGTTCCTTCATATTTTCTTCCAGCTCGGTATCGATCATGGAAGTATCCACTTCCGGGAAATCACAAAGGTGAATACTCTCCGGTGCGGAAGCATCCACGGAGCAAACCAGATTCCGGTAGATTTCCTCTGTCATGAAAGGAATCATAGGTGCTGCTGCCTTGGAGATGGTTACCAGGCAGGTGTACAGAGTCATGTAAGCATTAATCTTATCCTGCTCCATGCCCTTGGCCCAGAAACGCTCTCTGCTTCGGCGAACATACCAGTTACTCATGTCATCCACGAAACTCTCCAGAGCTCTGGCGGCCTCGGGAATCTTATAATTTCCAAGGTTGGAATCCACCGCGGATACGGTGGAATATAACCGGGATAAAATCCAGCGGTCCATAACGCTTAAGTTTGCCTTGTCCAGGGTATACTTGGAAGCATCGAAATTATCAATATTGGCATACAATACGAAGAAGGCATAGGTATTCCAAAGAGTACCCATGAACTTCCGCTGTCCCTCCTCTACAGCCTTGCCGTGGAAACGGTTGGGAAGCCAGGGAGCGGAATTAATGTAGAAATACCAGCGAATCGCATCTGCTCCGTATTTTTCCAATGCCTCGAAAGGATCTACTGCATTGCCCTTGGACTTGGACATCTTCTGTCCGTTCTCATCCTGAACATGTCCCAGTACAATAACGTTCTCATAAGGTGCCTTATGGAACAGCAAGGTGGACTCTGCCATGAGAGAATAGAACCAGCCTCTGGTCTGATCCACTGCCTCGGAAATAAACTGAGCCGGGAACTGCTGCTTAAATAAATCCTCATTTTCAAAAGGATAATGATGCTGTGCAAAAGGCATGGCACCGCTGTCGAACCAACAGTCAATAACCTCCGGTACACGGTGCATGGTGCCGCCGCAGTCCGGGCACTTAAAGGTCACTTCATCAATGTAAGGACGATGAAGTTCAATCTTGGCAGCCTCTGCATTGCCGCTTCTCTCTGCCAACTCTGCCCTGCTTCCCACGGACTCCTGATGTCCGCAGTCATCGCACTCCCAGATATTTAAGGGAGTACCCCAGTAACGGTTCCGGGAAATACCCCAGTCCTGAATATTCTCCAGCCAGTCACCGAAACGTCCCTTACCGATGGATTCAGGAATCCAGTTTACCGTATTGTTATTGGCAATCAGCTCGTCCTTTACCTCGGTCATCTTAATGAACCAGGACTCTCTTGCATAATAAATCAGCGGTGTATCACATCTCCAGCAATGAGGATAGTCATGCTCAAATGCCGGTGCATCATAAAGCTGCTTTCTGCTGCTTAACTCTTTGATTACCAAGGGATCCGCATCTTTTACAAAGACGCCGCCGAAAGGAGTCTCCTCTGTAAGCTCACCCTTTTCATTTACAAACTGTACGAAGGGCAGGTCATAATTCCGGCCCACTCTTGCATCGTCCTCACCGAAGGCAGGTGCAATATGTACAATACCGGTACCATCCGTCATGGTTACATAGGTATCACATACAATGAAAAATCCCTTCTTGTGCTGCTTCTCAGCTCTCTCACCGGCGCAGGCATATAAAGGCTCATATTCCTTATGTTCCAGATCTGTACCCTTATAAGTCTCCAGAACTTCGTACGCCTTCTGACCTTCTTCTGCCAGAGGAGAAAGCACCTTGTCTGCCAACGCCTCTGCAATATAATACGTAAATCCGTCCACTGCGGATACCTTAATATAGGTCTCCTCGGGATTCACGCAGAGAGCCACATTGGAAGGAAGGGTCCAGGGTGTAGTGGTCCATGCCAAAAAGTATGCATCCTCGCCGCTTACCTTAAAGCGAACGATGGCAGACTTTTCCTTAACGGTCTTATAGCCCTGGGCAACCTCCTGTGCAGAAAGAGGGGTACCGCAGCGGGGACAATAAGGCACAACCTTAAAGCCTTTGTAAAGAAGCTTCTTATCCCAGATTTCCTTTAAGGCCCACCACTCAGACTCAATAAAATTATCATCGTAAGTAACATAAGGGTCATCCATGTCGGCCCAGAAACCAACAGTGTCGGAGAAATCCTCCCACATGCCCTTATACTTCCATACGGATTCCTTACACTTCTTAATGAAGGGCTCCATACCGTATTTTTCAATCTGGTCCTTACCGTTTAAGCCAAGGAGTTTCTCAACCTCCAGCTCCACAGGAAGACCATGGGTATCCCAGCCTGCCTTACGGGGTACGTACTTGCCCTTCATGGTCTGGTATCTTGGAATCATGTCCTTAATAACACGGGTTAAAACGTGGCCGATATGAGGCTTGCCGTTTGCCGTAGGCGGTCCGTCGTAGAAGGTATAGGTCTCACCCTCTTTCCGGGCATCCATACTTTTTTGAAAAATGTTTTCATCTTTCCAGAATTTTTCAACTTCCTTTTCCCGCTGAACAAAGTTCATGTCGGTGTCGACTTTTTGGTACATGAATCTTTCCTTTCCTGCACTCTTTCTTATGTAAAAGTGCTCTTTGATAAAAAAGGCTCTCGCCCCGCTTGGGACGAAAGCCTGTATGCAATTGATTAATCGTGTAAATTGTAGCCATTTTACAATGGACTGTCAAGACCGGATACCCCTGCCTCGCCATTGGATTCCTGAGTCATGTCGGGCTGGGAATCTCCCTGGGAAGGACGACGGGATCCACCCTGGGAAGGACGACGATTGGAAGAGCCGTTTTGATCGCTGAAATCGTCATCCGACTCATCATCGAAATCCTCGTCAATGTCCTCGTCTAATTCATCGTCTAATTCATCGTCTAATTCATCATCAAAGTCCCAATCATCGGAGTCGTAAGACTCGGACATGCTGTCGTCATCATCCTCATAATTAAAGTAAACATCGATTCCGTAATAATCCCTCAGAATCTGCTGATACTCTTCCATAAACGTATCATAATCCTGGCTCATTTCATCAAAATCGAAATGAGTAAACAGGATGCCGAAGAACACTCCCAGAAGCACTAAGGACGCTGCTGCCGTTGCAATACCCGTCACTGCCATCCACTTTTTACGGTTTTCCACTAACTGTACAATACCAAAGATAATGGCGAGAATTGCCGTAAACACATTGGCACAGGTGCAGAAAAATACCAGGGACATAATTCCCAGCACCAAAGAAGCCACACCAAATCCGATGCCCTCTCCCTTAATTCGCTTTCCGTCGGGACCGTACTTGGGCTTCGGCTGCTGATAGCCGTATCCCGGTGCGGAACCATAGCCGGGAGCTGAGCCTGTGCCAGGGGCAGGACCATAACCGGGGGCTGGGCCTGCGCCGGGGGCAGAACCATAACCGGGGGCAGGACCGGGATTTGGATTATAGCCGGGATTGGGATTGTATCCCGAATCAGGATTGTATGCCGGATCGGAATTGGGGTTAGTCTCCTGACCATCATTGGGTATATAGGTATTCTGTGCAGTTGTTTCCACAGTCGTTTCCTCAGATGTTTCCGCAGTCGTTTCCACCGGTGTTTCTACAGACTCTTCTTCCGCCTCATCTTTTTTTAATTCATATTCTTCAAACATAATTTTCCTTTCCTAGGCACCTAATATGTGATAATAAATCGCCATAAAAATCAGCACCAACGCCACCATTCCCAGGTATAATACGCTAAGAAACAGCGTCGCAATATTCAATCGGTTTTGCTCGTAGTGCTTGTTATGAAGTACCGTAAGCACCAAAGCTGCAATCCCCATGGGAATCGCCACATAAATATAACAGGAAGCAGGATAAGCCGCAATAGAAAGAATCAGTCCTGCCCAGGTCAGTATCTTTTCTTTGTCCACTTTATTCTCCCTTGCTCATGAAACTTAATACACGGTCAAAATAACGCTTCCGCTCCTCTTCATCGGCATTAAAAATCTCATGGCGGGAGTTTTCATAAGTCTCCCGAATCACCGTGGAGGAATTCCTATAAAAAATATCCTGGCCCTCATTTTTTACCATAGTATCCAAGCCCGCCGTACATAAGAGCACCGGCACCCGGATCTTTCCTGCATTCTTCCGGGCCTTTGGCATAGCCTTCATGGCTGCCATAGCCCACTCATAGGTGCCGCCGTAAGTTTGATTATGCTCATCCTCCGTCCGAAGCTTCATCATATAATCATAACGAACTTCGGAAAGAATGCTGCCCTTGGGGAACTTCCGCACCCCGTCGAATCCGTGCTGTCCCGGAAGGTAGCGCTTATACCACCCTGCCAGCCGGGCCCAAACTGCCAGAAGTCGAATTACCCAGTTGGGATTTCCGTTCCAGTTTAACTCCATCATGGGAGAACTTAATACTGCCCTGGTAAAATAATTCGGATGCTCCTCCAGCACCAAGGATCCCACACAGCCTCCCATGGAATGACAGAACAAAATCATCTCTTTCGTAGAAGACTTCTTTAAAACCGCCTCATCCATAACACGGCATACATCGGATACATACAAGGAAAAATCCCTGACGGAAACCTTATCCATATCCTCATTGAGATAGGAATGATCCGAATATCCATGGCCCCGAAGCTCCAGGAAAAACACATTATATCCTGCCTCATAAAAGTAGCAGGCGCTCTCATGATACTTTCCGAAAAACTCACAGAATCCGTGAAGCATTACCACGGTGCCCTTGGGCTCCTCCTGAAGGGCATAGTAATACGCAAGAGATGTGCCGTCTTCAGCTGTAACATATTCCCGGACAACCTTCTCCTCCACAAAGGGAATCACCCGACCATTCATTTGATCATTATAATCATCTTCTCCCAGAAGAAATCCCGGCTTCTGCCAAACTTCCATTTCCTGCCTCCAAATTACTTTTCCAGTACTTCCCGGGCCATATCCGGATAATTGGTAATTACCGCATCCACACCGGCCTGCTTACACATCATGACATACTCCGGCTCATTGACTGTCCATACATGTACCAGAAGTCCCTTCTTCTTGGCATCCTCCATAAAGCCTTCGTACTGAATATTAAAAAGGGCGGGGTGAAGCGCATCCACACCGTGCTTCTTTCCGTACTCCGGCATATCAATGGTACCGTCTGCATACAAAAATCCAACCTTAGCCTCAGGCTTTAAGGCATGAAGTTTCTTCACGCTTAAGTGATTAAAGGAAGAATATATGACACGCTCCTCCATATGATACTTTGCCACCAGCTTAAGGATCAATTCCTCCAGAGGATAAAAAACAATACCGGTTTTCATTTCAATATTAATCGTTAAGTCCGTGGGTTCTATAAGTTGTAACACTTCCTCCATGGTAGGAATTTCCATAGGTCCCTGCTCCGGAAACTGCTGATTAAAATCCAGTGCCTTAAGCTCCGCCAAGGTAAAATCCTTCACCCAGCCTTTTCCGTTGGAGGTACGGTCAATTTTTTCATCGTGAATCACCACCAGCTGTCCGTCCTTTGTCAGCTGAATGTCCAGTTCTATTCCGTCCGCCTTCATATCAATGGCCTTCTGAAAAGAAGCCAGGGTGTTTTCCGGGCAATATCCGCTGGCGCCCCGGTGCGCCCAAATCTTAGGATTACTCATTTTTTCTCCTTTAATCCATATCTTCAAAAGCTTCCAGTCCCCGCTTGCCTTCCACTTTTGCGTCTCCGTGTTTTACAAACTGCATGGTCGCAAAAGCGGCAGCCATAAATACAGCGGCATAGGGGAACAGGGTTCCGTAACCTACGTTTTTCAGTAAAGCACCTGCCACAATGGGAGTCACAATCTGTGCCGCCATGCTGAAGGTGTAATAATATCCGGTGAATTTTCCGATATCACTGCCCTTACACATTTCCACAACCATAGGCAGAGAATTTACATTAATACCGGCCCAGCCCATTCCAATCAGAATAAACACCACATAAAGCGCCTTGGAAAATTCGGAAGAGGCCATAGTATATACGAAACAAATCACAAAGCAAACCGTCATTAAAATGACGCCGGTTAAGATAGTTTTCTTACGGCCAATCTTGCTGGCAATCCAACCTACCGGAACATAAGAAAGAATCGCGCCTCCCGTGGCAATGGTAAGGCAAAGGGATGCGCTTCCCAGACTCATGCCCCACATACGATTAGCATAGGTGGTAAACCAGGTCTCCATGCCGTTATAAGCAATAAACCATAAAGCAATGGAAATCAAAAGAAAGGACAGAGACCGCTTTACATCGGATGGAAGTTCCTCGTGACCGCTTTCATCAGTCTCCACCAGATTCTCCTCGGGATGAGCGGCTTCATAGTCTTCCATTTCCTGATGCAGTTTCTTCTCATTGACGGTGATCATAACAATAACCAAGGCCAAAAGCATAATGCCTGCCACGATAGCAAACATGGGAAGATAATTTACATGGTCCAGGTTGGCCGTACGGCTTTCGGAATAAAGAACCGATGCCAGTAACAACTCAATGATCCCCCCCAAAGCTCCCATTAAATTAATGATGGCATTGGCCTGGCTTCGAAGAGGCTTCGGCGTACAGTCCGGCATTAAAGCCACCGCCGGACTCCGGTAAGTCCCCATAGCTACCAGAAGTGCTCCTAAAATTGCCACAAAGAATACCAGCTTCATGGTGGACGGATTCTCGTAGTAAGAATTATCAATGAACGGAAGGAACATCATTAAGACAACAGCCGCAATGGTTCCGAATAAAATAAAGGGCTTCCTGCGCCCCATGGGATTCTTGGACTTGTCGGAAATAGCACCGAAAATAGGCAAAAGGAAAAGTGCCAGTACATTATCGGCTGCCATAATCACACCGGTAATGGTTTCATTCATATGGAAGGTGTTGGATAACACCAATGGAATAATGGTGTTGTACATCTGCCAAAAGGCACAGATGGACAGAAACGCAAAACCAATTCGAATGGTCTGTGCTGTCTTTAACTTCATAAAAAAATACCCCCTTAAACTCTTATAAAAATACCCAGTGGTCCCTTAAAAAACCACTGGGTACATTTTAACACTTCCATAGGCTTTGTGCATCCGCAGGATGGAAAAACCCCGGTAAAAATCTTGTAAAATTTAATCTCTGTGCATGGAGAAACTTTCCAGATCGTAAGAACCTAAATTCTCATGAATGCCGCGCTTATCCGCCTCGGAAATCATTGCATCTCTGGTACGTTTTGCCATGTTCTTATCCTTGAATGCGGAAGGACCGCCGACGCAGCCGCCTTCGCAGGCCATTCCCTCTAAGAAATCCTCCGGCAGCTTATCCATCTTCATCAGAAGAAGCATCTTCTTACACTCTGCCGCACCGTTGGCCTTACATACGGTGGCATCAATTTCATCATCACTTTCCTTTAAGCTCTGAAGAACTGCCTGGGTTACGCCGCCGCTGACTGCAAAGTTCTTACCGTAGATAGAGGATTCCTGATAAGTATTCTCCGCGGGCTTTAACTCCACATCCTTAGCACGCATAATTGCACGAATCTCACTGTAGGTTAAAACGTAATCCGCATTTCCTTCAATGCCCATTTCCAGAGCCTCGGACTTCTTGGAAATACAAGGTCCGATAAATACGCAGACAGCATTAGGCTCCTTGGCCTTTACCAGACGGGATACGGCACACATGGGGGATACTGCCGTGGAAATCTTATCCTTTAATTCCGGAAAATGCTTATGAATCATATTTACGAAAGCAGGACAACAGGAAGTGGTCTTCTTCTCACCCTTCTTATAAGCCTCGGCCCACTCTTCGGCCTCGGCTGCGGCGGTCAAATCACCTCCCAGGCCTACTTCAATAAAGCCGTCAAAGCCCAGTTCCTTCATAGCCTCTTTCCATGAATTCATGGTGATTCCTTCTCCGAACTGGCCCTCCGTGGCAGGTGCTGCCATGGCATATACAGGGCGGTCGCTCTTTAAGGCTTTAATTACATCCACAATGCAAGTCTTGGTGCCGATGGCTCCGAATGGACAACGGTGAATACAAAGGCCGCAGCGGATACATTTCTCATCATCAATAACGGAAATACCATTCTCATCATAGGTAATGGCATTTACGGGACAGGCGAATTTACAAGGCCGCTTAAGTGCCGCAATGGCGTGGTAGGGACAGGCCTGGGCACACTTACCGCACTCCTTACATTTGGTGGGGTCAATGTGACTTCTTAAACGTCCCGGCTCACATGCTCCGAAAGCACAGGCATTTACGCAGGCCTTACCCAGGCAATTCTGGCAGTTGTCCGTTACCACATAACTGGAAATAGGACAGTCCATACAAGCTGCAGGAATCACCTGAATAATATTATCGTTGGGGCTTCCGTCGGGAGTCTTACCCTCTGCCAGACGTACACGCTCACGAATAATTTCACGTTCCTTATAAATACAGCAGCGGAACTGCGGCAAAGGTCCGGGAATCAACTTATAAGCGATCTCATCCTTGCGTTCTTCCAACTCTCCGCTAAATGCCAGTCTGGCTACCTCCGTAAGAACCTCATGCTTAATTTTGATTACGCCTTCGTCTGCGTACATACATGCACCTTCCTTTCCGCTTGCCTGTTAAAACAGAATCAACCTAATTATTTTTAAACCGTCACTCATTATACAATGGTTGCCGTAGACTTTGTGTATTTTTTCACAAACATAGAGCTGTTTAAAAAATCTACAACGTCAAATGATAAAAAAGTCCCAGCAAAACGCCGCCGAAAGAGATTCCTACCATAGCTATAATAATCTTAACCCGTTTAAGGATCAGATCCATATCCCGGATTTCTTTTTCCAGAAGAGTTTCCTTCTCTCCCTGCTCCTCCACTAAAGAAGCAACATTTCGGAACAGTGAAAGATTCTCCTGGTGAATCTTCTTTTCCACTTCTTTATGCATGGCGGAAATATTGTTATTTAATGATTCATCCATGCGGGAAAGTTGCCTGAGGACTTCCTCTCTGCACTGCTGATTCTCATGAATCCGGTCATTTAACTCTTCCTCCAAATCCAGCTGGGCATCTTCACAAAGCACTGCCTGATGAATGGCCTTCTCCATCTCCACGGAGACTCTCTGCATTTCCCTGGAAAGAGCCTTTGCCCGCTTGCTCATGGCGTCCACACCGTAAAGAAGACTGTCAGTCTCCAGATTAAACTCATAGGAGGCTGCACTTGAAATTTCGGCAGTTTCCTCGGCAACGTCTGAATCACCTTCCGCAGCAGTTTCAGGAGTTCCTTCCCCAGTAGTTTCTGAATCACCTTCCACAGCAGTTTCAGGAGTTCCTTCCACGGCAGTTGCGTGCGTGGCATCTGTTACCTCAGCTGTCCGGGCAAGAACCTCATCCAATACCGGAGTCTCATCCGTACCGGCCTCACCCTTCATTCGCTGCTTCATATCGTACATCTTGGCATCTGCCAGTCGGTACACAAGCTCTGCGGATACATATCCTTCCCGCTCGTCGGAAACTTCTTCCGAAGAAAGTTCCAGAGAATGCCCCACACCGTAGGCCCCTGTAATCTCAATGGGAAATCCTTTTGAAGCCTCCTCCTGTAACTTCGGCAGTCGTTCCAGTCCGTGGCGCAGTTCCCGCTCGCGGTTTTCCATACAGATAACAACGAACTCATCTCCGCCCATGCGAACCACTTCGCCCATATGTCCAAAGGCGTCTTTTAACACGCCGGCATAACGAATCAGAAGTTCATCCCCCACAGCATGACCATAGGTGTCGTTGGTACTTTTTAATCCGTTGACATCAAAATTTACAATGATGTATGCATCGTTTTCACTGCTTAATTCCCTAAAACGCTTCTCGCAGTATGCCCGGTTATATACGCCGGTCATTACATCCTCAAAAGCCGCCCGCTCCAGCGACTCACCCTCAGCCTGCTGCCCTACCAGATCATAGTAGTAACACAGGTAACTGATAATTAAAAGAATCACAAAGAGCATAGCTCCGTAAGGAATAATGGAAACATCCAAAATGGCCATGGTGGAGAAAATGTATTTCTGAAGGTTAAACCGGGCCAGGTCAAATACCGTAACAATGGCAAACATCAATAGCGCGATGTTTAGAATTTTCTCCTCTAAGGACATTTTCTTCACACGCTTGGTCCCGGCAATGAGGCACACAACCAGAATCACCAGCACAAGGCCGTGAAAATAATTTAACAGTTTCGGATAAACATAATGATCCTTCTGATATAAAATGGCCGCCGCTGCAGAGAATCCCAAAATGGACCAGCAGCAAAGATTCAAAAGCATCTTTTTCCATTTGGGGGCATCCCGTCTCAAAGAGCGCACCAGACAGCACATAGGCGCCACCGACAAATATAAGGATACATATTCCAAAAGGGTGTACATGGAATAATTACCGCTTAAGAGCTG
>Ga0181612_137845_pt1 | contig 10353 bp, 8 predicted proteins | sample HoacroProtozoa21_FD_119630 | JGI IMG/M metagenome (GOLD analysis project Ga0181612, IMG submission 119630) | Hoatzin crop microbial communities from Cojedes, Venezuel. Combined Assembly of Gp0051906, Gp0051904, Gp0051908 | reverse complement strand
TGGAGATATTCCAGACCCACCTGGACAAGGTCCTGTGCAGCCTGCTCTGGGTGACCCTGCTTCGGCAGGAGGTTGGGCTGGGTGACCCACAGAGGGCCCTGCCAACCCCGAACATTCTGTGATTCTGTTTTCCCATGCTTTAACGTCTCCAGTAAAGGAGAATCCAGTATTTAGTCTGTTCCCCTGCTTTCCATTTGAAAAGTTTCTCCTAACAGCCTGACTTGAAAAAACAAAGGATTCCCATCTCTCTGATACCTTTTTTTTTTTTTTTTTTTTTACACGGTGGGAGACTGTTATCTCCTTAGTCCTTTTCCAGCTTAAACAAACACAGCCTCTCCTTGCAGCTCTTCATTTTTAAAAATTATTATTCTTAATCTGCTCTGGACTGTGTCCCACCTGTCTACACATTTTTTAAACTGTGATGACAAGAGTAACAGCATTGTAGCTGAGGCCTTGCTAACACTGACAGGACAGAATAATTATATCTTGCGTTTTACAGAAAATATCTTAGGAAATGAGATTTGTCTTGTTTTTCTAAAGTAACTTCTTGTGTGTCTGTGATGTATGTGATTTGCCCCATCATCCTTGTACTTGGCTTGTACCTTTTCACATATTTATTTTCTTTCTTCCTCCTGCAGTCCTGCTTTGCACTGGTCTTTAATTCCACCTTGTTGGTGTAAGAGCATCTGTCCAGTTTAAATTCTGAGCCTGTCCAACCAGATTTTTCCAATTCCTCACAGCATTGTTGTTATCTACCCATTTCTGTAAGAGTGTTTGCTGTTCTACTTCCAGGAATTTAAATTATAATACAGACTAAAATAGACTCCTGAAGGATGTCATATGAAATGTCCCCTCAGTTCAGCCAGAAGACCATTAGTAGCATTTTTCTGAGGATGTTTTTCAGCCAGTTGTAGCCATTTTACCATTTTACACGTAAGTCTTTATTTTTGTAGCCTGTTCCTTAGAGTATCGCACAGGACATGAAAGGCTTAGCGCTTTTTACTTCAAATGTTTCTTCTGCCACAGGCATTGCTGTCGAGTAATTGGAATTTCCTGCTTGTTTGCATGTTACTAATTGTGTGATCTTAATTGTGTGATTCGAGAGCTCCCCTGCTCCGGGCTCTCTCTGGAGAGGCTGCTTATTCATTCGGCCTTTTATCCTGTCAAAGACCGTTAAGGGTGATTTGATAGGAATTATCCATCCTGCAACGTACTGGCAGGTTTTGACTTATTTTATTTTCTATCCGTACAAATGGCTGCTTATAATAAGAGTCCCAGAGTCTTGCCAGTGGCCGAGGTGAGTGTTGAGTGTGGCTCTCTGGGTTGCTGACGGTGTGGAGGGAGCAGCCACAGCCTGTGCTGCAGCGCTGCAAGCCTGGAAGAGGGAAACCCACGTGTAGTGTTAAACATCCCCAATCTGAAAAGGATGCTGAAAAATTGGAGAAGATGCAGAAAAGCAGTATATATATTTTGAGTCCGGAACACAAGCCTTGGAGTGGCTTCAAAGGAGGGGAAAACATGCTACAAGTTGTCTTCAACCCCACAGGAGAAGCAGCATGAGAGAGGCGAGTGGAAAGCTGATGTTGCACATGGAGAAATGCCCGCAGCCCTCAGTGCCGTGCTGCAGTTGCGCTGTCTTCCAGCCTCCATGGAAAAGAGCTGGTAGCCAAAGCCACAGATGTGTGGGCTTGGTTCAGGGAGGCTGGGAAGTGCTCTGGCCCAGCTGGTGTCCTCGGCTGCCCTCCGTCGTTGCTTGTGCCCGTGTGAGGGCTGTTCTGCAGGGAGCTGCTCTTGGCAGCAAGGCAGGGAGCCGGGGAGGCCACGGGGTGCGGGGCAGCATGGAGGCAGCAGGCGTATTTGGAAAGGCAGCCGTGCTGGTCCTGTGGTGAGAGGTGAGGAACTCAGCATCGTATATCCTGGGTGCAAATGGTCTCGCTGTTCCTGGTGTCCGTGAAATGGTGAGAAGTGTTTGGCAGAGACAGCAGTAACCTTGGCTGCGCGAGCAGGGGGCTGAACCAGTGAGCTCATCTATAGCTGAAAAAAGCAGCAATCTATGAAGTGTAGTGTTGTTTTTTAAATCCGTGATGGTGTTGATACTGATGGTGAATAGATTCAGCGTGGACATGGAGCTCCTTGGGGAGCAGCCTGGCTTTGTGTTAAGCGGTAATTTTATTATGGCCATACTACACAGAGGTTAAGAAAGATGCCTTTGGGTATAGAGACAGTAGAAACTTACTCCCTTGTGATCGCTTCCCTCTCACTTCTTCTTTCGGATAAACAGGAAGGGAGGTTGTTGGCCAGGAATTAACAAAGACTTAGATGAATCTGACGCATCTACTGAAAATGGGTGTATTCTACACAGATACCACTGTTGTTGTCTGTGCAAATCAGAGCCCCAGAGGTGTGCATGCTGGGGGTGTCTGCACTCCTCTAGGCACCCGTATTGGTTAGTGCTGTGCTGGAGCCAGATGGGCTTTTGGTCTGACCTGGCATGGCTTGTGTTTGCCATTCTTATAATTGCCCTTGGTGCTTCCAAGGATGCATGTTCCTGTTAACTGCGCATCGAGCCTGGGACCTATGGCAGAAACTGCGGAGGACACATAGAATTGTACTGGAGTGTTGCAGGGGTGTTCCCCCTCGCCCTTGAACTCCCTTTACAGCAGGCCTTGACTCTTCCCCTTGTACCACTCCTAAGGTATGTCTTTTCTCCTGTGTCTGTGCTGCAGGAAAATGGGAGTGCCCATGGCATCAGTGTGATATGTGTGGTAAGGAAGCAGCTTCCTTCTGCGAGATGTGCCCCAGGTCCTTCTGCAAGCAGCACCGGGAAGGCATGCTCTTCATCTCCAAGCTGGATGGACGTTTATGCTGCACGGAGCATGATCCCTGCGGGCCCAACCCTCTAGAGCCAGGAGAAATTCGTGAGTATGTGCCTCCCATAGGAGACCTGACTAACGACGAGGAGGAGACCCAGCCACCAGAGCAGCCACCCGCAGACACAGACCTGAGCGTTCAGCCTCTGGACAGCCTACCTCAGTCTGTGGCCCTCAGACTGGAGTCGCCAGAAAAGGCCCCCGCTACCCTAGCGCTGAGGCTGCCGCCATCCGAGAAGCCCCCCACCACCCTAGCCCTGAGGCTGCAGCCGTCAAACAAGCCCCCCACCACCCTGGCCCTCAGGCTGCCTTCACCAGACAAACCACCCGCCACCCTGGCGCTGAGACTGCCACCGACAAATAAACCCCCCACCACCTTGTCACTGAGGCTGAAGCCATCCAACAAACCCCCTACCACCCTCTCGCTCCGCCTGCAGCCTTCGGACAAACCTCCCACCACCCTCTCGCTCCGCCTGCAGCCGTCGGACAGGCCCCAGGCTGCCCTGTCCCTAAGGCTGCAGTCAGAGAAGCAACCCATCATCGTAGCGCTGAGGCCCCAGCAGCCTGACAAACCTCCCACCAACGCGGTGCTGTGGCCACTGGACGAGTCCTCCAGTGATGCCTCACAGCCTCATTTGCCGAGCAAATCTCCTCCGGGAACTCCGCAGTCGTCAGATGAGTCGCTGGTTACTGCTGGTGCCCTGCAGCTCCAGCTGCCGGATGAGCCTTCTGCTGCCCCCAGGATCCTGGGGTTATCGGACAAGTCTCTCGTTGACACCAGGACCCAGCAGCCCGAGCTGCTGGAGGAGTTCCCAATGAAATGCCTTCATCCTCAACTGTCGGACAGACTTCTTGCCACAGCGGGGACTCTGCAGTCCCAGCTGGTGGCTGAGCTTCCCGTGGCCGATCAGCCTCAGCCGTTGGACAAAGCTTTTGTGCAGAGTCCACAGCCTCAGTCTGTGGAAAAGGCTCCCAGCTCCGTGGTGCCACAGGTCCCGGCGTTGGAGCAGGCTCCCGGCCCTGGGGTGCTGTGGCCTCTGCCCATGGAAGAAGTCCCTGGCTCCCCGATCTCACGGATCCTGCCCACGGAGAAGGCTCCTGGATCGGCTGTGCCAAGGCCCTTGCCTCCGGAGAAGGCTTCCTTCTCCGGGGCAGTGCGGGTGCCAGCCGCAGAGAAGGCTGCCAGCTTAGGGGTGCCCTGTCCCCTGCCTCCAGAGAAGGCTCCTGCCTTGGGTGTGCCACGGATCCTGCCCACGGAGAAGGCTCCCAGCTTAGGGGCACCACGGCCCCTGCCTCCAGAGAAGGTCCCTGGCTCCCGGTCACCGCACATCCTGCCCATGGAGAAGACTCTTGGCTCGGGGGCCCTGCGGATCCCGCTCGCGCAGAAAGTGCTCGCTCCAGGGGTGCTGCGGCCCCTGCCTCCGGACAAGGCTGCCGACTCCGGGGCCCTGCGGGTCCTGCCTCTGGAGAAGGCTCTGGGCTCTGGGTTGGCTCGGCCTCAGCTGTTGGAGAGGCCTCTCACTCTTACAGCCCCGTGGCCTCAGGCGTCGGACAAGCTGGCTGCTGCCGTGGCTCCTCGGCCTCAAGCCTTGGACAAGCCTCCGGCTGCATCGGCTCCAAGGCTGTTGCTGTCGGAGAAGGCGCTGCGGCCCGTGGACCAGAACGCTCAGCCGAAGGAGAGAGGAGCCCCGGCCGTGGAGCTGAGTCCCCAGCAGAAAGAGAGGACCATGTTAGTTGGCGAGCAAATCTCTTGGTCTGTTGGGAAGGTGGTGACGCATGTCGGACAGGTACCTTGGCCTACAGAGAAACTACAGACGCATGAGCAAACCCACTGGCCCACTGCAAAAGCCCTGACGCCTGCAGAGCAGCCTCCCCGGACAGCAGAGAAGCTACCAGAGCCAACCCTTCAACCCAGCTGGGAAGTGGCCCCAGCCCCTGCAGAGCAAACCCCTTGGCCGTCAGAGAGATTGCGTGCGTTTGAGCAGACCCCGCGGCCAGCCAGGGAAGCGCCGGTGCCCCCGGAGCAGGTGCAGTGGATTGTCACGAACATTCAGACAACTGACCAGATTTCTTGGCTGAGTGGAAAAATACAGACTCCTCGGGGGCAGGACCCTTTGCCTGAACAAAACACAGCGCTAGCCCGTAACCAGGATTCTGTCTGTCGTGAGTTGGCCGACTCAGAGCCAAAGTGAGGTTGGTGAATACGGGAGGCAGGATTCAGTCTTTTAATGTTTAGGGAGGGGGATCTTTGTTTTGTTTTTTTTTATTCACTTCCCTGAGCCCAGCCCCTAACCCATGCACATCCCATCCATATTCTCTTGTGACATGAGCAAAGACCTTCTCTTAAGTCTGAGTGTGGCCCAGACGAAGGGAGAGAGCATCTGTGACCTTTTCCTCTTCCTTTTACAAACGGCAAAGCTGAAATAAAGAGTCCACTCTGGGTAAAAATCTCCAATTCCATTGAAATGGTCACATTACTGATCCAGTGTGTTTGAGCTCCTGGTCTGATTCGTAGGCGGGTTCCCGGGTACAGCTAGGGTCCCTGCTCTTGTTACTGTATTTAGAGGAAGCAGATCAGTCAGGCTGCCCTGGGAGCCGAGACATTCCAGGGATCAGGCAGTGAGCAGTCAGGTGTTGTACGCCCTCGCTGGACTCTGTAGAAGCAGAGGAAGGGGTTTATCTGCTGTCTGCCCAGGTCTCTGTCCCTGCAGGGTGTTGCTTTGCGAGGTTTGTCCTTGTGTTCGCTGGGACGTGCTGCGTGCGTGGTTCACTGAAGGACAGGTACCGTCTCCAGCGGAGCTGGACGAGGAGCCCGCTGCGCTCGCTCAGTGCAGTTTTCTCCAGCAATAGACAATGTCCATGCAGGCTCCTTTGTACGCAGCTGCGACTGGCCAGGCCCGAGAAATGGAGAATCTGAAGGAGGTCAGGGAAAAGAGAGATCTTGGAAGAAATGATCTGGCATTTTTTTTGTTCTTGTGTCTTAATTCTTTAGCACAGGACACGCAGAGTGTTTCCTGCACTTGAAAACATTGCGACCTGCAAAGCAGCAATAGCAGAGTAGGGCAGCGTGGGTTTCCCCGAGGTGCTGAGCACCGCCCTGGCAGGGTGGTGGTGCTCCCTTTCAGATTTCCATCCAGTCTCTTCTTGACTTCTGTCGTCACCGTGCGCCAGCAGACTGAGCAGCCTTTTCTCCCCTTGCCTCAGACACGTTCAGGATGTGTTCGCTTCATACCTGGTCTTCCCAGCAGCAGGACACGCTGCCGAGCTGCAAGTGAAGCCTGTGCCGTTCGCTATGCAGCGTGGAGGCAAGGGTGCTGTAGCTGTATCGGGACCCTTCTCGACACCTTCCTCTTGGGTAGCTTCTGGCTTAACTCTTCTACAACCAAAGGAGACTTGAATTAACTGGACTGTGTTGGTGTGCGTGTGTGTGTGTGCGCGCGTGTGTGTCCTGCCAACTGAATAGTAGTTCTCACACTGGAACACGGTGGGCTCCAGCAGCTGGCTGGCTTTCTCTTTTCCTCTTCTCCCTTTTCCAGTTAAGGAGACGTGTAGTACCTGGTAGTCGTCAGGCCGATGTGCAGACTAGGCCTGCCGAAAGCCTTTTACTCAAGCGTAGAGGCAGAAGTTTGCTTGGCTGCGGTCCTCGTGGGGCGGGTGGTGGAGTCCCAGGGACCTGTGGAGTGGCGTCTCTGCCCACCGGCAGCCTTGCAGGTGGGAGGAGGACGGGCTGGATGGGGTCGGAAGCGCTGCTGACCAGCACACTCTCACAACACATTACCTCTGTGGTTTGCCTGAGCTCCGCCGGTCCGGGTGCCGCAGCCTCGGATCTCCCTGCCCGCCGCCAGCCCCTCGCGCAGCTCCAGTGTAGCCTTCTCCTTCCAGGCAGAGCCACAGGTCCGTCCCCGGGATGGGAGCGCTCTGCTCCGGGCTGACCCTCTCCCTCCCAATGGGGAGCTGCTCTGTGTTCCCGCCTGGCTTGCAAGTGCCTGCTGCTCCCGAGCAGACGGCCGCGAGCTTTGTGGTTGTCTGTGCAGGGAGGCAGACGCTTGTACCGAGACAAATCCCGATCCCTTCTCCTTTCCTGACGTACGCACCGCAAGACAACGTCGTGCTGTAAAGGCCGGGTGTGCTGGGCACGAGGGAACATTACCAGTGCTGTGGTGCGTCTGTTCTCTAGTCCAAATCATTTCAGATCCTTTGTAGAATAGCTAGCGACTTCAGAAAGCTTTATGGCTTATGGAAACTTACTGTTTAATGTTGTTTTTTTTCCGGGAAGACTGGCAGGTCAGTTCCTGCTTGCTGCTGAAACTGGGGAAATGCAAGCAGCTTGTGTTTCTGCGTGACTCCTGCACAAAGGGAATCAGGACAACTCCCCAGAGCCATTGAGAGAGAAGATACTCTAAGGGCATTCATTAACTTTTTTAAACAAAATTTTAAAAAATGGTAATGAGGTTCAGTATATTAAGTATTTATCATGTGTGAGAAGGAAAATAAATCTTGAATTTACATTTATAGGCCTTCCCATGAGCTGGACTTAGTCATGTAGATTGTGTAAGTAGGGTTACCTCCATGCCAGCCGCCCAGCCAGCTACAGCTGTAACCAGAAAGGTATCTGCGCTGCTCTGTCCACCTCCGCTTCGCATTGTCACGTGGTAACTAGTTACTTGTTTCATGAAAAATAAACTGTGAATATTTTTGGTGCAGGCTTTTTTAAATCTGTAAAATGGAGAAGTTCTCAGTGAATTCTCGCAAGTGCAGGTTTGAAAAAAATCACGTCTATAAATCGTGCGCTCACGTGGTAGGGTGAGGTTCACGGCGGCAGCAGCCTTTCATGCAGCAGGCTCTTGCCTAAAAGCTTGTTTTGAACAGTGAACGTGGATTGAACCGTTGCATGGCATTTCAAAACCACAGCCTTACTCCTTGCATCTGCCTGTACCCCACCTCTCTTCTTGTCTCCCTTCATGCCTTTTCCACGAGGATCCAGGTTTCTGGCTTGCTACCTTCCAGCTCCTGTCGGAAAGTTGACTTCAGCATAGCTGGGAGGCTGCTCAGTAAGACTGGCGTTTGGAAGCATCATTGAAGGAGCTGCCAGCGAGCTGCTCTTCCCTCCTCGCCCTCGCTGGGGCCCTGGGCGATGCTCTGTAGATCAGGAGGGCTTTTCAGGTGTACATGGGGCTTGCAGAGGGAGTAGGGGTGCTGTTAGGAATGTCTGGCTGTGCTGGGTCAGCTCAGCAAGACTTGGCAAGGCCTGGCCAGGCTGGAGATAGGTCCTGGCAGCCCTGCCCTGCCCAGCCTGCCTGTGTGAGGGAGGATGTGCACAGGCTGAGAAGCAGCTCCAGGCCACAAAACCCTCCTGAAGGAAGTGTGGGCTTCTTCAGCACTTGAGGTGACTCTCACTGTTGGTGGCAGCTGGTAGCACTGCCTTGGAGGAGGAGAAGGAGATGTCTGTAGAGAAGCAGTTGGGTTCACTTTCTGTAGTTCGTTGCTGCCTTCAGAGTTCAGCCAGTTCGAATCACTGGGGTTTTTTAAGGTTGAGGACAGGGGCGGGTAACACGTACCCCTGGCAGACCGCTCCTGCAGCCCTTGCGCTGGGCTCCGCCAGCTTGGCTGCAGCTCCGTGGCCAAGGCCATGGTGCTTTTTTGCTGCACTGGGAGGGATCTGATCACCTGGCCACTAACAAGTCTCAGGTCAGCCGTAATTGTACCCAAGGTGGGCAAGAGGTGAGTCTTGTGTTGACTCACTGCTGTGAAGAGTTGTAGACCCACTTCACTGGTGGGTTTCCATGGTGGGCAGCAGAGTCCCAGCCGCGATGCAGGAGCTCTGGTGGGGGGTGACAGCGTGGTCTGGGTCTGCTCACCCAGGCAGGAGGGTTGCAGAGGGGGAGCCACCACGGGACGGGTGGGCAGGAGGGCAGCGGGCACTGGCCACTGTCCTACGTGGCTCGTCCCGTTTGCACCAGCTCGCTGGGCTGGCGCCCGCGGTCGGCCACGGCTCGGTGAATCTAGCGGAGAAGCAACCCCTGTAAGGGATAACCCCTGCTGCGCGTCTTCAGGGACCGGCTCGTGGTACCTGGCTTTATTGCCGTTCTCAAGTTAAAACTTTTCCTATTTCACAAGAAAAAGCTGCAAGAACCCGATTCACTTCAGTGAGCAGCGTCGGGGTGGTGCTGCGGGAGCAGGCCTTGCAGTTCAGGGTTACACCCCGCACAGGCTTGGCTTTGAAGGTGTGGCGGTTAAAATTCAGGAGGTGAGAGAGGTGGTTGAATCTAAGGGACGGTAACGTGCTAAGGGGAGATGACGCGGGTTTGGGGTGCTAGAAGAGCTTCAGCTCAGTTTCACAGAAAAAAAAGGAAGAAAGAAAAAGCGGCCCTAACCCTGATGCATCTCAGCAGCGGTTTCACCCGTGCACGCTGCGAACGCGCGCTGCTTCTGCCTGGACGCCGCAGCCAGCCTTGCGACAGGGCAAGGGGAGCTTGTTTGAGAAACCTCAGACCTTCAACACCTTCCATTTGTGTTTAATTTCAGCCTTAACTTTTGATTTTGCTTGATGTTTGGAATAACCGTAATTGTAACCTGCTTGTAATGTGCTTTGCCCTAAATTACTGATGAGGCTTTCAGCCTTTGCCAGCCAGTGAGTGTTAAAGCAAAGTGTGCAGCTACTCTGAACGTGTGGGGGGGCCAGCAAGGGCTCATGCCGTGTCTGAGCGCCCGGGCTTTGTCTGCACTAGGTCCTCCCCTGCGATGGTGGTGACGCCGGTGGCAGCGTTTGCAGCCGAGGCTGCGCCTCTTGCGGCAGCACGGCCGGGCTGGTGGGTGCTTGGGGCTCCCCGGGCGTGGGAGATGGGGTGCTGGGGCTCGGGGACCGCTCCGCCGCCTGCCTGGCTTCAGCGGGAGTCTCGCCGGTGGGGTGGCAGTGCCCTCGCTTAGTGGGCGGTGGGAAAAGGCAGATTTCTGCTCCGCGTCCTCCAGAAGCGATCTAAGCCAAGTCCGGTGCGGGGGGACAGCGTGCCTGAGCTTGGGCTGGAGAAGTGGCAGTGATGGACAGTCCCTACAGCGCTGAATCTACCTCCTAGAGAAATCTGAGAAATGGGTGTTGCTATGTCCTATTTCAAGGTAAAGTTTTAATCAGTTTGCCCTTGGTGAAGCACTTGGGCTATTGTGGTGCTATTGTAAACCGTTCGGCAGCTTAGCACAGTAGGGCTGGACTCGCAGCTCCGAGCCCGCGGGCTGGAGGTTTCTTCGCCGGCTGAGTCCCGTCCCCCGATAGCTGGGGCTGGGCTTTGGCGCGTGTGGCAGGAACAGGTTGAGGCGTGACTCAGTTCCTTCGATTTGTGATGGTTTTGAGACTCAAACCAGCGTGCCAGTGGGCGTCGGGAGTGAGTGGAGCCACGTGAAGTAAGGCAGGCGTCCGCTAACTGCATGTTCTTTGTGTCCGTTTGGTACTGAGCTGGTTTCAGTTCTTGGTTTGTTTTTTTTTCTGATG
>Ga0181612_106178_pt1 | contig 10353 bp, 5 predicted proteins | sample HoacroProtozoa21_FD_119630 | JGI IMG/M metagenome (GOLD analysis project Ga0181612, IMG submission 119630) | Hoatzin crop microbial communities from Cojedes, Venezuel. Combined Assembly of Gp0051906, Gp0051904, Gp0051908 | reverse complement strand
GGGCACGGGGCCCGCCCTTCGAAGGGAACCTGAAATTGAAATCCCCTATATATTATAGTGTATGATCGCTATGGGCGTCGGATTAGTCCAACCGGGCTCCATATATCGCATTCTGCGATACACGAAGCCCTTATTTGTTATTGGAAATTCCGGCCTCGAGAGTGTTCCCGAGATTCCATCCGGGATACATCTCCTTTGCGATTTCCTTGGCGGACTTGGCCATCGAGGAGCCGTCTCCGGCCTCCTGCGTAACCGTAACAGCCTCCGTTATGTCATTGAGAGTAAAGCTGATGGTTGTACTCCTCTCCTTGGCTACTGGATTCTTGGCCACCTTGAAAGTGCGGGTCTGGCTTGTCATGCTGGCCTTCGTATCCGCCGCCGTGATCCAGGGCTTACCTATTGTCACATCAAAGTCCCCGTTTGCGGAAAGGTTTACCGTTATAGTCTCCCCAGCCGCCTTAACTGATACGTTCTTGCTTGACGAGATCACCAGCCCGTCCGTGGAAAGCTGAGTCACCGTGACGGTCTTTGAAGACGAGCCCACGGTCACAGTAATGGTCGCGCTCCTGTCGTCAGTCTCATTGCTGGCGGCTACAGTAACATCGTATATGTATCCGAGAGAGTTCTTCGTGCTCTGCTTGGTGGTACACCATGACTGGTCACTGCTTACGGTAGGGGTGCCGGTAGTCTTGATTGTGATTGTTCCGGTCCCACCCGTGCTTGACACGCTTGTAAGACCCGAAGGTGTCACCGTGAAATCAGATGAAGTCTTTCCTCCGGTATTGGAGCCATTCCCACCATTTTCCTTTTCGCAGGAGAATAGCGTAATGCAGAGGCCGCAAACAGCCAAGAATGATAGTATCCTGTTGGTTTTCATAATCGGTTGATAATGGTTACTGTTTTTCCTTGGAGCCGCAGGGGATTTCACTCCCCTGCGACCATCGTCTATTGCACGAAAAATGTTTCCATGCAAAAATTGTGCATCTCTAGTTCTTTCCAGGAGTCTGGACAGAGTTGATCGTAACTGTAACGGCGCTGGTGTCGACAAGGTCCTTCCACAGGCCGTAGAGCTCTATCGTCCAAACCACTGCACCGGAGCAGTCGGCGGAAAGAAGGGCGTACACCTCGTAGGTTCCGTCACCTGTCACGGTAGTATAGCCGTAGCTGGCACCGCCCCAGTATGAAGGCCACCATGATGCAGCCGCATATGAAAGCTCGGTCTTGTAGGATTTGGTCGCTCCGTCAACGAGGTTCCCGTCTATGCCGGAAATCGTGAAGTTCACAATCAGAGGTCCGTTGAAGAACAGCTTGTCATTGTAATACTGTGGAGCTACGCTTCCGCCGTTGCCATACTCGTTGTAGATTTCGATTCGGCCGTCTGTACCGTTTCCGTCCTTGTTCTGGAACTGTACGATGTCTTGATTGATCTCCTGTTCGACATTGGCGTCAAAAAGTATCTTGTCGACGGTTACGGATACCTTGTCCTTGTCTACGACATCCTTCCAGAGGTTCGGCATGTCGATGCAGAATACGACAGCGCCATCTGTCTGGACATTGCCGCTCTCCATCCATACGGTATAGGAGCCGTCACCTACTACTACGTCATCATACTTGGCGCCAGCCTTGCCTGACCAATATGAAGGATACCAGTCGGAGTCAGCGAACTCAAGTCCGGCAAAGTAGCTTCCGGAAGCGCCACTCTGAAGGTTGTCTGTCAATCCGGAGATCGTGAACCTTACGACCATGTTCTTGGAGAAGCTGATCTGGGAGATGTCGATTCCGGGATTGTTCTTTGTCGAGCCGTACTCGTTGTAGATCTCGATTCGACCTGTAGAGCCGTCACCGTCTGCATTCACGAAGAGGATCTTCGAAGAATCTGGAGTGATCGCCGCAGGCTTGCGCACCGAACGGATTGAAAGTCCGCAGTGGATCTCGGCTGTTCCAACGCTGGCGCTTCCGTCAGAGAAAAGGAGAGTCTGTCCGTGCTCTGAATCGGTAGGGTCGATGTTACCCGTCCAATAGTCGCCAAGAACCTCGTCGCTCACAAACTCCTCACCCTCGCGATACCCTACTGCCGGGAGGAATATGTAATTGCCGTTTGAAGCAGTGAACTTCATTCCGGCGACACCGTCAACGGTGGTCCACTCCTGGGTGGTTCCGTCTATGAGCTCCTGTACCTGGGCAGCCGTAGGAAGCTTGCTGGACATGATGGAGCTTCCGTCAATGGCGGCGCTGTTGTAGAATACAGGGTCGTTCTCGGTCTCGACTATGTCCTGTGCAGGAGCATAGTTGATGTTGTACGCTGAAGTCTTGAATCCTTCCACGTCAGCCCATCCAAGGGATGCTCCGGCCTCTGTCTCAGCCTCCGCTCCGAAGTTGCACTTCGCCCAGAGGACGGAAAGTCCAAGGTCGACATACTCCATCTCCATGGTCTCGGTAGTGAAGGTCTGCTCCGCACCGTAGGTGATCGTACCGTCCACATCGAGGAAGGACTGGTATGTGTAGGTCATTCCAGGAATGAGTCCGGTAAGGGTAGCGGTAAACGAAGACTCGCTGTCGGATGTGGTCTGGCTGTAAGTGTTGCCACTGGGAGTGGTGACCTTTATGCCGTATGTAAGCGATGTGGCGCCGGAGGATATTCCGTCAGCCGCAACGTTCACTACACCTCCTACCGTAGCGGATGTGGCAGTCACATCCGTAGCCTCGGTAGTGGCTATGGCGGCATCGGTTGTCACAAAGGATTTCACATTTCCATAGTAGTACACCTTTCCCGAAAGGAGTACGTAGGTAGCATAGTAATAGGTAAGGTCCGCAGTCAGGGATGACAGAGATGCCGTTACCTTTCCGGTGGAGGCATCGAACGATCCGCCCACCTTCTTACCGTTTGATATGGGGTCGCTGGTGGTCCCGTAGCAGAATCCTACCGAATAGGATCCGCTCGCAAGATCCGAAAGGTCGAGGACGGTTCCTTCGAGGTCTGCGGTCGTCGCTGTGAATGCGGCCCCGTCCGTAGTCACCGAAGTGACCACCTCGCCGGTTGCCACAGTGTAGTTCTCCTTCGTCGAGCAGGCGGCAAGGGAGAGAAGAGCGGCAAAAGCCGGTATCAGATATTTGATTTTCATATTCATTTAAGTTTTTCAAATGTAGGATTCCTTTCTATTTCATCACCACTTCACCGCAATCCATCTCGACCTTTATGGTCACAGACAGCGTGCTTGTAAAGTTGAAGGAAGATGCAGTACCGGCCGTCGCGCCCCAAGGGTTCACAATGTAACGGCGTGCCGTCGTGGCATCGTCTCCGATACCGCGGTCGATGATGGTGTCGTCAAACTCTATGGAACTACCGTCTATCTTGATGTCGGTAACTGTCATATTGAAGTTGGGGTTGTCCTTGAGCACCTTGTATACGTCAAGGAACAGTCCGTATGTGTCGCTGCTTGAACCGTTGATTGTGAAGGTGTAGCTTCCGTCACCGGTGATTGCAACTTCGTCACTGTACTGGAATCCCCATCCCGTATCAAAGAACGAAAGGACGGCCTTGTAGCTCTTTATGGATTCTCCGCCGGTCTGGAGAATGAAGTGGTAGCCGAGATACTCGTACAGGCTGCCCTGGTCGTCATAGATTTCCTTGCCGAGCCACAGTTCCTCGAGGGCGCCGGTAGCTGCACTTGTCGAAATGGAAAGCACCCTGAGGGTGGTTCCTTCGAAGAGTGTCGCATTGTCGACATCGGAAAGAGATATGCCGGGTATTACGCCGCTGAAGGTGAAGATACCGTCATCCGAAAGGGTGTAGGTTCCCTCGTAGGTGTTTCCGTCGATGTCGGTGAACTTGTATGTATTCTTGTTGTGGTTCATCTCGAAGGCAATGTCCTCGACTCCGCTTACAGGAGTAACCGAGATACCCTTGGCCTTTCCGTCGAGGGAGCACCAGTCGTAAGGCTCGTCCTCACTCATCTTATAGGACATTATGTACTGGGTCTTGGGCTCTACGTAGTCCCTCCAGTCATCCTGGAGTGAAGGTGTTATCACCTCTTCTACGGTACCTCCTTCAGTCCAGTTGTTGAAATAATCCTCGGAGATGTAGTTGTAGCAGAGGATGCATGCGTCGCTGTTTCGAATAACACCAATCTGCATGGCATCCTTGGTCAGAGAAAGCAGCCTGAACACATTGCCCCATTCAGACTGTCCCTGCCAGTTGTCAACAGCTTTGTCATAAACGCTTTCATGCAATAGCTCGGCATCGGAGAACTTGATGGTATGATTGTCGGTATCAAGAAGGAACGTTCCGCTCTGATCCCTGCCAAGGTCGTTCTGCACAGTATGGACGTTGGCGCCCCCGCTGAGTGAGAACTCCATGTAGCCGAAATCCTGGGCAGTGGTGGTGAATCCCCATCCTGCTATGCTGCTCCAGTTGGCGTCCCATGACCATGAATCACCGTCGATTGTCTGTCCGAGAGTCACGCTCTCCCAGCAGTCGTCGGTACCCTTGAAGAACATAGGGCCTGCGAAATACCTGCTCACGCCATTCTCATCCAGGTCAAGGAACCATTTCTTGGAAGAGCCCACGCCTCCGGTAAGAAGGGTCCACATCTCGTCGGTCACGAAATCTGCGCAGAAATCATCAATGGTGAATTTCTGTTCGGGACCGAATACCACACCGCCACGGGTGTCGATACCCATCTGCACGGCATATGTCCCGTCAAAGGCGATATTGATCGTATAGGGAGAGCCCTGGGCACGACCCTGGGGAGTGATCCAGTATACATGATAGGAGTCATCGAGCAGACTCGTGAAGGTCACGATGTTAGGGTTCGATGCATCCTTGGTGATGGTGAAGGCAAGGCCTTCTACCAGGTCTGCCGATGCGTAGTCCTTGGTTCCCAGGGAAGAAGTCTCCGGGGTGCATCCAGCAAGGATGAAGGAAAGGACCGCTCCAACGGCAAGGGTAAATATGTTGTTTTTCATTTTCATACCTATATATAATAATTATATGTCGTATGCACTGTTGTCATCACCAGCCGGCGTTCTGGGTAAGGACATCTCCGGATAGCTGGATCTGAGTCTGGGGTATCTGCTGGAAGCCCCTCTTTGAAGTGATGTTGGAAGCATCGTAGCTTACCACATCTTCGCTGCCACCAGAAAGGGTTGACTCTCCGCTGGCCACAATGGCACTTGCAAGGGTGCTTACTCCCTGGCGCATGAGGTCCCAGTAGCGGATTCCCTCGAATGCGAGCTCGAGACGCCTTTCCTCCATTATGTTGGCCTGGGTGGCGCTCTTTACGGTATAGTAGCCGCTGAGGTTTCCATCATCCTCGGTATAGGCACGCTCGCGTACCTGGTTGAAGTATGTCTGAGCGTTGGAAGATCCGAGCTCGGCAGCCATCAGAAGCACGTCTGCGTAACGCATTACTACGTAGTTCTGGGGCTGTGAGATCTGGAAGTCTCCACCCTGTACGTCCTTGTAGTAGTGTCCGAGAACCCATTCTCCGTTCTCAAGGAAATAGGCTGAGCGGGGAGTGTACTTCTTCACGGTATACCCGGTGTATTCCCTCTGGTCAGGAAGGGCCGTCACGTACGCGTCCATCGAAGCTATGCCCTCGCCTGCGAGGTTGACAATGGAAGCGGAACACCTCTGGTCACCGCTTATGTTCATGCTCGCATAGATCTTCGAAGGGATGGTGGCACCGCCCCAGCCCTGTCCGTAGGGAGCCTTGAAGGTTCCGCCACGGATGCCGAACATCTGGATGGCGTTGTTACCGCCGCTGTTCCCATTATAATCTGAGGTGTAGTTGAACTTCATGGCAAGGATGGTCTCCGAGTTGCCGTCACCTGCGTATGTGGACTCGTTGGTCCAGTTCCCGCTTGCATCCTGAACCCAGTTGTCGCTGGAAGCAGGCCATAGGTTCTTGAATACGGGGACAAGGGAGAACTCTCCGGAGGAAATCACATCCTCGAGATAAGAGAGGGCCTGGGACTTTGTAAGGTCGCCGGGTTCGGCACCATAGTATCCGTTGTAGAAAAGGTATACCCTTGCGAGCAAAGCCTCGGCGGCGTAGCGGGTGATCCTACCGTCGTTGTTGGCGGCATCGCTCTTGGGATATGCGCTTGCGGGAATGTCCGCGGCAGCTGCCTTGAGGTCCGAAACTATCTGGGCGTAAATCTCAGCGGGCTCGGACTGGGGGATGTTCTCTGTTGAGGGAACGGTCAGAAGGGGCACCCTTTCGAAAAGACGCGCCAGGTCGAAATAAAGGATTGCCCTTATTGCCTTGGCCTCTCCGAAGTACTGTGCCTTCATGGACTCGTCTTCCCACTCGATCTCGTCATCCTCATGGGAGAGGAGCTCGTTGCAGCGGTAGATGGCCTGATAGTAGTATGTCCAAAGACTGTTGTGAAGGTTCAGGTCAGAAGGGCTCTGGTTGATGTCGAAGCGGTCGACAACCTGAGTTCCCCTGCCGTCAGCGTTTCCGGTTCCTCCGAAGCACTCGTCAGAGAGAAGCTCGGAAAGATACTGGAAGCAGTAGGTGGGGCCGTAGCTCACAGTGCACTGCCAGCCGTCGTAGCAGCCGATGAGGGCGCGCTCGATATGGCTCTGTTTCTTGAAATAGTTGTCCGTCGTGCTCTCGGTCTTCGATGACACGTCAAGGAAGCTCTCCGAGCATCCGCAAAGGCCAAGTCCGAGACCAAGTATGGCAACTGTCCTGATTATGTTTTTCATATTCGTATCCTCCCTTTTTAGAATTTGAGATTTACACCTACGAGCATTGTCCTAGGACGCGGGTAGTAACCGAGGTCGACTCCCGAAACCCAGCCGGAGGTACCGTAACCAATTTCAGGATCCATTCCATCATACTTTGTGAAAGTGAAGGCGTTCTGGATCTGGAAGTAGAGTCTTGCCTGGGAGATCTGCTTTAGCTTGATGATATTTGCGAAATCATATCCCAGGGTGATGTTGGAAATCCTCAGGAAGTCGCCCTTCTGGATGAAGAGGTCTGAGAACTGGTAGTTCACATTGGTATTCGTGACACGCGGAATGGTGTTGGAGGTTCCCTCTCCTGTCCACCTGCCAAGGATCCTCTTGGTATAGTTGGCCTTGGGGGAAGTCCAGTTGCGGTAGCTCTGGACAATCTCGTTGCCTGCCTGTCCGTTTGCGGTAACAGAGAAGTCAAGCCCCTTCCAGTCGAATCCTACGGAGAATCCGTATGTGAAGTCGGGCATTCCGTTTCCGAGGTTGACCTTGTCGTTGTCGTCGATCACACCGTCGTGGTTGATATCGTAGTACTTCACGTCACCGGGCTGTACATCGGCCTGGAGTACGCCGTTTCCGGCTGCGATCCACTCAGCGATGTCCTCGTCGCTCTGGAAGATTCCGGCTGTCTTGTAGCCCCAGAAATATCCGATGGGCTCACCGTTGGAAGCCCTGTAGAACTCGGAGGAGTTGTCGTAGAGCATGTTGGTGGAACCGTGGATTATGCCGTCCTCGTTGGGGATGTTGCCCACCTTGTTCTTGTTGTATGCTCCGTTCACGTTTACGAAGTAGTTGAAGTCCCCGATGGCATCCCTCCAGGAAAGTCCCAGCTCGACACCGCTGTTGACAACGTCACCACCGTTGATGTAGGGAGCTCCCGTACCTACGGTAGCAAGGATAGGCGGCTGAACCAGCCAGTCCTTGGTGCTCTTGCGATACCAGTCGAAGTTGGCATTGAGGCGATGGTTGAAGAACCTTGCGTCGAAACCGACGTCTATCTGCTCGGATGTCTCCCATGTGATGTCCTCGTTGGCAAGGCGGCTTGCCCAGGCGCCCCACTGGTCGGCGCTCGATCCAAGAGTGTTGCCGAAGTTGTAATAGATCTGGCTGAAGGTGATAGGCGCGGCATACATGTAGTTGCCGATGTTCTGGTTACCGACCTGTCCCCAGGAAGCCCTGAGCTTGAAGTAGTCCACGACCTTGGATACTGGAGTCCAGAAATCCATATTGGAAACGACCCAGCCGGCGCTGAACGAAGGGAACGTACCCCAGCGGTGACCCTTGGCGAAACGCGATGATCCGTCACGGCGTACTGTGGCGGTAGCCATGTAGGTCTCCTTGTAGTTCCAGCTCACACGGCCGAAGTAGCTGACCATCCTTTCCTCGTCCCATGGTGAGCCGCTCACTGAAAGGCCTTCCTCGGTACTGGTGGCGGTACCGTTGGATACGTATGCGTACGGCCATGTGTCAAAGCCCTCGCGAAGATTACCCTGGGCTCCGTAGAGGGATGACCCCTCGGAGCGGTAAGATTCCATACCGATCAGGGCGTCGAAGTGATGCTCCTTTATGTCGAACAGATAGTTGAGGGTATTGGTCCAGGTGATACCCCAGCCGTCAGACTTGCTCTGGTTGGCATATGTCCTTGTATCGTTGTTTGAATATATGGAGAAATGGTACAAGGGTGTGTATCCGCGATAGTCCGAAGAATCATACTTGGCACCGAGGGTGGTCCTGAACTTGAGGTTCTCGATGAATTTCATCTCAGCGTAGATGTTCGCCGTAATGGATGTGTTCTGCGTGAGGTTGTTGGTATTTGTCATCATCGAACCGTAGGGGTTGCCGGCCGTATTGTCCCAAAGGCTGTTGGAAGTGTCGTTGTAAGGACTTCCGTAGATGTTGTTGTCGCTATAGATTGGAATCAGAGGTGATGTGCCGTACGCACCGCGGAGGGTGTTGTTGTACTGGTTGCCCACACTAATTCCCTTTTTCTTGTAGAATACGAGTCCTATCTGCTCGCCGACCTTCAGGAAGTTCTCGATTACGTCATATGCGGAGTTTACGCGGAAGTTGTACCTCTCGTAGTAGGATACGTCCTTTCCGCCGACGATACCCTCCTGGTTCATGTAACCCAGGGAGATAGCGTAGTTGCCCTTGGCGTTTCCGCCGGTAAGGCCGATCGTGTAGCTCTGCGTCTTGGCGTTTTTCTTGAACATGGAGTTCACCCAGTCGGTGTCATAGAAAGTGTATACAGGGTTTCCTTTTTCATCGGTACCGGACTGATATCCGATTCCGTTGGTACCCGTCATTCCAATCCAGTCGTATACGGTTCCGCCGGAATTGACGCTCTGCTCGTCCATGATCTCCATGTACTCCTGGGCATTGAGCATCTGGGCCTTGCGCGCAACGTTCTGTATGCCGAAGTAGGCGTCGAAGCTTACTACCGACTTTCCTTCACGTCCGCTCTTGGTGGTCACGAGAACGACACCGTTGGCACTCTGGTTTCCGTAGATGGCGGCCGAGGCTGCGTCCTTGAGGACGTCGATGCTCTCGATGTCGGCAGGGTTGAGGGTAGAAATGTCACCCCTTACACCATCTATAATATATAGAGGTGAAGAAGAGCCTACCGTACCTATACCACGGATGTTGACCTTCATTCCCTCACCCGGCTGTCCGGACTGGGATATGATAGTCATACCGGGGGTCTGTCCCTGTAGCGCCTGCAGAGGGTTGGTGGTGTTGAGCTTTGCAACGTCATCACCCTTTACCTGCACTGTGGAACCGGTAACGAGCTTCTTCTTCTGCACACCGTAACCGATGACTACGGCCTCGTCCAGGGAGTTGATGTCATCCTGGAGTGCAATGTTCATGAAATCAGATGTCGCGGCTACCTTGCGGGTCACATAGCCCATGCAGCTTAGCTCGAGAATCTGGCCTTCCGATGCCTTGAGGGAGAAGTTTCCGTCAAGGTCAGTCATAGTGCCGGCCCCAGTTCCCTCGACAGTTACGAACACTCCCACAAGGGGAAGCCCGTCGGATGCAGCGGTAACCTTACCTTTTACATCCTGTGCCGAAAGAGAGAAAGCGCAGCACATCATCGCTCCCGCTATTGCAAGAACGACTTTGTAAAGAAACGTTTTTCTCATACAATTTTGGTTGATAATAAAGTATTTGGTCATTAATTTTTCCCCAAAAAAAAACCACCGGCACCCAATCCAATGGATGCGCAGCAGGCTCAGGTTCTGGTACAATTAATACTTTCCCAACCAGTTTGCCTATAAGAAAACCCCGTTCCTAGACCCCAGGAGGCCTAGTATCCACAGAAAAGAGCCCCGCTTCGTAAAAGGCAGTCGAGAAATGCCGTAACGAGGCGGGGTTCGGCGTCTGAAAACCTCGACGGGAATGGGCCGAAAAAGGCGTCCGGACGCCGTTGTATGGCACAATTATTGCAGTATTTAGCCTATACACAGAATCAGGCTACAATCGCAATAAAAACATCAGGACCATGGCGATACCGAAGGAGATACTGGCGGTCGAGAGGCCGAGGAACACGGTGGTGCAGGCGTACGGGAAGAACAAGGACAGGTACCTAGTCAAGGCGAGGACGGGGT
>Ga0181612_169019_pt1 | contig 10354 bp, 6 predicted proteins | sample HoacroProtozoa21_FD_119630 | JGI IMG/M metagenome (GOLD analysis project Ga0181612, IMG submission 119630) | Hoatzin crop microbial communities from Cojedes, Venezuel. Combined Assembly of Gp0051906, Gp0051904, Gp0051908 | reverse complement strand
GTTAACTTTGTAGATACAGAAGCATCGCATGTACCAGGATGTGGCTTCTTGCCTTAGAGGTGAGAAATGGATGCAGGTGAATCTGGAGAATAATCTCTGTGCCTGTGTAAATTGTAAATGTTCTGTACAATGCTTTTGTTGGTGGTAGGTGATGGAGGAATCGCTATGTGCATAGGCTGTGGTTTCAGGTATATATAACCAACAGGGGGCATTAGGTTTATGCTTATGAAATGTGTATTTCTACTCTTAGCAGAGAAAAATCTCCAAGTTGTTTGACTGAAAGTAACAGGATGGGAATACTGTATCCTACAAAAGATCTAGGATTCTGTTTTTCTGGAAGATTTAGTAACTGTATAAGTCTGTTTTGTTTTCTCTGGGTTTAGGCTGTGTCTATATTGAGATGAAGACAAATGAGATTGATGTAATTAAGAACCAGATGATTTTTGTATGATCTTCTAGCTCAAAAAGTACTTGAAAAATGTGTTTCTGGTACAAATTGGTTTGTATTGATGATTTTCAGTTTTCTAACCAGAAATTAAAGTAAGGCTGCAATTATATCTTTCTGATGGAAATTAGATTCAGCTGTACACAGTCAACTGCTGCTCTTCATTACAGAGGAAACCTTGCCCTGAGTTATTTGACTTTAGTGAGGAGCTACAGTGCAAGCACAAATTGTGGTCTTTGAAAATGAAAGTAGTATTTATTGCAGAGATGATTATTATGGCTACTACCACTCATACTCCTGTATGTGGGACTATTCATATACACATTCTGAGGGAGATGTGGTTTTTTCATACTTATAGCACTGACTGTGGGAGCAACTTTTTTCTCTTCACATGTAGAAAGCTGTAGCCTGCTCTGCACTCCTGTCACACCTAAGCACCCAGATAACTGTTTTAGGTAAGGTAATTTCTACAATCTGTAGTTAACTTGAGCTGCATTTCAAAATAGGGAAATAGGTTAAGGAAGTAGATGTTAAATAATTAGGTGATACAGCTGAGGAGAACTTTAATAAAGCAATGTCAAAACAAATTGTTGTCTAACAAGTACAGACACCATAAGTTTCAAGAAGTTGATTTAATTGCCTGCCTTATGTTAAAAAGGGTTTTACACAACGTAATAACTTTATATTCTTCCAAAGTAATGTAACAGTTATGATTTTGCAACAAACAAATGAGCAGCCTCTAGCAGTTGCAGAGCTTTTTCCTGCCAGTGCATCTCGGATGCTGTGAGCAATGCTTGGTCCCCCATAGTCAGAGAAGAGAAATTCTCATTGGATCAGTGGCACACAGTATTTCCCTTCCCCTGAGCTCTCTTCATATCCCTGTCATAAAAATAGGCAAAAGAAGTCTGGTTCATTTTTATCTCAGAAGAATGAAGGTGAAGGGGATATAACTGCAAACAGCCAGTCCTGCAAACAGCCAGTCCTGCAGCAGAGTGCTGCAGAGGTAAGAGTTTACAAAGTGAAACACAATGGTTGCACGAGAAAAAGGGATAAAACTTTGCAAACCAACTGGTGATAAGGGAAGGTATAGTTTTCAGAAGGTCTATTTAGGTGGTGCCTGAAGCAAGGAGGGTTGGATGCTTCCCAAGCATTTGTCCTAACAGTAAGTGCATTCAGTCAGTGTCTTCCCAGGGTGCCTAACCCCAGACTGCCCTGTTGGAAGTGGGAAATGCCTAGTGGTGGCATTTCTTAAATGCCTGGGTTGCACTGGTCCCACTGAGCTTCAGAGCAGAGGCTGTACCGCTTTCCTACTGCTTGCCACTGTGGCAGAACTTGGCTCCATTTGGGTTCCCTGCATACGAGTACAGGTCAGAGGGGGTTATGGAGCATTTCTCAGCCTCGTTGGCTGGAGGAAATCACAAGGAAGGTACAAATGCTCGCGTGTCCAATTTACTGCTGCATGGTGTTTCCGACCTCCACTTGTTACCCAGTTTGTTGGATCTTAACAGACAGCTCTGCATTATTAAACAGGCTGCAGGAGATACCCCAGAGCACGGGCTCACAGATAGTTCCTTTAAATGCCATACCCACAAGAGAAGGACAGCCCAGACTCTCTCCAGTGCACTCTTAAGTGGCTTACTTTTATTTGCTTCTATCAGATTGTAGGTTTGCCTGCATGAGTAAATGAAACTCTTCAAGATGTCAAAGTTTAGGTTCCTAAAAGGTAATTGCTGCAATCGCTTCCTCTTGAAATCTGATTCTATTTCTGGATATATCTGACTCTCTTAATGTTTGACACCAGGTGGACGGGCCACCTTTACTTAACTCGGAAAAGGGACATGTATCTTATATATATGTTCGATAACTAACAGTGATTTTGTTTTTTTTTTTCCAACTAAAGTACAAATGCTTAGAGGTGAACTTCCCATTCAAGTCTTCAGCTCAGGAGCAGCTTGTAATTTGAAAAGGAGGGTCGTTAGCCAGGGAGAGGATCAGATTAGATTCATCAACAGAAAGAACACTCACACATTCATCTCTTTCCTCATCTCCCTTTCCCTTCCCTGCTGTCTGTTTTATTGGCTCTATGTACTAAACAACTTACCAGCCATGGAATAAGTTTTCTTTTTACACTTCCTGTAGTTTGCATTGTTCATCTCCTGCAGCCTGGTACTTGCATCAATGAGTGGATGGTGCTAGAGTGCAACTTGCCTGTATGATTTCAAAGCCTGAAAGCTTGCTGTGGGTGTATGCTAGTGCGTTTTAACGTTCTTGGTCGGGATTTCCAATTTGTGGATCATGGAGAGCTGATATATTGGCCTGACTTGAGCCCAGGGGGCAAGTAACAAAATTAAATCCCACTTTGATGCTTGCAGACCTTTCCCAAAGGCAGCTTTGGATTACTCTGGCCCAAGCTCGGGAGCAGTTCCCTGTGCTTGCATTGTATGTGTTGGTCTCGATGTCTCCTTTTGTGCCAGGCTCAGAAGCAGTTGTGATATCTGTGGTGCAGGTCTTTTGTTGCTCTTGTGCACCTTTCTAGAGCAGCGAGAGAGTCCTGGGATGTGTGTCCCTGTCCAGGAGGGACCCCGTAGTTACTCCAGCTGCAGTGACTTGACTCTGAGGGACACCACATCTTAAGACGTTTTCCACAGTTCAAAGGTGCTGCAGGTAGTACAGGGTCTGTAGGCTTCAGACTGGCCACCAACTGCAAAAACAAAAGTGTGTTTTATCTTACATTGCTTATCTGGCATGTTCATAGTGCTAAGGGAAGGAACCAGATCATGTAGAAAGATTTTTTTGTTTGTTTTTTTTGAAAGTTGCTTGGTCAATGCCCTGGCACATCCTTCCTTCTCGTAAAGTAGAGTTTAGTTCCTTCAATACTTAATTCAATCTAAACAACAGCATCTCATCTGTTGGACCTGCTTATGTTAGTGAAGAGTTGTGTTCTTCTGTGTATCCAATAGAACAGTGAATTAGGGACACCTTTTCCATGCTAATCAATTAGTCATGTAAGATGTTACTGCTTTCCAAAGAAGTGCTGGAGTAGCAGCTGTGTTACTTGTTATGAGAGGTTTGCGTGTCAGCAGATTCTGTGTCTATGTTCTGTTTTCTGCAGAGCCAGCAGCAAATCCTAATAAAACTTAATGCAAGAAAACATTGCCAGTGAGGTGATAGGTTGAGATTAACTGCACTAAAAAGTGGCAATTCCATGCTAAGTTTTTCTACTTCTCTGAAGAGTCACTATTATAAACATACCAATTTAAAGGCTTCTTTCTGCTTCTGTGAAAATCAATACAAAAACTTGCATGGAATTAATCTAAAGAAGAAAAAGTGGACAGCCAGCTACCACTCATCCTAAGCCTGGACAGCTAAACTGTGCATAGGCCACCTTAGCACTGGGATCAGTGCAAAACTTCACTGGTGCAAAAATATTTAGCTGAATTAGATGTTTACTGGGGAGTCTGAATTAGATGTTTACTGGGGAATCTATGTTGTTATCCTGCAGATCTTTTCCCTTAGTAGTTAGTAAATGGGATTTATAACTAGATTTCTTTTTCCTTGTTGCAATTAGACATAACTTGAAGGATAACATATATGGAAGGGGCAATGTTTGGCTGCCTTTTGGAATGGCATGAGAGGTCCGTTCCTCTGTGGTATGCATCCATAGGTAATTGGTTTTGCTGTACCACATACTGAAACTAAGGTTTCCATGTCAAACCAATCTCTGTGAAGAGAAAGAGTATGCGAGCAATGGTTGGTGCGGAAAGAATCTGGTGTTGTCCTCTCTATCTGAAACTGAGTTTTTGGGGCAGATGCATGAAGCATCAGGCTGGCAGTAAGAGGATCTAAGTGTGATTGTGGGCTCAACCCCGATTTTTTTGGTAGCCCAAATGTTCGGTCTTAGTTTTGCTATCTCTAGAACATTTTTTTTTTTTTGCCTGTCTTTAGCTCAAACTGGGCCATGTAGGTTCATATACATATAGCTACAGTGTCTTTTTGCTGAAACTTTCTGGCTTTCCAGAAATACAAGTTTAACAAATATGTTTAAACTCAAAATTTAGTCTCCTGCTGAGATCTAATGACAATTTCTTAAAAAAACCCACAGTTGAGCTAAGCCCTGGTGTAAGTAATTCCTTTATCAAAGACATTTGTTACAAATAAGTGTGTATAAATAGATTTAAAATTGAAAAAAACCTTGTTCTTAAATGCATCACTTATTATAACATTTTACCCAAAACATGCAAAATGCTTAACTTAGACTGCCTGCATTAGAAGCAAACACTGTGTTTAAAGCATTTTTCTGGGTCTGTTTTTTAAAGTACATAATTTTCAGGGCAATTTCATGTCATCCAGTTACGTCGATGCTTCAGCTGCCAAAAAGCCTTGAGATTTTTCTAGTGTACTTGGTGCACAACCCTCAGGCTCTGAGGCATTCCCATAACACTAAAATGTGGTGAACACAGTGGACTTCTAGCTCCAGAGAAGGTTTTTTCTTTGGCTCCTGCCCATTTCAGAAGAGGCTTCAGAACCTGACACACAGAGCAGGGTCCAGAATAGGTGTAGGACATGGGAATAATTTGTCATGCCTCTGGGAAGGAAATTGAAGCGATGGTCTGTCTCAGACTCCTGCGTGCCACAGCCTTTGCCACGAGCACCACTGGCTGGTTGGTCTGTCCTCCCTCCTGCCAGTGCAGCTTTCCTGGCTGCTTTTCACACGTGTGTGCTACCAAGTGTGGAAGGAAAAAAGATTCCATCAAAAAAAAAAGAGCCAAGATCAGACCTAAAGCCCCAGCTCTGGGAGTCATAAGATTAGAGACTCTGCTTTCATTTCTGTAACACAGCAAAGTTTCTTCCCTTAGGAGTCCTCCAAAAAGCCTGGAAATGTGGTCAGATCATAGTTTATGAAGCAATCCATGTCTCTGAGTCGGCAGGAAGCCTGAGAAACAGCTCTGATGCAGAAAAGGGCTCCATCCTCTAGTGGGGTCCTTGCTTTCCTCCTGTCCCTGTTCATTTCATACTACCCCTGCTCCCCACTGGTGTGATTGGGACCTGTGGGTGTATAAGAGGGGACAGCATGCTGTTTGAGGCCTCTTTTAGAGTTAATCCAGATTACTATCCACTGCTGTCTGACAAAGTGTTGCTTTCTGCCATTAGTATACCATTTATTCCTGAGTTTCCTGCCTCTACAGTGTCAAGAATTTTTTGCTGGTTCAAATAGTCCAAAGGCTCCCACAAGCGCTGTACCTGGAGTCAAAAGCAGGTTTTTTTGTATTGTAAACTGGTCCTGGAAAGGACCCATCAGCCCATGCATTCCTTGCCTTTGCTATGGATTTCCTCAGAGCATGCCTGCAAGGATATTTGTTGGGATATAAAGACTTTTGGATTAGTCAAAAAGGCCAAGAGAAACAGAAGAGGCTTCTGTGAGGTGTTTTTAGCAGGCCACTACTTTAAATGCAAAACACTTCTTGTAAGATATAACTGTGGATGGTTTCCTGTTCTGAATCTTTTCTATGATGATTCAGCTATTGGCAAAAATAACCTGAAGAGTATGATTTTTGAAGCATGGGAATACTCCGTAATCCCATCTTCACATGATTGTTATTTCAGGCACTACCTGTTTCTGGGTAGAAATATTTTCCCCTTAAAAAAAAAGGGGGGGGGGGGGGGGGGAAAGAAAGGCAACAGAAGGACGGCAACCTGTTTTTCTTGGCTTTCTGTAATTAATCCAGTAATTTATCTCTGTAAAGTCTGGTAATAAATTATTTGTTCCTATCACCTTATTTCTCGGAAAGAAACCCTGGAAGGGGAAGTTGCCACAGGCTCATTAGAGCCCCCAGTGATTAACCCCAGTGCTGACATTTGCTGTCCTGATACTGGAATAACGTTTCTGCCCCTTATTGCACGTACCCTTTTGACCTACTGAACACCAACCGTTTACACCACTGACTGCTGTGACTGTGCCCCATCTACCCTTCTCCCACACCTTGCTTCTCGGGCATCTGTAAGCTGCCATCCTATGATACTGGTCTTACTGGGTTTTTAGACTAACTAGGAGGACTCCTTCCTCCTCTCCTTTTCAAGCAGGAGTTTGGGGTTCCCACCTCTTCTCTCCTGAAAGTCTCAAAGACATGAAAACTTTCACTCCTACCACTGTATGTTTCTCTACCCATAAATGTGCAGCAGCATCTGTAATGGTTTCCTTGCAGGCTTAGAAATATGAACTCTGTACCCCTGAAAAGAAGGGATTTCCCTTCTTTCCAGGGAGGAAGTCCACAGGAGTCTTGGTTTGGACCTTGCAGCGCCTGCTTGGTGCTGTGATAATGGACTTTGAAAGTTTTGATGCTGATAAATTTGAGGGGTTATTTTAGGTTGTTTTGGAAGCTTTAATGGCTCCCTGTGACTGCACAGCTGGACTGATGAGAACTGAAGCAGACTTTGCGGGTGAAGAAATATGAAAAATAATGTTAATAAAATGATTGTATTTTTAAAGGCTTTTTTCCCCAAGTGTCAGATTCTGGCTTAAATAAAGCCTGTGGAAAAGTAAAGTTGAGGTTTCTTAGCAGTCCCAGGTGAGGTAATGCCTAGATAATGGTTGGGTTGCTTCTGCCTTTATATCTATTCATCACAACACAGTCTTCAGTTACTTTCCCAACAACATTTCACATACGCGCGTGCATATACATCTCCCCCACTGGCTTCCAACTTCTGTGCAACTTTGGCCTGTAATGCCTTTGGCATTCTCATTAGAGAAAAGGAAAGATGTGAAGCAATAACGCAAGAAAAATCTCATGTTGAAAGCAAACGACCCAGAATTGTTAAATCTGTTACAGGACTCTTCAACGAAGCTGTGCAAGTCACTCAAACCTAGTGTCTCCCAGTGCCCGTTCTATTTTTTTCATAAGCTCATGGGAAAAGCACAGGTTGCCATCTGGAGAAATGCTTTGCTATCACAATTATGATAGAAGTCACCAGTCACTGAACATGTGGTCTTCTACTAAAGTGGGACTCCTCTGCTGTAGGATCCTGGATGTCTCAAATTGGACACTGTGAATTACCAGACCATTTTGACCTACTCTCACTGTGCCCCAGTTTCTGCTCTGGTCCCTGTATGGCAAGGTAAAATGCAGAAGATGTTTATTGGTGGCTACAAAGCGCCGGCATAGTGATGAGCACCATGAGGAAATTAATCGTGCCACACTTGAGCAGAGGTTGGCTGGTGTCCCAGGAACATGGCACAGGGCCACGTTGAATGAGAAGTATAAAGGGGAAAGACTTAGCTGTTGCCCACTCACTGAGCACCATCCTGGGTGCATCCTAGGCGCATGGTAACACAGGAAGGCTTAATTGTTCCTAATTCCTGTGTGCTCAGCTCAGCTGTCCGACCCTTTCTGAATGCTGTTGTCCCACGGAAGTTCTGCATCCCTTTGCCAAAGGGGCTAAGGGGCAGGAGATCCATAACCTCCAGGCCTAGTTGCCCAGACTTACTCGCGCAACACAACATGGAATGAAGAATTCTCATCGGTGCCAAATCAGATGCCAGCAAGTACTTTGGCTCTGAGGTTTCATAGATATTTTCCATCAATTTTTATACCAAAAGCAACAACTTTTGCTAAGTTTTTATTGATTTCATGTCTGTCAAGCCACTTTTTCATATTTCTAATGGGGGAGGATGCAAAAGACAAAAGAAAAGGAAAGAAAATGTAACTGATTACCTCACCTATATTTTTTTTCTCCTAAGTATTCTTTCTTGGTATTACCAGCTGTTGCTATGAGCAGAGGTATTTCCTCCTTTCTGAAGGCTACTGTCCGAACGAAACGAAGAAATGCTGTCATGCATATAAGCAGATCTGCCGGCATCCCCTCAGTAACTTTCAAACTCAGCTTTCACCTGCATGGTGAAAGGGATAGTAGGTTCAGAGGTGTGTGCTTCCTCCAGATTTCTGACTAGTCCCACACACACTTCTTGGGTAGTGTTCTGGAGCCAGTAAAAGAGAATTGACCTTATAGTCCTCCCTGCTGAGGAGAAGAAAGTTGCAGTATGAGCTCACCTGTTGTCCTACTCCATTTTCTGACAACAGGAATACTTGAACCATGGAGAAAGATTCGTTAAGGACCTCGTGCCTCATAGATACCAGAAAAGTCTCTTTCGTCACATTCTTCTGTGCAGATTCTCCGGGCTTTCAGGACAAAACTCTACCTGCTTTTCCTGCAGTTTGCATGCTTCATATGCCTCCCTCTGGCATCTGTTTCCCGCTTGAGCCCTTGTTTCAGCAGTATACCTGTAAGTCATGAGACTCGAATCCACTGGAAATGGATTCATGTTGCCAGTTTTGGAGTTTGTAGACTGATTTGTACAAATCACATTTTTTATAACCAAAGCTTGTGGTCATCTTCATTATGATTTTTAGAATGGAAAGACTTCTGTGTGCACCTGGATTAGAAAACAGCTCTGAGCCTTTCTAAGAGTATCCCACCGCTCAGTTCCGCTCACGGTATGTTTAGACCTATATGGGTGGGTCTCATTGGGTGCCCAAGGTGGTCCCAAGGAACCTGACTCACCTTCTTGCATACAAACACCGAAAGCAAAGGCAGTGCTGTGAATCAGTTCTGTAGCTCGTATGTTTTAACGACTCAGGTTATTGGGGTGGATCAGTGCCTGATCTATTTATGCTGGCCTATGCTTCCCTCCTCTTCAAGGAGACCCCTGAGACCCCTGTGATGATTCTTCAATTCATAAATTCATGGAAGCTACATTTAAAGCTCTATGCTGTGAATAAGAACCAGTTCTGAATTGTTTAATGGTCCCTGAAGTAAAATAACCCTCTCCTGTAGGTTTAGATTCAAAGGGTCAGCTCTTTACCAGATGCAGCTGAACTTCATAGCATGCACGGTCTCCACTTGCAGTGGGAGTCGATGTTTGCCCGTGGCTCGGTGGATATGGTGTATTACGCCTTTGGTAGAAATACCCGTAAAGAGGTGAATAACCCCGAGCAGCTGTTTCATAGCTCAAAAAGAGAATAAATGGTGAAGCAGAAGAGGAAGGAATTGTGATTACTCTTTTACCCTAGTAGAGCAATGTGCTTATTCCCTTTTAGCCTGTTTCCTTTTAGGAGAGGAAAGCTAGTTTCTTTACCCAAAGAAATAAAGTTTGAAACCTGGGAAGAAAGAAGGACTAGGAATCCTCTGATCTTCTGTCGAGAATGTTGTTACTTTTAGCTTAGACTTTTTACTAACATTTTAACAACTAATTAATTCCCTAAAATTCTAACTGTGTTGACTTACCTATTCTGAGATAAAAAAAACAAATGTGTTTTGAACCACAGTGGATTTTCTGCCACATTTAAGAACAGCTGGTTGAGACCCGGGTATTTCTGATTTGGAAAGAAACTGCTTAGCAGCCGTTTTCCTACTTACACTGACCTCAAACCTTTCTGACAGCTTCCTGCATGGTGGCTTGATGCTGTTTCCAAGCGCAATTTGAAGATCCTCAAAAGAAGACAAGAGTCTCTTTGCAGTTCCCAGTTTGCTTTCTTTATCAGACTTTTTTTTTCAAGGTTATCTTTAGCCTCATCCAGCATTTCAGGAAAAACAGAGGTGTCCTCTGGATTTTTTTGCTGCCTTCATGTAAAGGCAAGCATCCCACCGCATGTCCTGCCCTTCCTGTCCTATCAGACATCTGAACATGTCAAGATATGTTTCTATAGCTTTTCCCTCTCCATAACCTATTGTTTAATTAGTGCCTCTGGTAATATAGCAACAAAACTTAACAGTGGGATCTGAACCTGAGGAGACGAAGCAGGGAGGATGGAGTGACTCTTCGGCGTGACTGACACAACAAGAAGAGGTTAGATGTGTTAATCAAAGGACGAGGGAGAGGAGGTAAGTAGGCAAATCTAGGTTTCAAAACAAGGG
>Ga0181612_153616_pt1 | contig 10354 bp, 10 predicted proteins | sample HoacroProtozoa21_FD_119630 | JGI IMG/M metagenome (GOLD analysis project Ga0181612, IMG submission 119630) | Hoatzin crop microbial communities from Cojedes, Venezuel. Combined Assembly of Gp0051906, Gp0051904, Gp0051908 | reverse complement strand
TCTCTGATACTACGATGAGAAACATGATCTAAAGTTGAAGATGGGTATACAGGCTTCGTCTATATTAAGACAAATTAGCTATGCCTGTCCTAAACTTAATCACTTTTTCCTCATCAAGATGAAACAACAGATAGATCCTCAGACTGAACTTTTATTCACTGGAGAGATGTTGAATAATTGATATCATAATAAGTTAGACTTGTAGAAACTCAGGACTAGGCAGGATCACATTTTTCTGGAGGATGAGTATTGCCGCAGTTACCTACCTGCACTTTGATGCCGTGCCATAAATCCATGCTTTTCCAGTCCCTCCAAATTGCTTTGTTCTAAATGCAGACTGCCTCTCACAACAAGGTGGTCTGCAGTCTTCTGGTGACATGAAACATTTAGGCAGCAGGGAAGTCCATCATTTCCAGCTCAATCCCCACCACCTGAAGATGGTCTCCAGAGAATAAAACTAACAGAAGTTTTGATACTAGATTAGACAGTTTTCACCTGAGTAGGAAATATCCAAACCTTATTTGTTACTCTGGCAACTTGGAAAGCTTACAAGCATAAGCGACACCCTTTGAAAGCTTTTGCTTTCACAGGTCAGCACCCTCAAGATACTACAACTTTGAGGTATTTGGGGCTCTAGATGTTAGAAGTCTGCTAAATATGGGTTTGGTAACAAGCTCACACACATGCCTTATCAGACAAAGAACTTCTCTCATCTGAATAAAGACTGGAGGAGCAATGGTAATTTTGTAGGTGAATCTGCTAGCTATCCACACTCATTTTTAACTCAGTGAATTTTGGGTGTTGCTCTTAAAGAGCAGGTTGAGCTCAATTCGGTGTTTCTGTCTTCATTATTATTTCTCCATTATGACCAGAAAAAGAGGAAGAAAATAAAAAATTCCCAGTTCTTTATTTCTGCCTTTAGTGCATGAGTTTTGGGGTTTGTTTTTTATTAAGTCGGCTTCTGGTGTCCCAGTCGCTTTCTTTCACAAATATTAGTTCAATCATAGAGGAACACCCTAGAGTAGATCACAGTTCAGTATTCTAGATTTACTAATTTTGAATTAATATATGTGTGTGTGTTCAGAACATTAAATTCTTTCTTATACACAAATAATGCAAATCTGTAAAGGAGTTCAGGGGCCTTACAAGGTAGCCATGCACTCAAAGAGCGTTCCTTTCTCCTCAGGTCACAATGAAGGTAATGATGTCCTGTATTATAACACCAGGAACAAAGAATGGCTATTTTCTCAGCCTTTACTTCACAGTAGTATGGGACTAATTAATAGATGGGAAAGTGAAAGTAGGCAGTGTTATTTGTGGAGCTAATTAAGATATGTGGCAGAAAAAAATGTGGACAGGCAATTTCTTGATTTCAAAGGTTCATATAGCTAGACAGTTTTATTAGTCCACACTATGCTTTTTTTTTTCAGTCATCGGCTACATTTTTGTGAGATACAGACTCCTCAATTAATCTTTCAGAGACTGATTTTGATTTATCTCAGAGGGAGGCTGGGGAAAAAGGCATATGTGTATTTTTAAAAAAATAACAGCTTGTTCCCTTTAGTTCCTGGTTACAAAATAAGTGCATTGATTTGATCTTTTAAACATGTTTCTATATTATCTCCATTTCATCTATTACTGAAGGAGGTGGGGAAGTGAATCTAAATGTCCGTTCCATTTAATTCCTCACAGATTTAAAACATAAGGAAATTCTCACAAAGCAAAAGCACTGGTCTAAAAGACTTCTTCATCAGCATATAGGAAGTCTGTGGCGGGAGCCAGGAATAGAGCCCAGCTCTTCCCAGCTCCCATCCACTGCATTAATCAATGAACACAACTGTAACAAAGCTTACTTGCCTTGAAAGACTGGGCTCTGAGGAGACTTTCCTCAATGTTATGACAACAAGTTCCCAGAGACCATTATTTTCCCAGCCCGAGCATCACTCAGTTCTGTGTCTTTCATTTTGTTCAAACACAAATGGTCAGTTTTCCAAGAGAGAGCCTAGGAGATTTTATTTTGGGTTCTTTTTTTTTTTAAAGAGAGGGGCCATATCTCACATAAAAGCAACGTTGACACTTTTATGAATTTTGAAGCTACTAAGTAGTACAAATTTTGTTCAAAAAGTGACAAATTTTGTGAGACTTACTGTTCAAAATCTAGAAAAAATGCTATTTAAACCCTTTATTTACAAAAATCTATTAATGACCCAGATATCCTAGAAGCCTCAGTCTGTACACCCTTAAAGTGACAAGTATTTCAAGACCTGTCAGATGTAAATCCTGATGTATATTAACTACAGGATCTTTACTAGCGCCTTTACAATACACCTTGCTGCTCATCTGGTATGGCAGTGTCGTGAATGGAGAGGAAGCTCTGCTAAAGGGGCCCATAATACATTTTACAACAGTGGCTGAAGCAGAGAACAAACATCCAGCTATTTACGTCAGTTCTGGTCTTGAATTACCACCCTGCTTTTTTTCGCGCTCACGATACCTGTGCAAATACTGGTAAGTACTCCCACCCTCCTCCTCCTGGTGCACAACCACACCTGAACCAACCAGCTTGTTCCACCAAGACCACAACAGCACTGTCTCTCATTACCAACACATGCTTAATTGTGACTATAGGCCAGTTCTGTCTGTCGCCAGCTGGGCCGCACCCTACCAAAACCGTTCCCTCATTGTTATCAGCCGCCTGGGTCTGCTCCGCGGTGGGAGCCCAGCCATGCTGCCTGGCGTGCTCTTCCCCTGCGGAGAGGGATGCATTTGGGCACAGGGATGCAAGGTAAAGGAGGGAGATGATCTTGGTTGCGGATGTTAACTAAACAATTTTTTCTTACAACAAACCCTGGCACCTGTTCTCACCATGTCACGGCCCGTGATGACTTACTGTCTACCAAGCATGACGAAGCGATTAGTGGAGCCGTGTCGGTGTATCTCAACAGTAATGGGGGCTCTCTTTCCATTTGCCTTCTATTGAAATCTAAGCGCTCCATTGGCCTGTGCATTTTCAGCTTGATGAATTCATTACTCCCCATGTTTTTTTTTTTGGTTTTTTTTTTCCTTCCTTTCTCAGGGCAGAGCTTTCCCAAAAAGCCAAGTGACTGTTTCTGGGTTTTCCCTCTCTGTGAGGGGCTTTTTTTTTCTCTCTTTCTAGGCATATGTCAGCAAATGTTGCACTGACTTCTGTTTCAAACAGCATTTCAGTATACATTGGATCTATGTATATTAGACGGCAAACAATCATGACACTTGGCTTATTTATTTATTTATGTGGAAGAGAAAACATGCAGTTGTCTAACATCCTTCAACTAATGATATCGGGAAAATACATTTTCAAATTCAGCAGCAAGGCAAGCATTCAATTCATATTCCCCGGCAAACAAATGACACCACATAAATAAAATACAAAACTATTCAACTATCATTAAAAATGTGACAGTCATCCAAAGCAGGAAATTCAACAATGTGGCTTTTGCATTTTGTCTTTAAATATTTACATGGTATGGAGACAAGATTAGACTACCCTAAGTCTGAGTCTTCTTGGAGATGTTCTCTTTCCCTCCCCAAAGTTGTGCCTAGTGAAACAGAAGGGACTTTGGCCATTTGCCTGGCACTTCTAGATGTCCAGAGGCATTTTTAGAGCACAAAAGGTCGAATACACTAAGGATAATCATTGTCATAAATCCCATAAAGAACTGAAGGCACATCATATATGAACCAAAGCATAAATTGTTCTTAACAGGCACAGGTTTAGGAATGCCTCTGTGCTGTGGTCCAGTAGTCAGAGCAGCAAAGCAACATCTGAGTCTGGAGTCTAGTTCTACTCCTGTGACAGCTTTTACCTTTCTGTCTCCTTTTCCTCCACAAAACAAGGATAACCTTTTTCCATCTTAGCGGTATCATTATCTGTTTGAACTGTAGAAGAGCCTACAGAAGTCTCTTGGATGAGGTCCCTATTACACTAGATGCTGTACAAACACAGAGCCACACGCTACTGTACTGTGTGAGTGGCATGCTATTAATAATACATTAGGACATTTTGAAACTATTAATCAGAAGAGTTATTTTAAAAATCCTTATTAAGACCCTACACTCAAAAAAGAATGAAATTTGAACAAATAGGTAAGGAAGCTCTTTGCAGAATGCCAAAACATCCTTCTGGCTCTGTGAATACACACATCCTGCGTCGGTTGCTCTGTAGGGTAAAGGAGAAGTAACCAGCAATGCCATGTTCTTTTACTGACTCTGCCACTGACTTTACCTCTGACCCTTTTCAAACCAGTTCATTTCAGTGGCAATCAACTTATTTATCACTCAAGCGGATACAGCATATCACAGGGACATAATATGGTTCAGTTAAAGAAGACCCAGGCTAGAGAGATTTTGACTGGGTTTGAGGCCAGGAGTCATTATTGCACTTGACAGACTTGGGAAGTTGGGGGAAATTATAATTTATTATTTATGTGCAAATTCGACATTATTGTTGACATATAATCCCCCAGAGCCTTGGATGGACATATTTTGGAAAAATCAAATCAATAAGTGATTTAATATCTGTCAAGTGCTTTGGGATCTTTATTTGAAACAAGTGTTAGAAGAGCAGTATCTTACTCTCAACCCCTTACTGTGCAAGCATGCCTTCTATTAATACTAGAACCATTTGGAACCATTAGAGTTTATCAGCTAAATACATATTTTGGCACATTAACTAATTTTTGATTACCCAATTAGACTTTAACAGCTCCATCTATCATGTATATTTTTCTTAATGTGCAGATTATGGACCCAATAGAACTTAATGGAGCTCCTTACAGTGTTCTGAGTCAATGGAGCTGGCACATGGACACCAAGGAAAGCATTTTCCCACAAAGTGAGAATTACACACCTATCTTGCCAGGTTGCTAGTGGGTGTTATGGCCTAAGTCATCCCTGGGCACTGAGACAACACAAGAGACCCAAATGTGATCTAATTTATACCATTTTATATGTTAGCTCTCATACACCACCACTTCTGCCACTCCATATCAAAAGTACGTCTCCCACAGTCAACTGAGTCACAGCTACGCAAATCGAAAACCAGGGCCATTCGATCTATACCTACCCCATGGTAAACAGTGACGGTCACAAACGGGTTACCTTGGGGATGGCCATAGCTGTGAGAAGCTGCTAGCGAAGTCTGCTGCCCTGCGGCTACGCTTGGCGTGCAGAGACGCGCTGGAGACAGGGCCTCCACGCCATGTGCTGCTGGGCACGTTCTCTCCCACCCCACCGTCTCACAGAAGACAACACATGGGCTGAACTCAGCACGAAGCCAGGAGTTTTCCTCTCCCTCTCGCAGAAGTACTACATTTATCTTGTTGAGTCTTCCCTAATATACTGTCCCAGCTCACATTCCACGCTCTTTGCCACTACCTGCCCATGGGATGGAAGGAACTACGCATTTCCTGATGGAAACGTGGGCGCTTAAGAGCCACTGGAAGGAAGAAGATTACTTAGATCATTGGGACAACAGCTATAGAATAGATAGCCACAACAAAGCAGTTGGCAGAAAGAAAAAAAACATTTAAGTAGCAAATCTGCATCCCTTAGCCCAGAGGCTTAATGCATGGTATGGGTTTAACGCTAACCGTGTTTGGCATGAGACTAAATACAGAACGTTTGCTTAGAACCAGCAAATAATTAACTGTTAGAAATGAAATGCAGAGCTATAGCATACATTCTGCTCTGCTGGCTTTATGCCTAGATCTGCCAAAATCTCCAGCTATGTGTGTAACAAACAGGGGGTCTCAGTGGGCCATCTCCTCTGCTGAAAACAGATGAAACTACTGCCATTAGAAGTTAGGCAGATTAAATCCAAAGAAAAACAAAAAAAAGGCTGCTTCTACACACACGAGAACAAATATTTTCCATGTTAAAGTAAACACGTATAAAGTTATCTAATTCACCAATAATTAATTGAATTATTTTTTTAATCTCTCATTTCTCTTGGCCTATACAGGGAAGGTAGTTTGAGCTGTTCCCAGTTAGTTTCACTTTCTTTCTTTCCCTCTTCCTCACAGGCTGCAAGCGCAACACTGGAATGTTTTTGTATCATGAAAATACTTCAGTTAGCATTCCTCTCCTATGAGAAATTCCTTTTCTATTGCTTCTGTGAGAAGTCATTTTTTAAAATCTTCTTTGTTTCCTTACAATACTCCTTTAATAAAGCATGATCACGCCTCTTAAGGAAATAATCTTTCCCTTTTCTGCATGTGTTCTCACCCTGTCAGTGCTTTCATTCTTTTCCTGCACAAAGTCCTTCCCTGACGTCTCACTTGGAGCACCGCTCACTGTTCACGGGCAGCACGCGTTCAGCCGGTCCTGCCGCCGCCGGCTTCTTTCAGGTGATCCCTCTCCTCTGCCTGAAATGGATTTTGGAAGAGATCTGCCTTGAAAATAGTTTAATGCCACTTCTAAAATGAAACAAACAGACGTACATTGTAAGCGCTGCCTGGGCAAGTATTCTTATTGCTTCTAAAGGCACAGATGGGGTTAATTTGTTGCTGTATTCTGCCTCCTGCCAGCCAGCCTCCTGACTATCACTCAGAGAAGTGTACTTCTTTCCAGAAGAGACAGTAATGGTTTTCTTAAGGAAAAGGGAGATTTACCCTGCACAGCGCTTCTCAAACGAGGTCCTTTTTCCTTGAGTACCAAATCTCGTTTCCCGTGACAGAGCTCAGAGAGCTCGACATGAAGGCAGCCGGTCCCAAAATCCTGGCATCAAGAGCTGCTGACCAAGCCGAGGAGATCAGAACGTCCTGCGCTCTGCCTCTCTGAGGAGCGGGCCCTGAGCAGGCGTATTTACATCATCAACTACGTCAGCAGGGGGAGAACAATGTGATTTCTGTGTAAACAACGCCTGTAGAAAGTCATAACAAAAATCACACAGCAGCTACTGTTGAGACAAGAAAATGAAACCTTCTTTAATCTATCTACATATTTAGATGGTGTCCTCTGCTGTGATAACTTTACAACTTACTCCTCGTTGAAACCTGTGCTGCAAAAAAATCTCATGTTGAGATCTCATTCTTGGCTTTCTGTTATAAAGTTCACTTTTTTTCTCAGTCATCACTCTTACCTAATTTACTTTTCCATTTCCTTTCTGGGAGCTGACCTTCCTGGGAGAAACTCCGGGTGCCTGAGCAGGTGTATTTTTTTTTAACTATGCTTCAGCTGCATGAGGAAAAACAAATTAAGGTATACAGTTTTAATCACACATAGGGACATTTCGGCTATGCCAACATGTGTTCCTCTTTTTGCTATTGATTTGCACACATCGCAGGCTGTGCTAAGACCCTCTCTGTTGTTCTTCCAGCCACAATTTGCACTCATAAAACGTGTGCCTGTTAACTCAGCAGCCACAAAGTGGACACAGGTCACGGTATCTGTGCTGCCAGCTCCTGCTCTGCACAGCCATCCGTGCAGCTCCTGCGACAACACCGAGCTCGGGCTCGCAGCTGTGCCAAACTGCGGGCACCGGCTGCTACGCATCGGGCGTCCCACGCAAGGGAGGCCCCTCCTGGAAATCCCGTCCGTTGGAAATCCGCTCTGCTGTTACTGCAGCTCTCAGAGCAGCTGAGATACATCTGGCATACTGAGAGTGGCAGGAGCCATTTGAAAAGTTTGCCTGATGCTTTAAGATTCGATAGCGGGCACAACGTATCACCCGCTCCTCAGTCAACAGGTTAAATGTAGTTCCGGGGTGATAACTAAAGTTTTTACCGGCTGTGGTAATTATGCCAAGTTACATTACTCCCACTGAACTAATCCGATCAAAACCAGAAAGCCCCACAACTATTAATTACAGTGTTTAAGAGTGGGACTTTTGGGTTGTAAACATTACAGTATCTAAGCTTTCAACAGTATTTTTATTAATGAACTCGAAGCACTGTACACCAGAAGCTAGTACCATTCTTTCTGTTTTACAGATGGGGAAATGAAACAGAGGAGATGAAATAACTCTCAACATGGGTATGATCTCCCATATAGTTATGAGAATCCCAAAATCAAAAGTGAATAGACAGACTGAATTTCTACTTAAAAATAAACTTTCTAAAAAGAATTCAGGAATGGAAACATAATTCCCACAGAAATGGGAATTTCTGTTTTTCCAATAATTCTGCTGGAAACAACATTTGTAAAATTGCCTTTCTAACCCTTTTTGGAAATCCTCTGGTATTTTTATTTACTTAACATCAGGGAAAATATTAAATGCAGAAGCAGTAGGTAACATTGCTTCATCTAGAGGAACGCCCAGCATTTCCTCAGTGTCTCACCATGACACATTCCCAATTCAAAGGCAATGGCAAATCATAAAAATGCCAAACTTACATGAAGTAATCCATTATACATATTAGCAGCCAAACACTAGGTGCAGAAATTCTGTTTCCTAGGCTCTGCCTCGTAGTGCTAACCCACATTTTGCCTACTGACACCTGAAGAGAGTCCCTTTTGGGGCTGAATTCCCCAAAAGGGTGGCAGTTCTTTTCTGAGCTTCCTCCAAAGACAAACACCAGATGGCACTCACAAAAAAAGCATGCACAAGTGGTATAAAAACACTCTCTGTTGCTCCTTGCCTCAGCTGCCCTACGGAGAGGGATGCACACACCCGTGGGCTCTGCTGGGCTGCTCTAGTCCAGCTGACTCTCACCTGCCTTTGGCCTTAGGAAGCTTGCCTCTCCCTTTGGAGGCTCCTGATGGCACCCTGGGCTTTGCCAGTCTCCTTGGCCTTTGCCTTTTATGAATGTACATGGACACACCGCCCAGTTCATTCCTGTTTGTTGTAAAATATCGGTTGTTCCTTGAGTTGGACTTTACAGCTTTTCATAAAGAGCTTTTCCCTCTCCTCCCTCTCCTTTTATACATACCTTTGATCACACAGATTATTAGCAAGTGTGGCAGTTAAAGGCTTATCACTGAGTAGGTAAGTCAATGCCCATTTAGATGAATTGGGACAGTAACATCTTCCCAAAAACACAGCTTAGACCAGTAAATCTCACTGCACCAAGTGAAAAGCATCTGTGGTCTGGACCTCTTTGTCACCTTGGACCTCATGTTACATCACTTAAGTGAAGTTCTAAATTCTTGTGAAGGAGAACTTACTGAGGAAAAAGTGATGGTGTACTATTCCGTGCAGAGACAATATAAAGCCTGGCTGTTGCAAGAATATGCAACATCTTTACTGTGAAAAATAGCTGACGCCACAGACTTGTCTGTTCAAGAGCCCATGCTTGGTTTGCAGGACAATACCAATGATAGCTTTGCTCTCATTCAAAAGCATCTGTATGTGAAATATGCATCCCACAAAACGTCAAATTTGGCTAGAGTCAAAGGAAGCATCTATATACCTAAAAGTTGAAGAAGAATTTATTCATCTATTATAAACAGTAATCTTGAGAATCCAGTTACTCCCCAATTCTGAAAATGTTTAAACTCAAGGTGTTTTCCAATTTCTGACTTGAAGGTCCTCAAAACCTTAGAGCTGCATCTCTAATAATAGATATGATTAATAGATAATCCCAGGTTATGTCTCTACAAAGGACCGGACGATGTAACATGCATCAAAACCTATCTAGGAGCCATAAACTACCTCTGCCCAAGTCCCTAAGCAGCAACATCCATGGTGTCAGGCTGAAGCAAGTACTCATCACCAGGGTCAGAATTTGCTCCCATGCAGAAAACAACTCAGTACTGGTAGTGTCCAAAGGCATCCTCTTGTTCCTCCTGTGGGAACTTGTTTCATGTAAAGCAAAACTCAGAAACAGTATCTTTCATCAGTTGCTTTCCCCTCTCCCCAAGGCAGAGGGGTGCTCCGAGTCAGCACAGCCTGTTCCTAGGTACCTGAGCGCTCCTCTGTAAAATGGCAAATTAGCGCATAAATGCTAAGCACCATCACTGGACTGACCTGTAAGGTGTTTACTACTTCTGGAGTCAGGGACTTGGTCTAGTATTTCTGGATGGCCCATAATTACTTTTTAATTCTTTTTACTGTGGCATCTGCTGTATCGTTTAAAATAAGTTTATGGGTAAAACACACAGAACATAATTCTGAGTCTGACATTTTTCCACCTCATTTACATATCTTCCATCCTACCACATATCAGATACCACCTTTTATTTTTTACATTATCATACAAACTTCTTGGGTACTCTACATTTCCTTCACTGTTTTATCACAGTATGCCACATAGTCTTCAGGACATGAGGCACTAACTACCGCGCCGTGCTCAATCCCAGTCTCAGTGTGGAATGTCTTGCTTTAATAGAGAAATAAAATGATATAAGGTCGTAAGCTAAGACTATCATAAAGTGC
>Ga0181612_130036_pt1 | contig 10354 bp, 6 predicted proteins | sample HoacroProtozoa21_FD_119630 | JGI IMG/M metagenome (GOLD analysis project Ga0181612, IMG submission 119630) | Hoatzin crop microbial communities from Cojedes, Venezuel. Combined Assembly of Gp0051906, Gp0051904, Gp0051908 | reverse complement strand
CTCCTCTCTTTTTGCCCCCCAAAACACGTTGCCAAATTTATAAAAAAAAAAAAATCCCCCCCCCCCCCCCCCCCCCCCCCCCCAGCCAAAGGGAACAACCTGAACAACCTGGCAGGTAACTTGTGATCACAGCTCTTTTTCTTTCACCAACTCCAGTCCTAGTGAGTTCACACTTCTTGTCTTAATCTTCACATCTTCCATTCAAATTCTCACTCTCCGACTCCATGCTCCTGACTGCATGGAGTTAGTCTCCCATCACCTCCCATTTCATCAGGGAGGTCAATTTTGAGCCTGTGTCTGATTGTTTAAGTGTTTGTTCTATCTGGTTACTCCTTTCTTTCATTGAACTGATCTCTTAAGTTATTGTTTACTAATGTCTCACTTAAATCCTTTCTCAGGATCTTCTTCTTTCAGGGCTCCTGAAAGTCAAGAACCAGTGCGTGAGAGGGCTAGCTGAAAAGAAACATTTGAGTAGCTGCTGGCCTAAGTCGGGTATTACTCTATATGTCTCTCTCATCCGTAACAATTTTTTTTGTTGTTATAGATTATAAGATCATGAGAAAAAACCACAGTTTAAGGCTTGTTTGTAACACTTCACATATTGAAACCCAGATCTTCATTTCAGCTGCTGAAGTTAACTGTGGCAAAATCGTAAACTGACTAGGCTACCCAAAATGAGTTGATGATTTGTATGTTAACAGGCAGAGTTATGACTAAGTACAAGATTTTCAGCCAAAGGTACATTAAGAATTTGCAAGGAGGGATCTGTGACCTCTGTGAGGGACCTGTCCTGGGCCATGCAGCAGATGCTTTGCTGTGACTTAGAGGGAGAAGCCATGAAAGCAGGTATACAGTATGCTTTGTCCTAGAAATCGTTGGGGAGTCATTCAAATAGTATCAGAGAGCACTGTTGTAGTGAAAGCCCTGAAGCTCTGTACAAGAACAGAAATGGAAACTAGCAGCTCAGAGGCGAGCATATGGCTGAATTTATGTTGGGAGAACACAAAAGAGTCATAGATAAAAGCCTGGGGGCACAGACCTGTCATGCTGAGAATTGTGGCCTCAAGCAGAGGTGTTAAATCAGGGTTCCCAGACTGAAAAATTTTACATCGCCACTGAGACAAATTCAAGCTTCCTGTCCTGATGGAGCCATCTGATGGAAGCTTTGAGCAGGCAGTTGGACCATGATCGTATAAATTAGATCAGATTTTGTGAAGAGGAAATAATGCAGCTGTATACATTTACTGAGTCTTCTTTGGAGTGAAATGTCATGATAACGGATATAGATGCTTTGCAAATTCCTTTGAGATCTAAGCAATTCGATGACAAAATGCTGGGAACAAGATCTGTCTTGTGGTTTGTCTAGACTAGTGTCGTAACTCCAACACGGACAACTACTAGGCATATTAAGGAAGGGAAATTATATATATGGAAAATCTAGTAGGCAGCAGCCAATGATGAAGCATTAACCAGACAACCAAATAAGAATTTTGCTAATTTTGGTAATTAACTGTGCTTGCAGTTTTACATGTACAGCTTGAAGCATGGAATGATAACCACTGAACTTGAGCCTCTTAAAACATTGCATTTGCTTGAATCTGCCTAATAAAGCTACTGCCATTTGTGTCCAAATCAGTTTAATCTAGGCATAAGTCCATGGAAAAAACTCCATATTGTTGCCTTTTCAATCATAAATCAGATAAGTTTGTAATATTTTCTGCTTGAATGTTTTACATGTAGAGTGGTACGAAAATGTTGTAGCTCTTCTGTGTATCCTGTAGATTACACCTGGCTTCCTGAAAGGAAGCTGTCGAAGTAAATGACCAGAATTAATTACCATTCAGTAGAGTAAAAATTAAATAGGAATGCAGAACTCATAGGAGCTCCACAGAGCAATATACTCCTATACAGCTCTCTACGTTATGGTTCATTAGGTGTATAAACAAATCTTTTTCAATACACTTTGGCAGCATCGAAGTAAATTTTCATTTTAAATTAAAATCACATTTGTGAGCTAATATACACCTCAATATCTGAAATAAGCTTATTTTTGTATTGATGCCATGTTATTGACTTAGTTGTCAGTGTGAAATGTGAAATGATTCTATTCACTTTGAATATGAACTTTCTTATACCTCTTCCCAATGCTGCATACCCAAGGGAAAAGAATTCCTTTATTAAGTCTGAAGCCTGAAATTCCACTGCCTCAGCTCTTAAGAGGATTTTAGAAAACGAAGAACCCCGCCTACAAGAGAGCCTGAAGAAGGGAAAAATAGCCAGTTTACAGGCCTTGAGGGATTAATAAGTCTTCCCATATTCCTTGGAATCCCATTGAACTAACGTTACAGTGAGGCCATGGAGACAAAAGTCTTATGCCTTTATTTCCTGATAAAAGTGGAAAATATAATATTTTGGAGAGCAAATAGTATTTTCCCCTGCTTATTTTATCTCTAAATCTCTATGCCACCATTTGTTTTATAGATTGGAAATTCAGAACTTCAGGTTAGCAAATTAATTTACCATATAAAAAATGAATGATAATGGTTTTGACACTGTAATGGTTAGGACATCCTACATGTTGAAAGTACAAATTTCTGTGTTAATGTGGGAGAATTTTGAAAATATTTCTGTAATCTAAAAGTACACTGTGTATGTGCTGGAAAGATTGAAACATATTGTCAAACTGAAAAGGCAGAATAGAAGAATTAAATAATTTATGTCAATGTAGACCACTCATCTGAGAACTGATGTGATAATACTCCTCAAATGTGATTATTTAAAAAGAAATAGTCTACTGAATGCAGTGGAAGGACTGGCTGAACTTCAGTAACCCTGTCTGGGAAGGACAGAAAAGAGGGGGGAAGTGAGTGGATATTTAGGGGGAAAAAAAAAAAAGCTTCTGGATAAAAGGACCCACTTTCAAAAATATTCAGGCTAGCCACAATTAGGACACAAATATGAAAGGTTGGGAAGCTGTAGAACAGGCCAGTAAAGGAAACAAGAAAAAAAAGTGTATGAAAAAAAGTTCCAGGAGAAAGACAACGTTTATAGTCCAACAGGAAATGAACAACAAAATCATAGTGCTTGTGAGATGAGTTGAAAGGAGAAAGTGGAGAGCACAGAAGGGCAAGCTAAGATAATGCTCTCACTTTACACAAGCAACAAAATGCAAAGGGTGGTGAAGAAGGAGTATTCCTGTATGCAGAAGTGTAATGGCAAAACTGCGATGTGTGCAGCTATGTGCCCATCTTAGTATGGCAGTAAAAATGGGCAAATTCAGGTATTTTACCTCTGAAGATGGGGCTGCCTTTGAAATTGCCAGACTATATTGGAATGGCTTAAATCGTGCATTTGGGCTGGGTGGCAGACTTGTGACGACAGCTCCTGTGGACTGAGAATTGAACACAAATGCAAGAGCATCATAGGTGCTACTTACACGTGATGGTACCTGATGGTCTGTCTTTGTGAAATGCGTGTAGCCGTTATGTCACCGTTGTGGTTTGCTAGCATTCATATCTGTTTGCACTTGGCTTGTGCAGAGAGAACTGACCGAAGAAGGTACAAAGAGGGCATAAAACACCTGTGCAAAGACTTTTTTTTAGCAAGAAAAGCAGGCAAAGGAGAATAGAGTGTAACACTCCTTATACAGGAAAGTAAAATACGTCAATTTTCACTCATGTTTTGCCATTCTGGCAGGCCTTTGTGTCCTTTGCATACTAATACTCGTTTGATAATACTGTAAGGCTCAATCTTTTATTATAGTAACACATCACATTCACAGAAGTCCTGTTGTGTGGCGTTTTGTTTTTTTTTTCTGGAAATTCCTGAATTACATTATAGAAAGATGAGAAATTTCAAAAGTACTGATGCCAAAAGACGTAACAGCAGATGTAGTTTTAGCTCAAAAAGGAAAAAGCATTGCACAGACCTCTCTGTGAGGGATTATTTGGTATGGTTTTGTATAGTGGCATCTGATTTAAGGCATCAAAGTCTCTTATTGGAGCTGGCCCCAAGTGACTGTATAGAAGTCTGTCTGTCATCTCCCATTAGCATGTGCTAGTTACAAAAGGATGTGGGAATCAACAATGGATTAGAAATTAAATGAAGCTTGGATCTAACGTAAAGGAAATGCCTCCAACTACCAGAGGGTCCTTCCACAGCAAATCAAAGCACCTCTTTCCCATTCCCAGATTTTATGTGTTTTATAGCCATTAAATTATGTCGTTATTATAATCTTAATTTTTTAAATTTAGTGCATTTAATTGAATAGTGCATTCAGTTAATTTAGTGCAACTTTAATGACAGTTCTTTAAAGAAAGCTTTCTGTCAATAACTGTTTTCTTGTTGTTGACAGTGTGAAGTTATTTGAATGTAGCAACTTAAAGTGTACCCTCAACGCTGTCACAAAGCTTTGAGACATTCTTGTATCCAGGACTAAAAGCCAATTCCAATAAAGATTTAGGAGCGAAATCTTCAGAATTGCTTCATTGTAAAATTTTCAGGAAAAATGCTATGTATCTTTTCATAAAATTTAATCTTACAGGTTTCAAACAGAAACATTTAACAATATTCTTAGCAATATATTCTAGCAATTCAATTGTACATATTCAATAGGTTTATAAAACAAATCATGAGGATACATGGTGCTAAATGTCTTCTTTCTACTCGTACTTATAGTAAAAACCATCCATCAAGTCACTGACATCTTCTTCCCCTTCAGTTGAAGTGTGGTGAACCATTTGTTAAAGCGCCAAGAAATGTTTTAAAAATCAAAGGTAAAGACAAGAAGGTCATTCATGGCTATTTACTCCCTACTGAAATGAACACCAGAGAATGTTATCTGTCATGAAATTCCACTTTTGTCCAGAAATACCACTTTTTTAAAGAGACAAGTGGAGAAAATAAGAGAACATGGACATAAACTTAGAAATGGAATGAATATCTGTGTGTTCACATAGATGTTCAACAAATATTTTATTTTTATATATATGTAACGCATATGCACAAACAGCTGTATATCAAAGATATAGTATACAATATGTATCATAGGAAATCCATTAATAATTTCACTAGTATTTGTCTTCATAATGATAAGCCAGATCATCACTCATCGTTTTTCTTTTCTCTATACTTTCTTCTGAAGCCTTTAAAATTTGGTTTTGCCTATCAAAAACGTAGAAATAGAGGTGAGGTCACAAATTGCTAGCACTTATGGATGCAGTGGTGTTTCTTCACATATTGTTTGGCCCTGCAGGTTTGTTTTGCCGATAGGACTGAGAAAGCAAAATCCTTGAAAAATATTCATTAAAATTTAAATACTTTTTCAGGGTCTTGCAAAACAAACATTTTGATCTCTTTTGTTAAAAAAAGAAAACAAATTTTTTGTTTGAAGTGAGGCTGAAATCACTAACTGTTCTGTCCTAAAATTTTTTATATGTCCAGTTGAACTTATGGGAAATTTATATACTAATTTGCCTATGTTATTTTGTCTCTGTTCATGATTTTTCTTTTCCCTACTCCTGTCTAATCCTTAATCTACTAGACATCGCTCCTTTCTCACTGAATATCCATCAAGTGCTGCTCATCTGTCCAACAGTATTATTTTTATTATTATGGACATATTGATCTTGTCTTGAGCTGTGCAAGGGTCAGTATTCTTGATCATTGCATTCTTGATTTAGTCTTTTTGATTCATACTTCGAGATTTTTAAAAGGATTACCCTGCACACATCTTGTATATTGTGTTTTAAAAAACTAAAAATTGAAGAGAAAAAAAAAAAGAAAATTCACCTGTTGCTTCTGCAGAGCTGCCCTGTGCTGTAGTTATCAGCTGCAGTATGCTCAACAAAGATAGGATAATTAATAAATTTAGAAAGGAGTATACTTCAACCTTTATCTTATATATTAGGATTGCTTCTTAAAAACACCCTACTAAACAGAATATTGAAATACTGAGACAGTCTGAATACACCCTTAATCAACTTTAAACAATCTGCTGACAGGTGGATACCTGTACAGACTGAACCATGTGCTTGCGTTGAGTGATGGGACATAAAAACTAACAAAAAAGAGAATAAATCAGCTGGAGATGGTAACATATTAATAATATTTTCTACTGGGGAATGTTCTCTAGTCTTCGGAGATGCAGAATGTGAATATTATTGTAAATTAAAAAAGAAAGACCCTGAAATAATATTTGGTACATTGTAATTGGTTGTATTTTAAAAATAATTGATTCCCCCCCATCAAATTCTTAAACTTTACAGCTTAAAAAGTCACTTTCCAAACCTCTGAAGTTATAGGGAATCCACAGCTGAGGAACATGTGTTAGCTTATGTGGCAATGAAAAATATCTGGTTATGCAGTTCATACATGTTTGCATTGCCAGGTTCCACGATGGACCTCTGCTTCACTGATGCAGCATCTAATGCACTGCTGGTATGGGAAGACAAATAAAGAAGTGCTAGACTGCTTACCATCAACTGAAGATAGTATGTCATGTGGTGAATGCAAAAGGAAAAAAAAAAAAAAAATCCAAAAAACCAAAGTGGAGGGGAAGGATGTGGTTGATGACAAAATGTGGGTTTGGCCTTAGAGCTTCTCACGAGACTCTGTGAAAACAAAAAGTTCACAAAGGCTTCAGAATGGGCTATAAGTGTTCATGGTGAATAAAAATTCATAGAAGGTTTTTGTATATGTAGAAACTGGCTGGTTCAGGGGTTGCTTGAGCAAGAAGGGCTTGACAATTTAAGATGTGTCCTGTTAAATCTCATTCGAATTCTTGTGCATGATGTCTGATAATTACTTTTTATCAACACACAACTAAAATGGAAGGCGTAACCTGGGTTTAGAGGACTGCAGGCTTCTTTTTATTTGAACTCTAAATACCAATTTTCTGTGAAACTTTACCATTTTGATTTTATATGTTTGCAGTCAAGAATAGTGTGATTAATTCCTAATAGGTAGCTGCTGGCAATAGAGGAGTTTATGTTCTGTGAAAAGTGCGGGTATTCAATACAGACCAGCCATCAGTGATCACACTTCAACAAAAAGAAGCTGGAAATTACTGTCTGCCTCAGAAAAAAAGCTTGATTTGTTTAGGAAATGAATTGTCTAATTTGCACTGGCAAATATGGATGGATGCAGCTGTTGTACAATCGTGCAAAATGCATTACTGATTTTAGAGAAGAATTGTGTAAGTTTATACCCCAAATGCTGTTTCAAACACACAAGCATAATGGGAAATAGTTAAAGAACTTAATGTTTTTCTTTATTGCTGCCTTTGCCATTTGTATCTAAACAGACTACTTTTCAGACAGAAATGTAGATTTTCATTTACTAGCATGTTTACAGTAAAGTTTGTGGTAGGTATACAGATGAATATGGATATTTAAAGATTTCAAATGCGTATATTACTTTTAAGGAGTTTTCATATGAAATTAGAACTATGATGTTGTTATTAGAAGGGACTTCATATTATTTGATTTATGAAATATTTTTCTAAAGTCAAAAATGACAGCCATATAAAAGAAACTTTAGTGAGTTTGCGCATGTTCAAGTGGAGTTACAAATACTGTAAGAGTGTTATCAAGCTGCAGACAGATAAGGAAATGGTGACAGTAATGATTCTGTGACTGCCTTCCAAAATCTTTGTGGCTGACCGTCTTGAGACACTTTCCATGTCCCTCTGAAAGCTCAGAGTAAAGGAAGGCGAGGCAAGACAACAAATTCTGCTGTATTCCAGGGCTCTGCTATAGGGCTAGACGGAGTTTAGGGTGCTTAGTAGCTTTAGCGCAGGGGACTTGGCAATCCAGCCTTGGCTGTGTTCCTCTGCTAAAACGTGTTAGGGCCACCACTGTGCATGGCAAATGAAGGGTAGGATCAGGGATATGCAAGCAACTCTGGGATTGCCCTCTAGCTTCACACTGTTTTTTGCATTAATCAAGAAATGAACAGCTGTTTTTGCCAACTGCACTCCCAGGGATTCAGGGACACCTGATATGCACTGCGAACAGTAAACAAAAGAAGAAACCATTACAAAAATCGTTGGGGTTTTTTGGTCCTTCACTGCTTGCCTCTTAAGTGTCTGCACAGACGAAGGACCCTCAGCTAAGTATTACAGCTGTTTAAAATTCCAGTGTTTTCCAATCAACCCATTGTTTTCTAAAAAGGTTAAAGAATAATTAGAACTTCAGGTACATGGAACAGAACAAAATGCAAGGCTTATGGTCTTCACAGAATGCCATGCTAACATGGCATGGTCAGTACTATATTGCGTTGGTGCTTAAACTAATACGTTTGAGTTTCCTCAGGCAGCACAAGGCCTTTGCCCTTGTAGGCAAGCTCTTTATTTATTGATGACTTTTTACAAACTGCAACAAGCATTTCATTCAGGAAAATAATAATTAAAAAAACCCACACATACTCTGTAGCAGTGTGACATTTATTCTAGCAGAAATTCAGCTTTTAATAAAACCTTTGATCCGATATTTAAAAAGGAAACCACTGTTCAGTGAACATTGTACACTGCCCTTTTGTGAGCAGGGACACTACACCAATGAATGCATTTCACATGCATTTGTGTCCTCTTTACCCTTATACATACTCAATTCCCTCCTTGTTTTCCCTCCTACTTGCAATTCTCTCCAGCCCCTGACTGCAGTGTAACCACGTCCTTCTGTCCTGTGCCCAGTTCTTTCCCTGCTATACCAAGAGGGCTTTGGATACTCAGGAGATGGACCAGGTTCACTCTTATTGTAATACTGAGGGGAGTGTGGTGGAGAGCAACGGATTCGTAGAAACAGAATAAGTGAGGTGACAGGTTGGGCTCTGAAAGGCACAGAATACCGCACAAACCAGAATTAATAGGAATGGACACTGAACTGTAGGGCTGCGGGAATCACAGAAGCACACTCCAATCCTGCTGCCTTCCCCAGGGCAGGGTCAGTAACACTTCCTAACAGCTGTCCTGGCAGATGTGTTTCTAACCTATTTCAAAGACTTTCAGTGGTGGTGATTCTCCAGGCAATGTATTTCGGTATTTAATTGTTCTTGCAATTTAAAAAATTACTAAGCCCGAATCATGCTTGCTATCTCTTGTCCTATGCAAAGTGGATATAGTTTTATTCAGTATATTTTTCATACAACTATGTAATGTTATGCTTTATGTATGCATTTGTGAGGATTTTTTTATACCTATATGTCTGTTTATAAATAGTTTATTTGACCTTTTGTTACAGTCTGTTTCAAATATTTCCTGTGCATTCCATCTTGTATTTGGAATCAGGAGAAGTTCATGACTTAGGACAGCCTATATCTTAATATTCTTTCTTCATAATGAGGGTTTTTTGCTTTGCTGTATTGGTGTGTTGGGGTTTTTTAACCTTTACTTCTTTAATTTTTTTTTTTTTTAAGATTCTATGAACTTAACTCATTTTCACATTAGATTTCCTTGAAAACTTACAACAGATTCAATAAGTTTACTGAAAACTTTATTGCTGAGTGAAGTTCATTGTTTTCGTTTCTCCGTCCTTCTTCCTATCCCAGTCACCACGAGGTAATATTTCGTGGTCATTGTGACCCCAATTGTCAAATTATGTTTTTATATTCTCATTGCGATACTCCTGAAAGTAAGAACCAAATACAGACGGTGTGTTTACACTTTCTATATCAAGGACTCTTATAGTAGTAAAACAGCTTAAAGGACAAGTTAGGTACTGTTTAATTTTTTTTCCTCAAAAAATGTCATGATAGTTATAATTTTGCATTATTACCAAGATGGATATTATGCATTTTGCCAGAAAAGCTCATACTCAATAAAATAAATTATTAAGCAGATGAGATATTGGATATACTTTTTTAATAATACCAGCTTGGTCTTGTCAAGTCTTATAAGTAAAATTGTCTCAAAAAGGAAAGGCAGACTTTCATAAAGATTTGGTATCACACTGAATATTTTTATAGTCTTCATGAGTAAAGACAGCAAATTTTCACGTGTTCTAAACCTTTTCAGGCAATTTTTTTTTTCTTTCTTTTTCAACATTATCCGTAAGTTAAATACATAGAGTAAACTAAATAAAATATTACTCAGAGCAGCTCTGTTACCATCTGATTTTGAGCTTAATCTTGAATGACATACTATAAGCAGTAAGAACTAAATCACATGAGAATCAATTAATTGGCATTATCAAGAAGGCTGTAAAAATAATTACTAAAGCAGAAGTCTTTAAGATTTTGAAGCATTGCACTACCTGGAACACAAGCAGCAGGCAGCAGAAATTCTATAAACCAGGAATTTTGCCAAACCTTCTCAGGCTGAGGTCCAAATGAGATTTTTTTTTTTTTTTTTTTTTTT
>Ga0181612_127092_pt1 | contig 10354 bp, 10 predicted proteins | sample HoacroProtozoa21_FD_119630 | JGI IMG/M metagenome (GOLD analysis project Ga0181612, IMG submission 119630) | Hoatzin crop microbial communities from Cojedes, Venezuel. Combined Assembly of Gp0051906, Gp0051904, Gp0051908 | reverse complement strand
TTTTTTATTTTTACTTTTTTGCCACACTTTATTGTAACCAGTCATGATTTCTTTTAGACAATTCTGAATGATTCACTTTGAGGTTGGAAAGCTTTTCTAAAACCTTCCTCAGCTTTGCTTTACTTTTGAGGAGTTAGAAAAGTGAGTCTTGTACACTGCATTATCTACAATTATTTTTTTTAGAAGATGATTTTGACTGTGCAGGTTAATGTATACAATAAATAATATTGTCCATTTGGCTTGTATGCGTAGCTTGGCAGAATTGATCACTTTTCTGAGAAAATGATAAATTGACAGTATTGCCTCTACAGCCTCCATTTTAAGCCTGCTAGAAAATTCAAAATTTTGGTGGAGAAATGTTGAACAAGGTCAAATACCTGGAAACTGAATATTTTATACTGTTTTTTCTATGCAGGTAAAGCCCTGTGAGGGTTATAATCAGCTGTATGTCAGATTGAGCTCATAATAGTGCTTCATACTGAGGTGTTGAGAATGAAATTAGTGGTCTTTACTGATGAAGAACACCCGTTTAGCACTCTGTTTGCAGTGCTCTTAAAATATTTCAGGGAAGCCATTGTAGGAACAGAGTTATGAATGGCTGTTTTTTCCTCGATAATCACAAGTACTGATTAGTATCTTCCACTGGTTCGTAAATATGCTAGGAGGCAAGAGATAGGGGAGGTAGAATATTCAGAAATATTCTATAAGGGGAGTTTGCTGAAATTCTTTGTTTATAGATAACTAAACTTATGGTTTATTAGAGTTTGAGTGTCTTTATGTGGCTGTTGGTTATCACAAAGCCCCTTGGATCTCCATTCCTTCTTGCTGCTTTATGGGACAGGACACTTCCTTAGCACTGCCACCTCCTGTATCAGGAGACTTCTCTCATCCCAGATGCCCAGCAGCTTTGCTGCTTCACTTGGCTGGGAAGAAGAAAGTGCAAGGCTGGGGTGGAGATGAGGGGAAGGGACTGTACCCCTTGACAGTTCCAGGGCTGCGAAGGAGAGTCTGCGCTCTGCTTCGTACATAACAATGGCTGCTTGTGTTATAGTCCAAAACAAGTTTTAGAAGCTATTCAAACTACATTTTGATTCGTAAAGCATAGCTAAGGTGGCTGGTTCTGAATCCTGATTTGCAAGTCTTAATGAAAATGATTTATCACTCAAGGTGTCGAGCATGTTTGCAAAGCGAACAGTGATACATGGACATAGTGCTGTGGACTCAAAATGTTACTTATGTTCACGAACAAATGGAAAAGCTCACTTATTTAGATCCAATACAGTACTTCTGTCTACAGGTACTAAGCATCGGCAGATGTTTTAGGGATACACTGTAAAGTTGCTACTTCTGTTTTATTTCAGTATTTAAAACCAAATGCCAAATGAATACGTGTTTTAGATAAATCGCCTGTGTGTCTACAGAAAACTTACTTGAGAACAGAAACATCCATTTTTAATGAGGATAGGTTCCTGAATGGGAAGCCTGAGAAGCGCAGCAGCACAGTTTTCAGAAAATAGATTTCTTTTTTACCTTTTTATGCCTCATTGTAATTTTAAGATTCTGTCTGTCTTGCAGCTCTGAATTTTGAACCTTACGGATTGTCATTTGCTTCAAGCGTGTCCTCATCTGGCGTCACTGGCAGACAGTCCCCCACTGGGTTATCTTTTGGTTCTGATATGTCTGGTAATAGTGCTGAGACAGGGCATAAAGAGTGAGTTAATTTGCGTTTGAAATGTACTTCATTTAAGCTTCTGTCCTTGTCAGTATCATGTCTCTCTTTCTTCATTATGTGAAACTAAAAAGAATGCAGTTGAACTTGGAAACCACCATCATGTGAGAAGAAATTCGGATGGCACCTTCTTTGAAATAACTAGAAAAAAGCTAATGCAGTTAGACTGTTGTTCCATTTTCTTCACAAACTACAAATTAAGTGATAGCTAATGCAGTAAAATTGGGACAGGATTACCTGATGATTACATGATGAAGTATTTTTTTCTCTGGCTTCTTTCTTTTTTTTTACAGGCTACCCTTAGTTTTTATAGGTTTACAATAATGTGCCTTTTAAGGAAAATTCTTTAGATAAAAAAGAGGCTAAGATTTACAGTGTAAGATATTCCTTAAGTTTTAGGACACTGCAAATAAATTCCATATTCATAGTTTCATACAAATTAACAACTTCACTTATACTCTGGTAAATTGGTATGCAGGAAACCTTGGAAGCTTTTGCAGATTCTTTAACCAGCTTGTGTAAGAAAATTTGAGTGAGCTTTTAGGTGTAGGACTTGCAGCATTTAGCCTGTGTCTGTTGAATTAACTTCTGCTGTGGTTCAAGGTGTCTGAGAACATGAACACTTTTCATAAGAAATGATAATTTAAGTTAACGGAAGAGACTGAAAAGAGAGACGTAGAGAATATTTTTTTAAGGAATCAGCAATAGAACTATTTAAATATACTTGGAGATTCCCAGAATCATTCTCCTGGGGAGAAACATATATACCACGTTGCTTGCATTCGCTTTTTAAAAATTATTCAAATACATTATGAATGTAATCTGAAACTCTGGGTGGAGTTGACAAACTCAGTCTACTACTGGCTGCAGGTGTCTAATGCTGACTTAGTGTAGGTCTGTGCTTAGGACTATATGGCCTAGTCCAAGTTTACATTTGCAAGGTGTTTTAGAAGGAATGAATGACATTACTGACATAGAACTTCATGTTGATGCGAAAGTGTTCATTTATATTCCACTGCTCACTGTGCATATCGAAGTACCAGAGCTGTGAATGGTGTTTAGAGTGTTGGCACACTTTTATGAACGTGATGTTCATATGGTTGACCCTGCTTTGTTTTGTTTGCCTTTTTAGGACAAATACTCTGAAACTTGAGGGAGTGCGCAAGCTATGGGGAAAAGAAGGGTATCTTCCAAAGAAAGAAAACAAAGTAGGGAAAGAAAATGAGCCACAGACTGTTTCTTGTGGCGGTTTATTAGCAGGGCAGGTGGGTGATCCTCCCGCATTGCAGTCCGATCAAGTTGCCAGCCTCTCTGAAGAAGACAAAGAAAAGCAGCAGTTAGCATCAACTTTGTTTATTGGGCTAGGATCAAATGCTGGTGTCAGTCTGGTAAGTGGTTCTTTTGAGACTTACCAGTTTAAAGTTTATATATTGCCTTATTTACAGTTACAGATATTTATCTGCAAATGGAGATCAAATTAGTGTTGTGGTAAAACAAGGCAAAAAACTCATTGAGAGTCATTGAAAAACTTGAAAATTTCTTCTGTAATTTGATAGCTTGTTAAGAACCTGAAACGGGTTGGGTATTACTTGGTGAAGCAACCTCTGGAGCAGATCTGATTCAGTAACTAGAACTTCCCTCTGTTTACATGTTGTGCTTTGAGTTTTAGTCTGTTTTCCCTAACAGCTGTTCCTTGATCCAACTTTGCAGAGCTGTTGGCATTCTTCTGGCAGTAAGGCTAGAGTGTGATGCCCTGTGTCAAGACTATTTTTATTTATGTGCGGTAATATGTGGAACATGAAAGAATTCACCATTAGGTCATCTTTTTAAGACTGGTATTAGCATATTAGCCAGCTCAAATCTTGGCATTTATCATTCGTTTAACCAGAACATGTTTACCTGTGCTTGCTTTTTAATAGGAGCTTTTAGTTTATGGTTTAGAGAACCTGGAATAATTCTTGCATTATAGGCTAATCCAATACCCTGTTAGAAATACACTAAAAGCCCGTTACTGGATCCATTAAAATGCTTGGAATCTGTTTGTATTTGTCATCTGAATTAATTCCTTGGTTATTATTTGTCCTTGCTCACTCTGTTTCATGCTGTTAACAGCAACACAGCTGCTTGTTAGAAACTTCCCCACCCAATTTGTTTTTCTTTTCCCTTTTCAGATGGGGAAAGCAGACACAGCTACTCAGAAGTTCAGAAGAAAATCGAAGATAAATAAAACTCAAAATAGTGAGGTGGTGTCAGACTTCCAAAATCATGCTGCTTCAGGTTTTAGTCCCTTACTTGATACAGTGCGTATTAACCTGGAAGACTGTGAGGAAAATTTACACACAATGTTAAGGAAAGCCTCCCTGTGTTCTTCAGATATAGTAGAAGATAATTTAGCATTTGAAACGCCTCAATCCCCCAAAAAATCTGCGCTGTATGACAGACTTTCAGATAGTAGGCTGTCACAGTCATCTTTGTTTGCTGATAGTAATATTGAAATTTTTCAGCCTTCTCAAAGTGCTCAGTGTGAAAGTGCCAGTAAAACACTATTGGACCCTTCCTTACCAGAAGAGCTAGAAGAGCTCACTCACTCTGAAGTAGTGGAACTTTGTTGGAGTGATGCCTTAGCTCTGTATTTATGTAAGATGTGGGCAGATGACTCTCTGGTGCTCACTGTTTTTGTTTCAAATAAAACCACTTCTGCACTTCACATTGTGAACTTAGTGTTGGAAGAAACAGAACATTTTCAGGTGAGAAACTTTGTTTCCTTTATGTTTCAAATTCACTTGGAACTTCTTGCATTTCACTTGCATTTAAGTGTCCGATGTTTGGTTTAGTGTAATCACTATGCCTTTTTCCCAAAGCATTCCCTTAAAACCTGTGGTATGGCTGTTACACAGATCCTAAAGGGTAGGGAAAGAAGTCTCAGTGCTAAACTTAGTGTCATTTGGTATAAAAGTTAACATCTCACTTTTTTAATTCACTTTGATTTTGTTTCCTACTGCTTGCCTCCATATAAGTATGATTTTTCAGTTCTGAATTCAGCTTCTTCCTGGTGTTGAAGACTGAGCGCAAACCTAAGCAGTCATACTCAGAATGGTATGACTCGAGTTGCCAAGGAAATCACTGTAACTGCTTTTGTCCAGGTGTGACTGTTGGGCTTGTGCATTCATTTGTATTTATCTGATAGGCAGACATGATGCAATTCCTTCCTTCACATAAGGTTTGTGTAAGCTTGCTTCAAGTTTTCTCTTTTTTTTTTTTTCCCCCAGAAGACATCAGTCATGTGTCATTCTTGTTCTCATGCATTTCGTTGGTGGGATGGAGTCGGTCAGTTTAGTTTTTGACACCGGCTACATCTGGGATTTAACTATGGTTGGTTAAAGCATGCGATAGTCTTGATTGAAGCTTCACTTAAACAATTGGAAAGCTATTTAGGAATTACCTATTGGTGTGACTATTCATGGATTTTGCTGAAAGAAACACAGAATTTTGAAACCTTGGAGACACAGCAAGTGATGACTGGATAAAGAGAAATAAGCAGAATGTTTCTTTTAGAATGGACTTCATCCAGGAACTGCTAATTGATGATGAAGTCTGCTTGCCATTTCTGGCTTGAATCAAATGTGCCATGGCATTGATAGAAAGTGGGCATCTTGTGTCTAGTTTTTCCTTTCGCTTAAGTTTCCACACAGACCACTATCATGTATAGAATCTTTATTAATAGTTTATTTGGAGAGGCCAGGGACTGCTGAGTAATCTTGAAATGGTCCTTGTTATTAGGGATGATTTCTCAACTTCTTGCTTTTAGCATATAGCTTGGGGTATGTTGCAGTGTTGCTTGCTCTTGTATATTAGTTTATTTTGGGACTAAACTACAGAGCTCAGGCCCTTGGTCATCAGTTCTTGGTCTCTCTGAGCAATCATTCAGGATGGGAAGCCAATTGGCAGAAAGAGATCAATTTCTCCAGTGTTTTAATTCTTGTAGAACTTTTGTCGATGTTAATTATTGATTTGTCTGTGATGAGAGCTGAGATGTAGTAGCTCTGTTCATTTGCCAGATAGTCCAAGAAAAACCAATTGAAATAAAAGGCACTTACACAATTTTATAGCTGTATCTTAGCCACTTAGACAACTTGACAGCAAGACTTATATTCTATATTCCTTTTAAAAAATTATATAGATTTTGGGGAGTCCCACATACCAGTTTCCTGTCATTGAAGCGCAAAGTGTGGAACGTTGCCAGAAATGTGTGTGGATGGAGAAAATCTGTACACAGGGAATTCTTTCTGGCTCCGTTAATTACCAGTCAGAGATGGAAACTCGCCTTGAATTTTCTGTAACTTTATCATTGTTGGACTTCATCAGGTAAACAAAATAAGCTGCACTTTTTTAAAACACATGTACTCAAATAAGTATGAGACGAGGGCAGGATGATTTGGGTATTGATTATGAAAATACAAGGCTTCATCTTGAGCAGCTAATTTTCATCCAGTTGAGATGACTGTTAAAGATAGTAAATGGTTATTTATACACTTAGAAAAAAGGGGTAAAGTTCCAGAAGGACTACAAGTTCCAGTGAGAATATTGACAGTAGCTGTAGATTATAATAGTCCTGAGCTGCACAATGTGTTTTTGAGGAGGCTCACAGAACTGAGCGAACAGAAGGGCATGCTGTTTTAAAAATGGCATAATATAAACATGTCAAACTGAAATAAGTGATTTGAGTACAGAGATCCATACGTTACATGAAAAGGCTGACAGCTTTTGCAGGGGAAGAAGAAAGCTTATTCTTTTCATCTTTGAACACTGCATTTATTTTTGGAGTAGAAAAAGCAAGTGTTCTTTTTCCAGTAGACTTTTCTGTTTTGTAGTTAAATCCACCTTGTTTTCCCTAATACAGTCTACCTCTCATTGAACCTTTTTTGTCTCTTTCAGTGGGCAAATATCTTAAGGCCATTCACTTTGGTCCTCCATTTACATAGAATAATGTGGGTTTTTTTAAATTTAGAAATCTAAAGCAAGGAATATGATTTTTTTTTTTTTTTTAATGTTGAGCTGGGAAGAGGAGGGGTTTGTTTAAACTAATCTGTATTTGCTTATTGCTTGCTGTCTTGTCCAGTTGCTTCCAGATACGATTTTTTGGGACACCAAATATATTCTTAACAATGTATCTTATTTTGCTAAGATATGTGGTGAACTTACTTTTAGGCCAATGGAAATGACTACAGAAGACTTTGGGAAGCTGTGGTTGTCCCTTGCCAATGATGTTAAACAGAATATAAAAATGCCATCTTCTCAGGATTCCCTTTCAGCAGCTCTGAATACGCTGCAACAGAAGCTGAAACTCCATATAGTTGACGTTATAGGTGAGTGGAAGTATACTGTAAGGTCACTTGCAACCTGTAATTTGTCCCAGGAAAGTCAGGTATCTTACAGTTTAAGGCAGGGAATGTTTAGGAGCTTAGTAATCACAGGAGCGTTGTCCTATGGACTTCATTTGCATTACTCAGGGGTCCATGTGAAGACTGATGTAAAGGTACACATAAATTTTACAAGGTAGCAAACTGTCACACTGTGAAGAGTTTTGGACAGGACAAAAAATGGGAATGATACGATATGACAAATACGAAGCTGGGATTGCAGGAGGCATGATTTTTGGTGATGTGTTAGAGGAGTTGGGGGAAGAGTAGAAGAGAACAGCAGAAATGGAGTTTGAGAGAGACTTTTTTTTGTGAACTATACTATAGCTGTTGTTAATTGTTGCTTCATTTTTTTCTGTGGCCTCTGTTTTAAGGTAATGAGGGAATACTGGCATGCCAGCTACTTCCATCGGTGCCCTGTCTGCTGCACTGTCGTACTTACTCAGGGATGCTGGCTTTGTGGTTCAGATCGCCTTGTTCTGCTCTTCCGGATGGTTTGCTTTACCAGTGTCAAAAGGTGATGGAGGAATCCTGATAACAGTAGTGCCTGCCTTAATCCATTTGGTGTGTGAAAAGCAAATCAAAGATTTATACAGTTGCACACATAATTACCAAAGCTAAATTAAGATACTGCTTCTCAGAAGTATTAAAAGTTTTCTTCCGGCTAGCATATATCACGTGGAGTTGTGAGGGAAGAATGATGACCTAAATTACACCTGCAAAAACAGGCTCAGGACTGTACAGTGACTGACATGTAATCCACTAAAGTATTGTTACCTGTTTAAGTGAAATGTATATTTGTTAATTTTGTTGTAAATGACTGAAAATATTTATTTTTATTATGCTTTTATAGATGCCAACAACTATTCCTCATAGCAACTACTTAAATATGAGTTTAAAGAAAACATATCTGCATTATGAGGGCAGACTTGATCAGTTATCGGGATCACCTAATTTTATTTAGATATTTTTCTAAAGCTATTTTTAAGCACTGCTGTCAACAAGACCTGTGTTGGTGGTTGTATAACATAACTTAGGTAGCAACAAATGCACGTTTCAAAAATAGTTACAAGATTTTTAGTGAGCAACACACTTCCCATGCTCTTTGATATTTACCATTGAAGTGGTAACATCTTGATAGGTTTTTGGTGGGAGGCAGGCGTGTGAAATTGTGTGGAAGCACCTGCTGGGGGGTGAGCAGAGGCTCTTAGGGTTAGTTCCTGTCTGCAGCTCTTCCTGCCTCGTGTTTCAGTCATGTCCCCTTTCCTTAGGGGTCTGTCCCAGTCGCTGAATATTTGTGCCCATCGAAAGATAAGTTTCACATGGATCCAGTCGGAGATGACTGAGCTGGGGGCAGTTGGCTGTGGACACGTTGACTGCTTGGGAGTTGGCTAGTGGATAGGTTCATTGCTCCCCAGTCAATCCTGTAGATTTAATCTGGCCACTATCTCTGTCCATGAGAATTCACATGGAGGAAATATTCATTTATTTTTACTTCTCCCTATTTATAGCCTCAGTGTGACTCTTCAAGCCTGTGACTTGCACAGATGTGGCTGTGTTGTGTGTGCGTGGCTAGGAACTGCAGTCAGGCAGAGGGGATCTAAGTCAGAGCAGCATACGTGATAAACATGTCTGTCTAGATTGCCTCCTTTTCTTCCTGAAATAACCTCACAGTCTTGAAAATCCAGCATTTTTAATTTATTTAGATGATAAATGAAAACTTTAATACTGTTTAATATTATTTATAACTGGTCATGTTTTTTATTTAAAAACATCAAAGATTGTACACAGAGTTCAGACATTGTATAAATGGATTCTACAGTGGACTTCTCTCCTTTGTGTGTTTAATATTAGCAAGGAAATTCTATTTTATATTTCAGTGTTATTGATTCTCACCTAATAAGCACTGGTTGTAAAGGAAAATAAAGTATTCCGTTACTTTGTTAGTGTTTTGGTAAATGAAATCATAAGAATGTTTATGTGCTGATAGTTTATTTTTTCTTGCTGTGTTCTTTTTGTGGTTTTTTTTTTTTAAGTCAAGCCTCTTGCGTTGTCACAAGTATAATCATATAAGCAAAGCTCATTTTTTATTACTGTTTCAGTACCCTCTTAGTGAGGAATTTAAAGTGCACTGAACCTGTAAATATACTTAATGTTCTGCATACTTTAATGTTTACTTGGCACTTCAAGACAGTTTATATAAATGAAAACTGATTTATAGTAGAATAATGTCCAGCAAACTATTTCCCTCCTGGTAAATCAGACTTGTGTTATGCAATTGGACTTTGGTAATCATATGAACCATCGTAGAAGTATCTGTTTGTGGCCTATGCATTTAAATCACTTCAGCAAGGAGATGTTCAATGCCCTAGTGTTTAAAAAGAATAGAAAAGACAATAATGCCTTCTGTTGTTCATGTAATGTTCTTTATAACCTTTTTCACTGTATGAATAGTGTATGTTAAGCTGTCAGTGTGCAGATTCGAAGAGCTTGATGGTAACATCGCATAAAGGAGTTTGCAGGGAATTGTACCTGTGTCAGTCTTTATTTTTAGATTGCCCAGCAAATATTTTTCTCAATCTATCGCCATCTTTGCATTTCTTGTAGTTTAATAAAATAGTTTCATTTAAAAAAAACCTGAGCTTGATACTTGTTTAATATTCTTTGCTACCACATGTAGCAGTGTTTCTGCATGTTAAGAACTAGGTTCTATTCTAATTGTTTCTCTTTGCATCTGAACAGTGATGAAGAATGTAACATTGCAGAAGTCTTGACCCCATTGGTCATTTAAATATCCTGCGTCTCATTTGGAGGTATAAGAAGAGTGAAAGATTACGCTTTAGATCTTCTGAACAGCGTTCTGTGTGCCAGCTCACACTATCCGATACTCTTTTTGGAATACTGCCAGATTGCGGGGTTTGTTTTTAGGCATCACAGGAGACTTTAGGGTCTCTTGTTATTCATAGTTGACAGCAATAACATTTTTTTAAGTCCAGTGCTGACATAACACACCATTTGCTATGGTATTGAGAAGGAGGTGGGAGTTTGGGAGGTTTGACGTAATTGCTGAATTGAAGGTGGCTGCAGCCCTGATCTAAATGATGAGCCTGTTGTGTGTGGCGTGGGTGTCCATGTGTAACCAGAGTGCATGCCACACGGCGGTTTGGGCTGAGATGAGGAGCCTAGGCCCTTCAGAACCTCAGCA
>Ga0181612_166212_pt1 | contig 10355 bp, 8 predicted proteins | sample HoacroProtozoa21_FD_119630 | JGI IMG/M metagenome (GOLD analysis project Ga0181612, IMG submission 119630) | Hoatzin crop microbial communities from Cojedes, Venezuel. Combined Assembly of Gp0051906, Gp0051904, Gp0051908 | reverse complement strand
CCACCTGGGAGGGGGAATGAGTGAGAGAGTAACTGCATGGTTCTTTGTTGCAAATTGAGGCACAGCCACAACACCCCCATTTTTCCACCAGTTTCACCTTTAGGCATGAGTTGTTCACCGAATGCCGCCCTAGATGCTGGCAGAGCTGCGGCTGTTGGACTACCACAGGCAGCCTCCCAGAATACACAGTGGAGGACAGAAGAAAGGCACGTGCTCTCTTTCCTCGAGCATGGCCATCTGTACGTGGTCACGAGAAATCCAGATTTTGCAGCTGTTCTGTGATCTCCTGTGGAGGAGGAGCAGAATGCTGTAGATGTGGTTTGTTCCTCTGTTAGGAAGCACGTGTCTTTGTGAGGGGAGTATGTGTGCGAGGCAAATGCACAGAACATCTATCTGATACTGATGAAAATTCCGGCATGCTGCAGGCAGAATTTCGCTTGCTGGTAGCCAAAGATGTTTCCTGTATCAGTTTAACAGCTGGTCTTGTTTTATTGATAATATTATCCCACTTTCCAAAAATTCATGAGGTTGGAGAGCTGACACAATTCTTATTGCATGTTGCACAATGGAGATCATACTTGCAAAGGGAAGTTTATTAACAATTTTTGTTCACTTATTACACCTGTATTATCTATATGCACTAGATTATTTCTGTGTAGACTATAATGCATCCTGTTACACATATTCCCCTTCTCCTGCCTGGACCCTGAACAAAGTGGAGGGAAAAGTTCTTTTTAGAACTAGTCAAGGAGAGGCTATAAGCACCTGAGTGTACACATGTTGTTGTCCAGATATGTGTACCAGCAACTATTCAGCGCTCAGCAGTCTGGATGTCTGTGTCAGGAGTAGTATTTTCCTGCCTTCGGAAAGACTGATGTTACAATACAGCAGTTATTACGGATTGTAAGTGTTATGGCCTTTTGTAAAGGGAAGGGAATTCTGTCAAGGAAACATTTTACAGTTTGGAGATGCAGTGAGATGAAAAATTAAGGAACTATTCTTTCTTATGTGCTTCTGTAAAATCCCATAGACCACATTTTCCTCTGCTGTATTCCCTTAAGCCCATATGGTACGCACCAGAAATTGAAATGGATTTGTATGGGAGGAGACCATGCCACTTGTATCAGTCTCATATCAGGATAGTTACTTATGCAAGAGGAATTCTCTAGTGGTCATTATCAATCAAATAATAATTACTTTGAGTCACCTGAGTACTTGTGTCTGATGCTGTAACAAAACCAGATTGTTACAGATATGGATGTAGTTGACTAGAAAAAATCCCTTACCGTGGCCATTTTGGTATCCCAGGTAAGAAAAAAGAATCCTTTGTCTCCATGATTCTTAACCTGGATTTAGTGTGCTGCAGAGATATTTCTCTGACAGCTTCAATGATAGCAGAAAAAATATGTGGTGGTGCATTAAAAGCTGTAGAGCAAAGGAAGTTTGAGGAACTTAATCAGAGCCTTAGGCAAGAAAAGGATGTGTAACACTGATATGTACATTTTGCTTTTGCTGTAGTTAATGAAAAATGTTATGCCAACACTGGTTTTTGTCCCTTATGGTTTAGCAATGCAGAACCAATCCTTTTTATTCTTTGTGTTTTGTGTTTTTCTTCTCTTAATGTTATTTAATCTGGAAATAAAGATGTTTGATTTCTGTCATTCCCCTTGGCTACTTTGCTTAAAATGGTGGTTAATTGTTTTCACTTTAGAGGAATGGTGCCAGGTTAGAAGGTTTATTATATTTTCATGGATTTTGTTTTAAGATTTCCTTTTTTTATACGCTTCTCCTTGACACCTGTCATAACATTAGGCTTTTCAAACTTAGCCACCATCAGTCTGAGAGGAATTGTTAGTGAATTGTCAGGTTGCCACAAAGACGAAGTTTCTCTTCATTCTCTCCTAGCAGCGCTAATCAAGACAATTCTTGTGCTCAGCACACTGCAGTAAATGCCTCCTGTTATTACACAGGTCATCGGGAAGACTTGAATGAACTGTGTTGGTTTTGTTGGGAGCGACAGATTCTTATGTTCCTAATTTCCTTGTATAACTGCCAACTTCCTTACTGCAATTTTGAGAAAGGGCATTTAGAGAACCATTTCTGTTGTCCAGTGGACTACTTAATACCTCACTCAGCTCGACGAGGTGGGTTTGTTTTTTTTTTTCTTTGAGTACAGATGCTGCTGCTTGTACTCCATGTACTGGTACATTATTGATCAAAGCAGAGAGAACGCACAAGTAACATTTGAACTGAGGTTGTGTGGATGAGAGAAATTAACTGTTGTCAGAAGCTTACTCTTTTCTATTTTAATTTCAAGATATTTAGGATGTTTCCACTGCCACCACCTTAACATTCTGCCAGTCCTCATTTATCTAAGGAATGATTTATGCTTAATATTAATCATCTTTCAGCTTCTAATTGTTTTCGCTAATGTTTCTCTTAGAGTTTTGGGTATTTTTTTTTATGCTCAAGCTCATTCCCAATTTCCGGATTTGAACAATTCTATTTTCCTACCCTGTTGTCAGTTTCAGTAGGTTACAGTCAAATTTGGTTACAGCTAATTAGAGAAAACTTGTTTCAGCACTTTGAAGATTGTCCTTTCCTTCACGGTATAAACAGTTTTAATTCTGAAGGCCACATTCACCTCTTGTCTAGAGCACTAGGACCGATGAATTGACTGCTCCTGAGGTTATGGTTCCTGACCTGAATAAAAGAGCAATAAATCAAAGTATGTTCACTGGCACTGAAACAGGCTCCAACTGTGTGGAATCAACATGCCAGTTCCAAATTGTAATTTTGCTAAAAATAGCGTAGTTTAACAATTTTGACAGTTGTAAACTTGAAAGATCTAGGCACACTGTCCATCTTGCTGTGTCTCATATGTTCTGTCAACCGTGGATCTTTTGAAAATAAAACCACAAAAATGTTGAACAGCCTTCATTCTTTGCTAGATGTTCCCTCTGCATAAGGAAGAACAAATTTAATAGTGATTTTTCAAAGGTAAAACAGAAGAGTCCTTCTGTGAGTGGTGACTCTGGGATGGGAGGAAGGATAGAATTTTGGATTGGTATCTCCCCTGAGTCACTTCCCTTTCCTGGGTCTGTCTGTGTTTCCAGGAAACAAAAGACAAATTAGTGACTGTGTTAGAGTTCAGTATTTCTTACAGGGGGCACAATGCGACAGCTCCTGTTTCATTCTGTAGTCTGGAGAGCCATGGATGAAATTTTTGCTGTATTTTCTCCTATCAAGACTTATCACCCAATCCATAATTCATCCAAATTCTATTCAGCAAACATTTAAGCCTATGCTTAACACTAGGCACATTATTTCTTCTTCAACTTCCATAGACTGTATGGGCAGGTTAGAGTTAAAACCATATTTAAATGCCAAGATGAATTTGGCAGTAGTTACTTCACACTGATTGAAGATAACTAAGCTTTTAAATCTGTGGTTAAAGTTTGTAGGTAGTGCCAAATTTAACTCTTTAGTTGGCTATTTCCCTGCCAGAAAGGTATGTGTTGTAATGTATTGCTTTAGCGCCATTTAATTGCTCTCTGCCTCACAAAATGCCTGAGGTTGAACCACACTTTGCTTCATCAGAATTCAACACTGCTATTGGTCTGTGGGGAGAAAAACCAGGAATTAGAAGAGACAAGAGCACTGGGGAGCAGTAATCTTTTATTTATGTATAATGCTGTACATTTCCTAACTGTACTGTAAGTTTTCCTTCTAACTCTGACTAATTATGGTGACTGGCATGTGGCATGTGATGGAGCCTCAGGAGAAGTGGGATACATACAGCTGTTCCGATCTGGCACATTACATTCGAGTTTGCAGTTGCTGGCAGGCCAAGCTCTCTTTTTTTGAATGAGCGAAACAGGGATGTTGCAATTTGCTTGAAGTTGTGTTTGTTGCAGAAAAGGAGGCTTGATTAGAGGGAACCGAATTACTTTCTTATTTACCGAGAGGAGTTGTATGCACAGAATGGGAACATGGCTCCAGTAAACTGGTCTCACTGACGTTGCAGAGGTCCTTGCTTGTATCTATCTGTTCCAGCTCTGAATCACCCACATATTGCTTATTCTGTATCATAGTTGGTAAAAAAAAATAATGTTTGGCTAAAAAAGATGATGGCTGTATATAGCATTAATCACTGAAAAATGTATAAATTAACCTAGAGCTATTAAGGTTTGTGGTTTTTGTCGTTGTTCAGAGGAAGGCAAGGAGGAAGCGCATTTTCAAATCATTGCCATTACTTTTTTCAAGGTGCTAAAATACTTCTCATTTTGCAAAGTGCATATTTGCCAACAGTCATATTTGCTTTATCATTATTAATTTTGTGACCTCAGGCAGAAGCCGCCTTAACTTTTAGATGTGTACCTGCAGAAAGTGGTAATGATGTACCAGACTTCCTGCTCTTGAGCCTAGATTTGTACCCTTGTTGCTCAAATTGAAAGTAAGCCAAATAAATTCTTTCCCACTCTTGGGAAATATGTGTTATCCTAAGTGCAAGACTAGGAGAAATGTGTTAATTGTTTGACACTTCATCATTTACATTGCTCATTAAAAGAGATAATGGTGGTGCCACAACTCTTGACCTGACAAAATTTTGTAGATCTCCAAGGTGACCACTGCATTCTTAATATATAGGCAGGACTTTTCAGAAGAGTCTATAAGGATATAGTCCATCTAGCTACAATCCAAGTAAACCTTCCATTGTTTCCAACTGCTTCCCATATGATGATGTCAATACTCACATTTTCAAAGATGAAACTATGGATATACCAGGTCAGGGGACTACAATATTACAGCTGGTGAATACACTATGTCCTCTGTGATGCTGTGCCATTGCTTGGTAATTTTTGTTTTGCTATTAAAAAAGACATCTTAAATACAGCAAAAATAAATATATTCTTTTTGTTTTATTTTCCCTAGGCGTCAAGAAAACCCGTGCTATTTTATTAAATTCTCTTTTGCTGTGAAGCCTTTCTTTAACAGTTCTTTCAAATGGAGCCCAGGGATATCCTTCATCATTTCCTCTATTGGTTTCTTCTCATTGTAAACTTAATGGAAGCACTCAAGCTTGTAGTGAAGAGGAAACCCACAGGCGAGTGACAGAAGCATCATAAGCTTCAGGGAGCTGGTTTAACATGGTTAATTAAAGGGGTGATCAGTTCAGGGCAGCACCAAGTGTGAACGATTGATAGACAGATCTCTACAGTCTCTAGATGAACGCTCTAAACATGAGAAAAGGCCAATCAGCTTGTTGGAGCCTACCCTTATTTATCGGGGCGGGGGGGGGAACCCCACAGCAGCAGCTGCAAATTAGTACAAGAAGCAAACTCATGTGTTTGCCATTTCCTACCTTAAATTTTGGTGCCCTCAGTGTACAGTGCAGTGCATAGTTTATTTGAATGGATTACCTTTGGTTTAGTACGTTAGCTTTGGTTTGGTCTCAGGTTTCAGATCCAAAACAATGGGGGAGGTTACATCTGAAATTCAACTTGCTTGAATTTAGGCCTGATGAGGTCTAATGTTTTCACCAGGGGAACTTTATGAAAAATCAAGTGTGCTAATGAAATTTGCCATTTACACAAGTTTAGGTGGCATAGACAATAAACAGGAAGATTAGAGTGTTACATGAAAAGAATTGAATGACTTTGAGATGCAGGGTAATAAAGTTAGGGTATGATTCAGTTGAATAAAAATACTAACTCATATGCTCAAGGAGGAATAAAAGAATTCTACAGTAAAGGGCATGCTCCTCAGTTCCCCAAATTAAGACTGAGGTCTCCTTGGCAAACCTGTATCAGTCAGATGCGCCGCTATTACACGTGTGCCGGTGGGTGATCAGACAGTGGTTCCTCTTGACTAGCTACTGAGCCAGTGTGGAGAGAAGACTAAGGCAAATCCTGAAGAGCTCGCAGAAAAGCACAGGTCACATACAAAGTGACTTGCCATGTGAATTCAGCAAACAACTCTGTTCCAGGTTTCTGCGTATCTGCAATCAATGGCAGGAGCCTGAGCTGCTTCCCCAGGGGCTGGCATTGTCCCTACCCCCTCACTCCTGCTGCTTCCCATGTCCTGGCACTGACATCTCTGTATCTGTGGGGTCAGCTGGCTTCAGTCAACTGATCTGGCTAGAAGCTGACCCAACGAAAGAAAGGGGAGAGTTGTTTCCAGCTAGCTGAATGTTCTAATCCAGGTTACCACATAGAGCAAGAGTGCTCGTGATGGCACAGGACAGGTGGTGGGGCTGAGTGATTTGGTGCTGCTTTTGGCAGCCAGACATTTATGCTGGATTAAAGCGACTGCGTAACCAGGGTGCACAAAGACCTTTCATCAACTGTTACACATTTATGAGAGGTTTGCGCTAAGCCTAATGCTAACTAAATCAGTATGTTGGTGTACGTTGTCACGCAGCTGCTGCCGGCCACATCTGAAGCCACTGTTACATGGGGACTCATTTCCCGGTTACTGACTGCACACAAATAGTTTCATCTCTTGGTGTCAGAGGGCTCAGCAAGGCAACAAAATGGGATGAAGTATATTAATTTGTGGCTCACCTGGCCATGCTGCGAGGTTTCTGGTGATTTGCTGCAGGAAGAGACATGTTTCTTGCTTGCGGTTTTGATGGAGTACATCCAGCATATTCGGGAGTTGTGCTCTACTCCCCTTCCTTCCACTCCCCACTACAAAAAGGTTTGAGGAAGGTGGGTTTGCCTGGGGGTCTGTTGGGTTTTTTGTTTGTTTCTCTGTGTGTGTGTGAAGATGACTGCAGTGCTTTGGAGTGTGGTCCAGATCCAAACCTACCCAGGCACAAAAATCACCGGAGATTTCAGGTGCTCATGAATATTCCTGGGATGTGATTTTTGGTTGGTTGGTGTTATCCCTTGGGCAGTTTTGCCGAGTGTTGTTTTTAAAAAAGAGCAATAGGGATTCTTCTCACAGTTCTTTGCTAGATGTAGTGCAGTACAAGGTCACTAGGCTACCACTAGTGCTATTTTTAAATTTATGTTGATTCAGTAATTAATATTAAAGCCAAAAGAGCTAGGACCTAAAAATCACTTCTTAGAACTGCATGTTTTCAAATGCTTGGTCATATATAAGTTTTTGACATTAATTTTTAACATTTCTTTAATTCTGTGTACTAGCTATTTTTTAAGATTTTGGGGTTTTCATGTTAAAACATGAAATGTAACTCTTTGAAGACTACTGTGTCTTTTCAGTTGCTGAGATGCCGTTCGTTTCTCCGCTGTATGGAACTTTAACAGATACACAAAAAGTATTTATTCACCTGCACACAAGTCTAGCTAGCCTGCAAAACCGCATTTGTTGCTTATGCAGATGCACTTGAAGTCAGTCATAGGTCTTTTTTAATAGTGAACTGTATCATTTATATACAGTTTATGTATAGTTTATGTTCAGCGGAGTTGTGTATTTATACTTCATTGTACCATATATATGGTATTTTTAGTCCCATAAAGCTTCCAAATAAGGATTTAGTGATTTATGCAGATCACACTTTTTGTTTTCCTGGATTCAGCGTAGTGTAAACACCATGGGGCTTTCAGATCCCAGTGCTGCGACGCATGCCTTTGGCACAGGGTGCACCTGTGAGTTGGGTTTTTACTGGCTAATCTTCCCTTGGGTAGAAGAGCGATGGGTCAGGGAGGAATGAGGAGAAAGGATGACAGTGCTCAGGCTGAAATTTAGCCAGGACACCAACCTTAACAACTGAGTTGTGTAGGAGCTTGCAATTCCTGAGAGCAGAAGCATCTAGTTTTTATAGTTTGCCTAAAAGACAAAGCCTTTGGTATGTCAAGGCTTGTTTTAACACCATGTGGGATTATCAGTACTAACTTAGAAGTAAGAATGTCACAAATGAGATCGTTGTCACTTACTAAATACTTCATAACAGAGCCTCAGGGAGTTGAGAAAACTAGAATTTAGTAGCATCGTTGTTCTCTCTTTAAGTAAACTGGCAATAGGTGTTGAAATGCTGCACCCAAAATCACAAAGCACAGTAAGAGACACTATCTGCCTTCTAAAATACCCTCAAAGTGTGATGAAACCTGGGGGGGAAGAAGGGGAGTGTGATTAGACCTCACGTCCTTCAAATGATCACTTGAACTTCCCTTCCCCCTTTTGAAAGTGAGTATGCCGAAAAGAGACTGAAGACTTGTGATTTGTTCAGCTGTGTTTCATTATAACACAGAATAATAAAGCAGCTCTTTAGCAGGAGAAAACACAGATTTTGTGAGAGAGAGAAGGTAAATGAAAGGCTGAAATGCAAATGTACTCTGTATCTGTCAGGACAGGATGTCCTCCAGGCTTTCTCTGAAGCCCAGCAGCTTTCCCTGTCCTGCTGAGCGCCACCGGCACAGGCTCTCCACAGGCCCCGCATGGCTTCCTGGGAGAAGGGCAGCTTTCCTCCACCCCTCGGGCCGGCTCGGCGTTGAGCCTCTTCCGCAGCCCGGCATGTGGGCTGCCGCAGTTCACTGGGTGTGAGCCCTGCCTGTGGCAGAGCAGCCCCTTCCCGGCTGAGGAGTGAAGCCCACGGGAGGGTCCCATGGGGGAGGTCAGCAGAGCCTTCCTCCCCTTGCTCTTACTGACCGACATGGGAAGTGCCGTTAAGCACCATCTAATGACTTAACAGACCAAAGGTAGCTCCAGAATGACAAAGAATAGTAACAAGTGCAGTGGTAAGGTCCAGTGTCGGATTTTCACAAGGGTCTTGCTGAAGTGACTGGAACGATGGTGACAATAATGAAAGGCTGAGGCATGAATCTGGAGATGATATTTCCACATGTGATTTCTTTAGGCATTAAGAAAAATTAAAATTAAAACATCCTGGGAGGAATTCAGTGACGTCCAAGAAAATATTTTGAAATACTGGAGGGGAAAACTTGCATTGCGCTGTACATAACAGGCATTTACTGCACAGATCAAGGATCCTTTTTAGTCTGTGCTTTTTCTAGTACTTAAGCTCAAATGGAGAAGTCTTCTGCTCCAGTGCTGTGCAGAGCTTGTGTCCATTCCCAAACCAAATCATTAAGGCTTTAATAAGCAGTGGTAAAGCTCAAAAGCGCACTTGCTATCACTGGAGATAAGTACACTTTTGCAATATTTTGAAAATTATTATATTTTATTATGATGTTTGACCTGAAGGAACTGTGTGTCTGAAAGCTTGTCTGCTTCTCCTAGCTGCATCATTTGGTTTAATGAAGTACATTACCTCTCCTCGCAAGCGAGGTTGCTTGGAAAATAAAAAAGAGACAAGGAAATCCTAGATTTCATTGGGACTGCTACTCTTTTGCCAGTTGTTCATTGCCTTAGGGCTGAATTTTAATGTACTTTTAAATGATCAGAAATAAGGCTTTTTAATTGTCATTAAACCAATTATAGCAGGATGACTCAACAGTCTGGTCAAAATCCTGATGTTTAGAAGAGCCAGTTCCCAGCAAAGGCAGCGGAGGTCCTGCTTTGAGTAAGAACGTAGGAGAAGGTGAAGTATAAAGGGGCTTCTTCCAAGGTCTTACGGTGGAAGGTTTAACTTCAGCACGGTGGGCAGAGAAGGAGGACCAGGTTTTCAGAAGTTTTCTGCCTTTTGGGTGCCAGTCCATTTTGAAAAATCATCAAGGATGTGAAACAACAATTGGCCTGGAGGTCCAGCCTCAGCTGTGTGTGCAGAGCACTTTAATATCTGACCAGACCTAAATCTGAGCTACACTAAGAATTATCAACCTTAAATGACTTGAAATGACTTTCAGCTGGACAGATTAAAAGTCCATTTCCCAGAAAGCTGAGAGTAGTGAAATACCTGCTTTATTTCTAGCCGTGTCTGCATGGCACTGAATTTGTGATTATGACTGGAAGTTACTGGCTTGTGTTGGCCTTATCATTAAAGTCTGACCCGACGGTTGGAATACAAACTAATGAAGTAATTCCAGACTGTATTTAAGTCTACTTCTCATGAGAAGACATTCATATTTCTTCTCCCTTAGTTGCTCTCTGGAGCCAAGAAGGGTGAAGTTCTTGAACAGTGACAGATTGCGCTTTGTCCTCTGAGTGCTTAGGATGGAAGCACATAGACATCTCTCTGAGTGCAAGCTTCCATTTTGATGAATCCATGCTGATCTTTCCATTTGGGTATAGATTTTTGTCTTGTTTAAATGTCTTCTCCCGCTAATACAATACATACTATGTGATCTAATTTTCCTAGTCTCCTGTGACCCGGGCATTGATAAGCACTGCTTGGAACAGAAGATCCCTGCTTCTGTTTGGACAACGAACTGTGGGGGAAAAAAACATGGTGCTGTGGGATTGTTAATTATTAACATTTTTAATTATTT
>Ga0181612_102954_pt1 | contig 10355 bp, 3 predicted proteins | sample HoacroProtozoa21_FD_119630 | JGI IMG/M metagenome (GOLD analysis project Ga0181612, IMG submission 119630) | Hoatzin crop microbial communities from Cojedes, Venezuel. Combined Assembly of Gp0051906, Gp0051904, Gp0051908 | reverse complement strand
TTCCTTGTCCACTGATGCAGTCACTCCATCATAGCAGGCCACTAAGTTGGTCAGGCAGGACTTGCCCTTGGCGAATCCGTGCTGGCTGTCTTGAATCACCTCCCTGTCCTCCATGTGCCTTAGCATAGCTTCTTGCTTAATAGGTTTTATAAAATAATAAATATTTTGGTAAATGGGAGATTATCAACATTATCAATATTTGGAATTTTCAGAAATTCGTTGATTCAGATTTTGTTAAAATCCTGTGCTGATATTGCACCTGTGCTTACTCGTGTGAGTAGTCCTACTGATTCCAGTGAAATTGCTTATTCCAAATTTATCATATCCATTAGCATTCACAGTATTGAGAACTAAGGTGAAGATTTTTCATTTACATGTATAACCTTATAATGAGCATTTCAGATGTCCTGCAGCACAAAGCTACCAGCTATTGAAACTGAAGCTAGACACTGCTTAGTTCTGAAAATCTGTAGAAGTGCACATTTATATATAGAAGTATGCCCTAAAATTTGATCCTTAAACTAGATGAAGAAATATTTTAAGGACAATGACAAGGTAGTCCTATATTCTCCTGTGTGCCAGGAGCCAAGGTTTTACTACCCTCCGGATATAAAAGACCCTTAGGAAAGGGAAACTCCTTTGTAACACGTCTCCAGTTGACCTACACACAGAAGAGTAAAATTTTTGGTGACAGTCCTCAGTATAATAAACTCATTTGGACATAAACCCTGAATGCTGAATTTCTTAAAGACACTGGGGCCTGAGCACTGGATAAACCTACGTGACACTCCGAACATGAGATATAGGTTCTGGACATCTAACTCATTTCAAGCCATCTTGCAAAGAAACACCGATTGCCACCATCTGTTGAGAAGTAGCTCTGACAGAGTTATTCAAAAAGGGCTAATTTTATGTGTTTGTTTTCGATTTGGTCAGTTAAAGGAAATGCAAACCTCAGAACTTGATTAGGAAATAAGTTTAAATGTTTTAAGTTGTAGCAGAAGTCTCTCCCTCTCCAGCCACTATAATAAGAGTCTTGGAAAATTAATCCACTGTGTGGAAGTCATCTTTTACAAAATGATATCTCATTTCCTTTGCAATAATAGAGAGAATATTTCTTTATCTGAGTTGGATGAACAAGATTAGAAACTGTAGATATTCACTCAAAGACAATACAACTTGAAAACCTTGAAAGAGATTGATGATGTAATGCAGACCATGTGTACAGTCTTTAAACAGATTTTTGTCCTTTTTCTAAGAAGAACCATTTTAGCAAACCTATTTTTAATTTAGTTATGTAATTAGTATTTCTAAGTACATTTTTTGTGTAAGATTTTAAAGGCAATAACAAGAAGGAAGAGAAACTTTGAATGATCACTGCAGATTATGATTACTTTTTGAAATGTGGAAATGCTTTATCAAATATCTGTAAGTTTAACTGTATAAAGTTTAAACAATAACAAGAAGTACAGACATGCTGCTGAAAAGGATCTATGGGTTATAACAGATCACAAGCTGAAAATGATCAACAAAATTAGTTTACAGTGGAGATTATATACATGCAAGGCAAACATCCTAATGAAACACATGAACATTCTTTGCATTGTTTAAGTGACATATTAAGTAGTTACTTTCTGTTTGGCTTTGCTTAGGCCCCAGATGCAATATTATGACCAGTTTTGGGCTTTGTGCTTCATGAAGGATACAAACCAATTGGACTGGGTCCAAAAGAAAATGACTAGAATGGTTACAGGTCTAGAAAATATAACCTCTTAAGAAAAATTGAGGGACTTCGGCTTGTTTAGTCTAGAGTTGAAGAGACTGAAGGGAGATATAACAGCAGGCTATAAAGACGTAAAAATAGGAGCTGGGAAAAAAGAGTTTTCTATGCTCAGCATGAATATCAGCAACATAAAACAGAATTAAGTGAAGCTAAGTCTAAACATTAGTAAAAATTTCCTAGCAGCAAAGCTAGTTCAGCTGTGAATGTCCCCTTATGTGGAAGCAAATAGTAAAACATCTTTGTGGAACAATACAGATATAGTATATCTTTGAGTCAGGAAATGGCTTGCACAACTGCTTGTGATCCTCTCCAGCTCCTTTGTTTATGATTTTACGATTTCTTATTTTGCATTCTTTTTATGAGATAAGTTGTAGGACATATTTTAAACAATATATGTTAGATTATGGGATAAAAGCTCATGTGCCTTCCCAGAAAGGACCACAGAGAAACAACGGCAGGTGGGAGACCCTAGGCCAATCCCAGCAGCCAGCACCCTATAAAAGGTCCATCTCTACAAACCTAGAGAAACACAAAGGCCCAAAGTCACATGGGAACCCAAATTAAAGACTCAAAAGAAGTGACACACTATCTGGCTACCTCCCAGACTTGTCCCAGGGAAGCCTTAGACCCAGTGTGTTGGTGTGAAAGATGAGTCAATGGCAGAGCACCTTTTGGACTGAGGGGGTTGCTGCCTGGGCTATGGAACACATTATGGCATGCACGGGAAGATCATTTTCCTGGTTTTACGCTGGACTTTCTATGAGATGTCTAGGAGACGAACCAAAGGTGGGGAAAGGGATGGTTTTAGATGACTGGGGAGGAACAAGTGTGGGAAAATCAAAGAGTAAGGAGCCAAAAGGGGCCAGTCTTGTCTAAACAGTTGCTGGTGGGTATAGTTGTCTGGTTATTCCCTGTGCCTTATTAGTTCAGTCTGTCTTATCTTTGTGTTAAATCCCTTCCTAACTATTTTGCTGGGTGAAGGCTCTGTTTTCAGTGTGTGCACATGTGTGTATGGGGGTCTGGGTGCAGCAGCTGCAGTCAGACAACGGATTGCAGCATCCACGTGCGTGGGTGCAGGGACTGGAAAGACTGGACTCAGTGAAACCAAAGAACAGTAAGTGTGGTGTGACCGTGGGTCACAAGGACCTGTGTCTTTATGCTGCCAATAAGTAGAATAAGTCTGGGTGTCCGAGTGCATAATCACTAGTGAAGATGAAGCTGGACTAGCCAAATAGCAGATGAAGTGGGAAGAAAGTCAGGGTGTGTGTGAGCATGGGAGCCCATGCCAGCTCTGTGTGTGTATGTGCGCGCGCAAGCGCGCTGGCTTAAACAAGTTATGCCAGTAATGAATGAATTAGTAACTTTTTTGATAAAATTTGTAAACTTGTCCCAGTTTACCCGTAGCTGTTGACCACTTTTGTCATTTATTGTCCTGGAGAATATGCAAGATTATTCACAAGGTGAAAATCTGCGAATCACAAGTCAGTCCTTTAATTTTACGTCCCTGACTGTCAAAGGATTCTGATCTTTTCCTGAGAAGTCAGTTTACATGTTTCTTTTGTGAGCTAATACTAGTCAATATTATTTAATTCAGGCTTAATACATGACTACCCCAACATACTTACCCACACTGTGCCAATCAGTGTCTCATGGATATCCAATACTGAAAGTTGTGCCTTTGTATTTAAACAAAATTTCTTCATATGAAAGCTATCCTTTTCTTCAGATTACCCTTGTTGTCTTTGTTATATCCTTCCTAATTCTGTTATATCTTTTGTGAGATGAGGTAAATGGACCTACAAGGCTAGATGAGACGTGGACATACCATGGATTTACACACAATGGATTCTACTTATGCAGAAGTGGTGCATAATGTATCTCTGTTCCATAATCTCATAATTTTAATAAGAATCTTTAAGTCATACTAGTCTGAATTCATCACAGCTGTATACTCGAAACACAGAGACAATACTGATATATTTTTGCTTGAGCAAGTGGTACCTGATTGGTAGGAGTTTGAATTTTTTTCACTGGAGTGGATCTTCACGCTGCTTTACATTTTAGAAGTATTGCAAGGCCAGGTTGGATGGGGCTTAGAGCAACCTGCTCTAGTGGAAGGTGTCCCTGCCCATGGCAGGGGTTTTGGAACTAGATGATCTTTAAGGTCGTTTCCAGCCCAGACCATTCTATGATTCTTGATTCTATTGTCAATAATGAAAGCGTATCAGTACAGAGACCTGACAGTTGGAGACTCTCCTGTCACTCCCTTTGTCCTCAAGAGTTTACTTGCATTTTCCTATTATAAACACTTTTCTGAATACTGGATACTTTGAAATGGAAGAAAAGCCTAATTTTACATCAGACATACTTTTCCGTGCTTTGAAGATATGAAGTGCTGCATATGTGTGTATTGTTATTTATAGTTTGTCTGGGATGTTAGCTTCAAACCCTCTCTGCCCCTTCCCTCACAGTCACTTCACTTCAACTTCACTTTAGCTTCCACCCACATATCCCTTCCTCTTATCTTATCCCTTTTCCACTGCTTCCACCACCCGCTTTGTCTCTCTCTTCATCTTCCAAAAACATCACCAGTCAACAAAGAGAAAGCAAAGAAAAAAGAAAGGAGCTAATACGACAGCTGCAAAACATTAATGAACTTTCTGTCTTTTATGTTATTTCTCTTGCCTCTTAACCCTTTGTTTGTCTTATCTATTTGTAAACTCTTTAGGGTAAAGACTGTGTTCTCTGCTGGCAAGGTTGGTGCCATAGCACCCCTTTGGAGTCTAATGCCTAAGCTTTTCTGTAATGCAAGCTGTGGCAGTATTAATGTTTTGGCTGACATGAAAAATAAAGTTCTGCTTTAATTGACTAAAGATCTTGCTTTGTGTAACAGACAAATGACTATTAAATGATACCTGAGCTCACTGCTATAGCTATGTTTTGTTCTTTACTTTTCCTTACTGGAATTGACTGCTTACCTCAGCAGGCTTCATAACAGGTTTGGTAAGATCTTAATACAGACCTAATTATGTGCTGAGCTTGAATTAAGGGCTATATCTCATCACATTTCCTGCATTCAGTTCACACCTCATAAATAGTCATTACTATGGCACTCAAGGTGTCACGTTGATATTATCCTAGACTGCTGAGGATGCTGCTGACACTCTCACAGAGTGTATGGAAAAGTAAGTAAGAATCTCTGCAAATGGAGATGTTAATTCCTATGTCCATGCTCACTTGAAGTCATCTAGTGCGACCCTAAGTGTCAACAGAAAGGCCTGGAGTATGTGTATCTGCAGTTTTTGGGATTAAAAAAAGGAAGTTATGCCAGAAAGTTTACAGGGATTTGGAACAGGCAAATGACTTAGAAATCTATTGCTATTTTACTTTGTAGGAATGCTGATATTTGTTGTTTTACTACTGGCACATTTGGCCCTGAATCTTATTTTCTGTAGAAATGGGCTAGACAGGTGTGGGCTTACTAGGAGGAGGCGGAAGATGGGAAAGGCTAGATGTTCTGCAGGCTGCCATTCAGATCAGGACTTCCTCATTCAGCAGGAGCATTTGTCCCTGTAATACAGTTTTGTGGACTGGCAGCCCCACCGAGACAGTATGCAGGTGTGCCCTCCCCATAGAAACATGTTCACTCTGACCCGTCCTCTCTGACCTCTAGAAATCTGTGCATTTGGAGGCATCTCTTCCTGTAGATATCTCACTGAAGTAAGAATGTGACCAGGATTACTCATCCAGATCATGACATGGATCAAAATTGTCTGAACATAATACAACATCTGTTGCTTTTTCCGGCTGAGGAGAGCAGGGCGGCGGGAAGGAGTCGCAGCTCGGGAGTGCGCGGCGGGCAGTGAGAGTTGCTCTCTGCGTTCTGCTTTTTTGTGTTGTGTATTCTCCTTATCTGTATCATTGTTGTTACTGTTCTCTTTGTTTGCTGTTCTGTTAAACTGCCCTTACCCCGACCCACCAGTTTTTGCCTGTTTCTTTCTATCCTCCTCCGCACCCCAGCGGGGGGAGGGGCTACCACATGGTCCTTTTATTGCCAGCCGCAGCCATACTATAACACTTGACAAACCTTTCGGTGAAAAAATGTTTCCTAATATTCAATCCAAACTTTCCCTGATGCAATTTGAGGCCATTTCCTTTCATCCTATCACTTGTTGCCTAGGAAAAGACACCAACACCCACTTTGCTACAACTACCTTCCAGGTAGTTGTAGAGTGATAAGATCTCCTCTCAGCCTCCTCTTCTCCAGACTGAAAAACCTCAGTTCCCTCAGCTGCTCCTCATGAGACTTGTGCTCTAGACCCTTCATGAGCTTCGCTGCTCTTCTTTGGACGTGCTCCAGTACCACAAAGTCCTTCTTGTAGCGAGGGGCCCAAAACATGCGAAAAGGCTAAAACAAAGTACAGCCTGAGAGCAGCAGCGGAGGCACTTGAGGCATGGTCTGAAAGAGGAGAGCCTAGCTGGTGGTTAGGAAAACTGGAGGCTATTTGCAGGGGTATGTGCATCATGAAGCTTTGTAATGCAATGTGAGACAGAGCAGGCCCAGCAGATTTTATGAGTCTCCAGGCAAAAGCTGAGACTGTGACCCTCTGGACTGCAGGATTCATCACACTGTTAGGGCCTTCCTCACCATCTGAAAACCAGGACCTTATTGCCATTTCATCTGCTACTTGGAGGGCTTGGACACAGCAAGGAACCCTCCTGAACTAAACTGATACAAAGTTGAAAAAAATTATCTCTATATATTTTTTTAGCAAGCATAAGTTTTGTGGGAGAATTTCTGGACTGATCTTCATTGGAGATCAATCATTTGAGAAAGTGAAGTGCCACTCTTCATTTAGGCATTGTGGCAAGAATCGGGGAGTTGCTAGACTGGACCTAACCAGACACCAGTGGGATTCAGCTGCCTGGCTGTGCATGTGTTTGCCTCCTGATATTTTGTGGGGAGAGGGAAGAAACGCCCTAACAGATGATGAGGGAATAACTTGCAGACAGAAAGTTTCTTCTGGAAAACTCCAGACAGCCATTGATTGGCTTCTGCCCTGCGGCATTACAGTTTATATCCCTAATATCTTTTTATATTGCCTAATAAAACTGTTGGCTGTTGCCATTACATGGGTGAAGGACATTAATATAAAACTCTTTATGAGCTGTAGATGGAGATCATCCTCTTCACCACACGCATGGAGCCAGCTCTGGAGTAAAATGCAGTAGCTGTTTAATAGCCTGACACTATTAATAGACCCCAGTTACACTGAAGAGGAAGAATGACTCCTCATCAAGTCAAGACCGAAAGAGAAATTTAGAAAACCAGATTTTCCTTCTCCTAGAAGAGATTAGACCAACACAAGGCTTTTCTGTGCTTCCTGGAAGTCATTAACTCCCAACAGTTTGGGTTTCTGTTGGATATTGCCTTTAGAAAGAGAGAAAACTATGGCGTTTCAAAAGCACCATGGAAGAGTTCCTCTCCAAGGGTCATCTGCTGTGGTTTGAGAGGGACATCAGACTTCAGCATCCACTGAATTCATCCAAACATGTTTCTTCAATGAGATTTGATGTAGAAAAAAATGCCTGCTTGAACAAATTTGCCGTTAGTCATTTATTATTTTGTACTCTTTGTCACTTGAAATAACTTTCTTTGTTTTTCATTTAATCCTGCTTTGCAGATCACAAGAAATTATTCCTCTAGGAATGAAGAAAAGTCATTGTTGAAACTGAAACTGATAACTGATTGCCACTTCCCTTCACAGAACGATTGTTCAAAAGACAAAGTGAAATACAACTGCAGAAGCTATGAAATCCTTGGTCATGTCAAGGGAAAGGACTGTCTGAAAGAGACGTAAATAGCTAAAAAGTAAAAAAAACAAAGGTAATTCAGGCAATATCTGCAAAGAGTCTACATAACATTTCAAGACTGAGACGTGAACAATTTCTAATTTGGCTTACACAGTACAAAACATTTGATGCAGAAGTCAGTTTCAAAAAGGAATTTATTTTTTTCTTCTCATTGCTTCTGGATACTTGACAGTATCCAGCACTAATGTTAAGATTCCTATATTCAAAAGACGAGAATTAGTTAAACGCAAATTTAAAAATAATCTCCATAATCTCCCAAGGATAAATATTCCCTCCCTATGGCATTTGGGGATACTGAGAACAGAGTTTAAGCAGATTGCTCAGGGCTTCCCCAACCTAAGCCAGCGTTAGAAGAACGGAGTCCTTGTCTCACAGATTTTCCTCCTAAAAAGGTGGAGGGGGGTTGCACCTATACCACTAATTTCTTTGTCTTCCTTAAATACAAGCCATCATTATAACATATCTTACTCATTTGAGTTAATCAGATATAAAACATTAACTTTTGCAGACGTATTAGAGCCTCACCAGAGAGCACTCACAGGTATTACAGAGTAACATCAAAATTAACATGGAAGCAATTTAGTCCTTCAATTTCAATACCTCCAGTCAAGAATGAAGATTTTCCCATTACCACTCAAGCACTTCCTTACACACCCCCTGCTTATCGTGCTCCCCTTACTTATTGTGCTAGTTACCTTTTTGACATAAAAGTGATGCTGGGAATCTTTCGTCTGGGTCCTGATAGCTTCATCATTTAATTACAAAAAGCAAGTGCCAGTGTTTTTATTAATGTGTGGCTTATACTTTCCTCTAGATATTCCCTGTGATATCCAGATGAAAATATTTGTGAAGCTTGACCCCCTCCAGGGCAAAGACTGAAAATAAATGCTGATATGAGAAGGATTACGGAATGGGGAAGGCAATGTTCATTAACAGATCCCAATGAACCCTGGTGAGAAAGCCTTGCATATCGATGCTGTGGATTAGCAATAAAATACGATAAAACAAACATTTTTCTTGCTGGTAGAGGTGATAGTGCTGAAAAGGCTGAGGGCATTTTGACTTGTAGCAAATAAGCTCCCCTTCTCCTGCAGTGCACCCGGTGAAAGAAGGTTTTCTACTGACAGATTACAAGAGAGAACGTTGGTGGAGGTTAACAGCAGCTGCAACCATAAACACATTTCAGCCAGAGAAGCCATCAACATGAGCTTGGTGTGTGCACCCATTCCCTTTTGGAAACCAGCCCACGCATTTTTAAATTCTTTGCAGGTGGCAATTTATGTGATGCACCGATCCAATATTCCTGGGCCCCTTTTATTAACCCACTGCAAAGCCTTTTTTCTTAAACAGTACTGCCTGTGTGGTGAATTTGTGATGTGTGAGAAAGTCACATCTGCCTGGAGGCTCTCTGTGGTGGGAAGAAGGGCAAATGAAGCAGCTGAAGTGAGCATCAGATGTGAGGAAGGCAAGAGCACTCTGGGTTCAGAGAGACTCAGAGTACATACTAAAGCCTGATCTTGGAGAGATAACAAGAACCTTTTGTTCTTTCTTTCTCCCAGGAGCCCTTTAGATGTCATTAGCACAGGTGGTGGGAAAGTGTAGACTGGGAGCACTGAGGTGGCAAATATTTTAGGGAGAGCTAGTGACTGAATTGGGACAAGTGATGGAGAACGTGCAGTCAGGATTATCGTCCTGTATGGCACAAGAGAGGAGATGGAGGGATGTCATGGCAGGAAGCCCTATCACCTTCCTGTCTGAACTGGATATCGTCTACACCTGCAAGTACTTAGTGAAATTTCGACACCTTTGTTTTGAACTGAACTTGATCCCTTGTGTCTCTGAGTTCAGGGCAGGGGCATGAGCTTGTTAAATCAGGAGGGAGGGTCTTCTCACTTCTGGAAAGGGACATTCGCTTAGTGGGTGATCAAAGCTGGTGGCTGTCAGTGATGAGACGAATACACATTTCTGTACCTCTCAGCTGCGCTGGCAGTGAAAAAAGTGGCTCCATGGCGTGGTTGTGGTAGTTCTATGTAGTTGGAAAGATACTTTTGGCCGATGGAAAGGGGCCTGGAGTTTGGAGTCGGACTGCAGAAGAAGTGCAAGAAGTGGAGAAATAGATTTGGAGGGAGACCTTACAAAAGAGCTAGGAGTGCTTGTGCTGTTCTGTCTCACAACATTCTGCCTCCTTAAAAAAAAATTCTGTATAACAGCTTGAGTCTTCATTCAAGAAGCGTCCGTAGTGATGTTGCCCAGTGCTGAGGCTGGTGGGCAGCCCTGCCTTAGGGTTTATCCCTGAACATGACAGGCTGAATGTTGAAGCACAGAGAGTGGTAGTGAATGGAGCTAAATCCAGCTGACGGCCAGTCGCGAATGGTGTTCCCCAGGGCTCAGTTTTGGGTCCAGTCTTGTTTAACACCTTTATCAATGATCTGGATGAGGGGATTGAGTGCTCCCTCAGTAAGTTTGCAGGTGACACCAAGCTGGGTGGAAGTGTCGATCTGCTCGAGGGTAGGAAGGCTCTCCAGAGGGATCTGGACAGGCTGGATCGATAGGCTGAGGCCAGTGGTATGAGATACAACAAGGCTCAGTGCTGGGTCCTGCACTTAGGCAACTGAGGTTGTTTAGTCTGGAGAAGAGGAGGCTGAGGGGAGACCTTATCACTCTCTGCAACTGCCTGAAAGGAGATTGTAGCAGGGCG
>Ga0181612_170165_pt1 | contig 10356 bp, 7 predicted proteins | sample HoacroProtozoa21_FD_119630 | JGI IMG/M metagenome (GOLD analysis project Ga0181612, IMG submission 119630) | Hoatzin crop microbial communities from Cojedes, Venezuel. Combined Assembly of Gp0051906, Gp0051904, Gp0051908 | reverse complement strand
TTTCCTTTTTTTTTGCTAACGCTTTTCCACCAACAGGCAAATCACAGTCACAGTCGGCTCTCATTCTGTATTTTTAATCAGTAAACAAAGATGAGCTTGGGTACAACTTCATTTTTATTTGTTTTGATTCATGTACTGTATATACTCATCTATCTTTGTGATGACAAGTGAAAGAAGATATTAATAATAAATGGAAATAAACAGCTAGTAAACACAATCCAGAGTAAAGATTGACCAGAGGAAGAAAAGTAGGTGATAAAACTCTACAGTTTCACTTTATTAGGTAATAAATGGTGGTGAAGGGTAGTTCTTTCCTTTATAACTGGAGTTGTAAACAAATGGGAAAATGTGGATGATTCTGGGCTGTCGGTGCCTCGGGGAGCTGCCAGGAGCCTGCTCTGAGGATACATTGCACGGCCCTGTTCAAAATAGATGTGAAGCTTTGACGGCAGAGGGGAAAGGGAGCAAGTTCTTGGTCTGCTGTCTCTTACATGCTCTCGCTGTTCAGTTTTCAAGAGCTCTTATCTGACCCTTGCAGGGCATGGTGTCTGTAGGAACTTGTGATATGGAGCTATCTGCAGGGATTTCAAAGCAGATGAGACCGCGGTAACGATGACAAAATGGGAGAAAAGTATCCAAAAGAGTAGCTGAAGTTTGGTGTTCCTCATTTATGAATCTACACGTGACGAAAAGCTTCTTAGCTCTGCCGTAGGTCCTGAGCATGCAGAATTGATGGAGCTACGAGATGTCAGTGGGAGCATTTCTCTGGTGCATGAACGCTGCTGCACTTCGCCATGCCCGAGGTGCTGCAGTCTGCTTGGGGCTGCACGGGACCCTTCTGTCTTTAGGAGAAATTCAGGGGTATTGGCAAAAACAACCTACTGTGGGTCATCCAGAGGTAGCAATGGAAATACCCGAGAGAAACTTGTCACAGTCAGTGCAAAGTTGCAACAGGGCTATATTGACCGGTGGTATATGCTGAAAGATTCAGTAAATGAATACTTTTAACTTGGAATGTGTGAAGGCTGAGGACAAAACATCCTTGGATATAAAAAAACTAGGCATTAATGTTTGAGTAGGAAGGAAAATGAGGATGTGACTGAGGTTTGCATCATTATTCGCTGGTAATTCTCAAAAACTGGAAAATGATGAAAGGGAATTTCACAAGGAATGCAAAGAGGCGTTGTTGCCTTAGATGTAAGATTGCCCCGAAATTCCTGCAGACTTTAGAGATTTAAGCAAGTTTGGGATTTGACCCAAAGTCTTCGGTTTCTAAAAGAAAAGTGAAATATATGCCTCATTCTGTCTTTGGCAGTGCACAAAGTTGCTTTTGTTCATGTTTTGATTTACAGAGCTAGTCTCTATCAGACATCTGTTGCTGGATGGATTAACAACACACAGTATTTATTTCTCGGGATGGCTATGCAAACTTCTCGGTAAAAGAAAATATCAGTGACTATAAATTGATGCAGTATTTCAAGTAAGAAAAAAACACAATTTCACTAATCATACAGTAAATTATTAAAACATTCCTTTCACTTACCTTAACAACAAAGGACAAGAGGCGAAATGATACATAGTTCTAAAAAATTTATGTTTATATTGATGTGTTCTGCTTATTTTTACTGGGTATTGTGAGGGAACCTATGATAACACCAAAGTCATAACTCTGCAGAGCCAAGGATCTGTACCTAATTTTAAGCATATGAGTAATATGACTGAGTCAAGTAGGCTTACCTGGAGGTTTCAAATTGTGTTGCAAATTCTTATCATAGCTGGAGCCTTATTTTCTTGCTGATTCACAAGTATGTCAAATATCAAGTTTTCATCTAATTTGATTTAACTAGTAAGAAGTGAAATGAATGGTGTCAATATGTGAGGTAAGAGTGGGGAGAGGTTAAAAATATGGCACTCGAGACAGGTAAGTAAGTGTTCTGACTGAAAATGCAGAGAGATTTGGAAATATACGGCATGTCACTATTGACCTCCGACTTATGTCCTGTTGGGGCTTGTCTGAAATGGACTTTCTGCACTGGTTTTACCCAGTTTTATTCAAAGAGTAATTAATTCTTAAGATCATATTAATTGAATGCAAGCAGATAAAGTAAATACCAAAGATTACGTGTCTTTTGCAGATTTTGGATGCTTACTGCTGAAAGCTATCTTGTCATGTAAAGACAATATAATCGACTTGTTTATGCCATTTGTCTTCCTATAAAAGGAAACAGTTATGCATACTTGTGTGTAAATTTCTAAAAAAAAGACCCAATACAAATAAAACTAAACATATTAATATCCATAGAGTGACTGATGATGCAGAAAATCAGATACGTGTGTATATAGGTGGATGGGTAGAGGCAAACCTCCACCTCATTCCGAGTTGGTTAGACATGGCACAGTTCCAGTCCGAAAAGCGTTTACTAATGCAAATAGAATGAATTATTTCCTTATCAGCCTAAGGACAGTAATGTGCTCATAGAGACAAAAGACTTTCACACCAGACCTGAAGAGAGTAGGCTGGCTGGGCCACCTATGTAAATCAGTCTTAAAATTTGTAATTGTGAATGATACAGCAATGGGATTAGAACTCTGGTATCGAGATTTTGTAGACTGTAACACCTGAGATCTTGAGTGATAGTACATAGCTTCGTGGTGGTGGCAGAGTTTGGTTCCTGAAAGGGTAATGGGCATGCTTTTTTCTCACTTGTACTTGCGGTTCATAGACTCACAGACTGTTGGGGGTTGACAGGGCCCTCTGGGGTTCACCCAGTCCAACCCCTCTGCCAAAGCTGGGTCACCTACAGCAGGCTGCACAGGACCTCGTCCAGGTGGGGTTTCAATATCTCCAGAGAAAAAGAATCCACAGCCTCCCTGGACAGCCTGTTTCAGGGCTCCGTCACCGTCAGAGGGAAGAAGTTCTTCCTCATGTTCAGCTGGAACGTCCTCTGCTTCAGTTTGTGCCCATTGCCCCTTGTCCTGTCGCTGGGCACCACTGGAAAGAGTCTGGCCCCATCCTCCTGACACCCACCCTTCAGATATTTGTACGTATATATTAGGTCCCATCTCAGGCTTCTCTTCTTCAGGCTGAACAAGCCCAGCTCCCTCAGCCTTTCCTCATAGGAGAGATGCTGCTGTCCCCTCATCATCCTTGTACCCTTCCGCAACAAAAAGAAAAGCTTTGCAAGAAAGCAAAAGTGTCAGATGGGGAACTGGTAAGATTGCTCTCTCTTGAGTTGGAAACGTTCCTGTCTGTGCAGAGGCTCAGAAGATGGTGCGTAATTTAGGCTTTTTGGCTGAGAAGGCCTTGACATCACCGTTCAGTACAGAAAAAGGGGTTCAGCAGAGAACGCAGCTACTGTCGCATCTGCTGCTCCAGAGAGTGCTTTGGGCGCTCTCCGGGCTGGTTCCGCTCCGTGCAGCCCGCGCCGGGGATCGGCGCCGGAGCTCTGACGGCGGGGCAGCGTTTTGCGAGGATGCACGTGAGCCCCGTTAGAGGTGAATCAGAAACCTCACCGTGTGTTTTCTACTCCTGAGCGGCCTCTGGGGTTGTTCACAGTTGCACAGAGTCTTCATTTCGAAGCTGACGCCTGTTATTAGGCCATGCAGCGTTGCAAAGGCTCCGGATCGAGCTCCTGTGTTTAAAAAAGGAGCGATGGAAATAGTTCATTTCAGGGCCTCCCACTGCAAAACGAGATGGGGATGGAGAAGGGCTCAGCTGGGAGGGCTTGCTCGGTGGCAGTGGTTACACAACGCGACAGATCTTGTTTTCTGGCTAGTCTGTATCCTGGTGGATGAGGATATTCTTTTCAACTTGACCTGCCTGCGACCGTGATATTTTGCTTGGGGTTAAATGAAGGCTGTTTTTTTGCTGATATTCTCTTTGGTGAAAACCACAGTTTTATATTTGTGAAGCCAACTGGATTCATCTGATACTTTCAGCTATTTCAGCATAAGCAATTTTGTGTGCATGAAAGGAAGTTTTGGAAATATGAATTAAAGAATTGAAAATGTCAGGTTTCCTGAAAATGTCTCTGGCCTGATAACCGAAAATAGGAAGGACACAAAGTGTTGGCTCTAGCTGTGAGTTCAACATACGGCTTTGTCTCAAAGCTGTTACAGCATTTGTTACTGGCTTGCATATTTCCTTGTACATGAACAGAACAGATGAGAATATATATGTGTAGCTGCATCATCTTTAATTTCTGCTCTATGAGTTTTTCTCATTAGTATTCATTGCTCTATAGTCTTTTCCCAGGGATTTTTTGCAAAGGACAAAATAGATGTGTCGAGTGTTTTTGTAGATTGATATTTGAAACACAAGCGGCTCTACTCGGATGCACCGGGTCGTGTAGTGTGTTTTATTCTGGCTGGGTGTCTGCAGCTGTGCCCAGTGAAGTCAAAGGAAGAACTTCTATTGATCTGACAGAGTTTATTATTAGGATGAGATTTTTATCAGGAGGTAGATGAGTGAAAAAAAGTAATAATTATTTTTGCATAAACATGGTTATAAATTTAAAATTCACATCCTAATGATACTCTGTTCATATTCTGGGATATTAATTTTAAATTCACTGCTTCAGTGGTTAATCTTGCCACAAATAAATTTGCTAGACTTTTGAAACCCAGGGAATATAAAGGGACAAGCATGGAGTCAAAGGAAATTCTTTTAACAATCCGGATAGTTATAAATTGGTTTCTGTTATGGTACTTACTTAGAACTAGTTATTTTTCTTTCTAAGTTTTTGTTTTGCCTTGTTTGAAAACTTGCTGGTTGATTCGTAAGAGAAGGCAATGGGAGTTTTTCCATTAACTTCATTGAACTGTGAAACAGGCACCGCATGTCATTGCATACATCAACCTACCAGTTCAGTCTTAGTGTCTTATTTTTTTTTGAATGAAACCAAATAATAACTCTGCAGGGCAGCTGATCACCTTATTATTTTCCATAAATCTACATTACTGTCACACACAAGAACTGCCTCTCTGCCAGAGAAGAGATTCGATTAACAGGCTGCCAGAACAAATGTACCTGCCCCGCATCCCAAAGTCAGGCGCGCTCGTTCCAGCAAAATACAAGAGCAGCTTTCTTGGATCAAGTCCCTCTGCTTGAGATGTCTTGCCACCATTTCTACAGAGTTTGCTTGAGGAATCCACAGCTGAAGTGTCCTTTTACTGCCCTGATGGATCACAGCTCCCTTTTTCTTTGTCTAGACAAAGATCATATCATCATAGGATAGAGTTTTTCACTACAGACAATAACAGAGATTTTATTTTGCAAACCTTTTACAAAAAAATATCTAAATGTGTTACCTCTTGTTTAGTGTAGAAGCTGTCTAGTCCCTCGTGACAAGGTATCTCAATGCTAGGTGGGATCGTTGTAGAAGAGCGCAATAACCCAAAGAAGTATAAAAGGTGAGTTCCTTTTTTCAGAAGCCACCTGTAAATCGGGGAGGATTTGTTCAGGTCCCCTGTGCGTCCAACAACGGTCCGTTTCTCGTGTGTTCTTGTGGCCTTACTTGGAAATAAAAACAAACAAAAGGAATATCTAAATCAGAAATTCTCCTCAAGCGTTCCTCATATTAGTAATGGAGGGATTATGTTTGGAGAGTTTTGTATGTCGTAATTAGTTACTGGCACTACAATAAAACTGTACTGAAGCCACATCTTCAAAAGCTTGTATTTAGAAAGAATTTCAGCTTTCTATTGAATTGTGTATATGAAAGTGAAGTTTTTGCATCTGAAGTCAAAACTTAGAAGACTGATCCAGGATCTGATTTTTTTTTTTGAAGTGTTGCTTATTACTTCTACTTGCTAATAGGTAGTTGGCTTTTCCAGGGTTACAGACATCAGTCCCCCCTTTCAGTAGCCTGTTGTTTCTGATGTGCAATATTTAAGGGTAGCAGAAAAGTGCATTGGAATCTCACATTTAGTTTATCACTTTGGTGTTTTTAGTAGGCTGTTCAATACTTAACTCTATTTTGTTGCCTTACAGCAACAAAAAAGGCATCTGTCATCTACTTTTTCCCCACTAAGAGATCTCACACTGCTTGATTCTGTAGCTCCTTAGCTATGTGCGTGCCTGTTTTCTGCTAACATTTCTGTGATGCTGTTAGTGACTTCACTCAGGCGTAGTGTTATTGTTATTCTCTTACTATATCTTCTGCTGTTAGTTTATTATTGATTCAAGTTTGCTCATTTTTAAAGTTGTTGGTGACGTGGAACTAGTTTTGTTTCCTTCTGATGCAATTACTTGTACTTTCCGATGAAAATCTGCCGTTGCAGACTGGTAGCAGATTCGTATCAGTGCGGAGCTCATTCTGCACCCAGTATGGGTGCAAGTGCCAGAGTGCAAAAACTGAGGGGTTGGGAGTGGTTGTGTAACTGAAATACAAAGAGAAACTACAGGCCCATTTAAAAAAAATAAATAATAATACTTTCAGCAGGTGCCTCTAGAATTAGGGTATTTAAAGGGAAAGAGTAATGTTCTGCCTTAAGGCAAGCTTAAGGAAATCCTTCTGCAGCAATGCACATCAGCATAGGACAGAGTTTAATGTCAGGAGATGCCAGGGACTGTGACATTACCGACCCGTTGAAGGTCTTTGCATGGGAGCCTCCCTTCCCTGGGTGCCTTGGGGAATGATGACGAGGTGAGAAACACCCCAGCCTCTTCTCGGAAAGGCTCTCCCTCCTGGGAGTAGTGATGCACAGGGAGGTGTACAGACCCCGAATGCCCCTCCTGCACCAGCCGTTTCCATGCGGGGCGTGTGTGCACGGCGCAGGGGTGATTCTGCACTAGTCAAAGTACGGCACCTAAGGAGGCCATTGAGAGGTGGGGTTTCTAGCAGCGAAGTCGGCTCTAAGCCTTGCAGAAAGCCTGTGGACCAACCCAGCAGGTATTTTATAATGTTTGCCAGCTAGCTCATCTCCAAAGCTACAGCGGAGTTGGAGACACAATTTGGGGAAAATCAGTTTGGTCCCAACAAGCCAATTTAAAATAATTTTAAAGGTAAAAAGCAGCGAAGAACCTGTGTTGATCCTGTTGTAAAATGCATGTATGTCATACCTGCCACGAGCTCCGCTAAGTTTTCATTTCTCTGAACTTTTGGAAGTAATTGTGATTACAGTTACAAGATACAGTAAAAGAGCAGAAAAGCTCCCCTCTAGCAATATGTATCATAGAATCACAAAATCGTAGAATGGTTTGGGCTGGCAGGGACCGTAAAGATCATCTAGTTCCATCTCCCATGTAGATATATTTTGTCCTAGCAAATGACTAATGATGTGAAGATTTCTTTGTTGACATGAAAGATGTATTTAAAACTGCTTTGTCTTTGGTAACACATCTCAAGAAGATGATACTGGTAGAGGTATACTGCATTTGAAGTCTTCTTTTTGCCTCCTGAAGTGGCACTGCAGACTGTGGGCATGAAGCTGTCGTGCTGCAACATGATGTATGTGCTGGACCTCAGCTACACGTAAAGACGAGGAGATGGTAGCAACTGGGGTGTAGTCCAGGAGTAAGTACTCCAAGTTCTGTACTATTTTTGCACCTTCCTGAACTAATACAGAAAAAGGACAGAATTATTTCAGTGTAAGAGCACATGGCAAACCTGTGAGAGTGGGTGCGCTAAGGTCTCTTTGGAGGATGATCCCCTTTACCCCTCTCTCTACGCGAACATCTTTGCAGAAAGCAAGAGTTCTGCCGGAGCTTTGCCTCCATCTGCAATCTCAGCTCCTGCTCTGGGGTTTCTCTGCCAGCGAGCTGCGACTCTGCCAACTGTTACAGAAACAAAAGCTCTTTCCAGTTCACTTCACCCAGAAATAGCCTGCTGTCTGAATTCCTTCCTCACCCGGCTCTCTGCTCTCCGGTTTAACATCCCCCCCTCAATTCTGCGGGGAGGGTCCTAAACCTGCAAGGTATTTTTTCCTGCAGGTCTGGCCTCGAGCGCCCTGCGGGCTGGGCTGCAGGGTGCCGTGCCCTGGCTGCCTTTCAAGGCGCAGGGCACAGAGGATGCTGCGGAGAGGGGTCAGAGGACTTCGTGGCGAGAGATCCAAGGGCAATGCAGCTTCACACACTCTCAAAGAGAAAACCTTGCAAAGGTTGGATACGTAATATCTCAATTCTATTTTAAAGCTGCCAGATGATAAAATAACACCGAATCCCTGGCCTGATAATCACATTCCAACCAGAAAGAGACAGAGGAAAAATACTTTTATTTCTCAGGAAAAAGTCTGATTTTGCTGGTTGTACGCTGACATCCGAAAATCCTCAAAGAGCAGCCAATAGACACTAGAGGGCAAAACGTTAGTTTGCAGATAGCTAGATTTAAAACAAACAGTTATATGAAATTTTACACACTGGTGTATGCACAGCGCAGTGTACTGACAGGCTTCCCGGAGTGGATTCCACACTGAGCAACTCGTGTATCATCTCCACGTTGTAGACAGAACGGGGTGTCCAGGTCATGCCTGGCTCCTGGATCTGGCTCAGTCAAAGAGGTGCAAGACTTTTCTGTGGTCAGGTCCAAATTACTGGGGTAATCACTATTATCTTCTTACATGAGAGTTTGTGTAGCAGCTGGTGGATTATAGATTGGAAGAATAGGTGAATTGCTGAGAGTTACCTGAAAATTTGAAACATTATTTTATTTCAACCTCCTCTGATCACAAACAGAGCTTTTAGGGGATTTGTAATGCATTTTCAAATACACCTTTGAATCTGTCCTATTTAGCTTTAGCAACTAAATACGTTAGTTCTATCAGAACAGAATTCACCTACCAGATATGCTGAACCCCTGAACTCCCCTCCCTCACACATCGCTGGGAAACTTTGTGTTGGAGATCACGTAGGATACTATTTCAGCTCCCTACATCAAAATTTCTTGATGCTTTACAGACTTGGCTTGCTTTGCAAATCCTGCAAGTACATTTCAATCAAGCTTGAATTTGACTTCAAAATAAAAATATTTCATCCAAGAAATTGGATTTTTCAATTTATTATAACTTTAAAAAAGATTCAAGCTAGTGTGGATGACCCAATACAGTATGACTAGGATGTTTTAAAAATCATCAAAGCAGTTCTTATCGTGTGAATTTGCTTGCAAGTTTGACCTTACTTGCTATATTTTCTACTGCTTGCAAGTTTGACCTTACTTGCTACATTTTCTACATGTACTGCAGTGCTTTAGCCACGTGATTTCCAGTAATCCTTCATGGCTGTAGCTCTGCTTAGAAAGTCAGGTGGCTAATAGCATTTCAATGATGTCACTTTTCTTTAGACGAACTTAATCTGAAAATTAAATACATCGAGATTACGGGGAAATTGGGAGGGAAACAGAAGCTCTTTTTTCTTGCGGAAATGATTCGAGGTTTTTGTATACATCTCACAAGCCTCTTAAAAGCTGCAGCAGGCAGAATGGCTTTCCCCTCTTCGTCTGTGACACTCGGGAAACCGTAAATGAGTTCTTATTTGTGTAACCTTAGCGTTGTTGTGAGGAAACGATTGCTATGTGTGCTGTACGTGTTACCGAGCTGGCATTTCCTAGACCGAGAAATCAAAATCAGGCTTCTCTCCCCATGCCGGTGAGACTCGGAAGAACAGCTGACGGAACGTAGTGAGACTGTGAATCAGGTTAGAGGGGCCGTGATTCCACTAACGTACAGAGCAGGGATTTCTGAGGTCTCTAGGAAATTTTACTACTTATTTATCAAAGGTCCAAAAACAAAGTAGGAAAAAAATACCTATTCTCTTCTTTTTTTTACAGGTGTTTGGGCTTCTTGTCCTAATATTACTGTTGTTATGCTCGTGTCATTGTGCAGGACCCAAACACTGGGGGTGAAATCCTCCACTAATCAAGGATCTTGCTTTTTGAAGCCATGATAAGGAATAGTGAGGAGCGTGGCATCAGAGGTTGAGATTAACACAGCCTTGATCTTCTCCTCAGATACTCTCCTTTCTGTTCCTGTGCATTACTAGCACCAAGTTACAAAAAAACCCCAGTCTTTTTATAAAGTCAGATGCAAAGTACGGTGATAAGTGCTGAATTTTATGAACTGGTAGGCTTAAAACCATGAGCTCAAGCAATCACTCTACTCTCCATACAGTACTGGAACATCTCTCCTACGAGGGGAGACTGAGGGAGCTGGGCTTGTTCAGCCTGAAGAAGAGAAGGCTGCGAGGGGACCTAATATATACGTACAAATATCTGCAGGGTGTGGGTGTCAGGAGGACGGGGCCAGACTCTTTCCAGTGGTGCCCAGTGACAGGACAAGGGGCAACGGGCACAAACTGAAGCATGGGAAGTTCTGTCTGAACATGAGGAAGAACTTCTTCCCTCTGAGGGTGACAGAGCACTG
>Ga0181612_158397_pt1 | contig 10356 bp, 6 predicted proteins | sample HoacroProtozoa21_FD_119630 | JGI IMG/M metagenome (GOLD analysis project Ga0181612, IMG submission 119630) | Hoatzin crop microbial communities from Cojedes, Venezuel. Combined Assembly of Gp0051906, Gp0051904, Gp0051908 | reverse complement strand
CGGCCGTAAAACTCACATTGCACCTTCCCTGTGATGCAGCTCCAATTTGACGTGATGGTATACAGCGATCGTGCATTTAGGAATGCAGATCACCAGACATGCGTTTAACTGGACATTTGTATATGCAATTATCTGACTTGCACACCCAACATGTTTGTGCCTCTTGGGGTTTGCATATCCTGCAATCCAAAGTAGCCGAGCTTTAAAGTGGCTCCAACAAAAATAGAGAAGAAGCCTTCATTCTGTTAAAAACCTGGCACTGATATCACTTTTTTCTAAATGAGACAGAAGGCAAATGTTCTCCAACAAAAGATAAACAATGAAAATCAGTGCTGGAATATTAATATGCCTGAGTATGGGAAACAAGCAGGACGAGCCAGAAAGGAAAGAAAACAATGGAGCTTGTGCCTTGCCCGGAGATTATCCCAAGCAGAGAGCCATTGTCAGGGCTGCTCCCTCGGAGAGAAGCGTGCGTGGGGAGAGGAAAGAAGAAGTGGGACTGTCCATAAAAGGGAAATACAGAAAACCACTAGGAAAGGAAAGAAGAAGTGGGACTGTCCATAAAAGGGAAATACAGAAAACCACTAGGAAAGGCTTTGGAGTAGAAAAATCAGGTTGTTGGGAAAGGAGGAAAAAAACAAAACCAGGGACTGATGAGAACTACACGTTGTCAGGCCCCCTTCAGAAGGAAGGGCAGAAGGAAGACTCACAATTGCCTTTGACAGCTTAATTTGATACCCTGGCCAGTGAATGCCAGCAGATGAAGTTCAGCTCCTTCTTTGCTTTGACTGCCTTTGCTAGTGGGACAGCTGCACTGGCTCTTCCTACGGGGAGGAGGAGAAGTAGACCTTCATGAGCTTGACCTTACAGGAACCCCTGGTCTGGGATGTGTCGTGTTTTCTGTTACATGAGGGAGAGGATTTTGCGTCTAGGCAACGGCTGAAATTGAGGAACTGAACACAGCAGACCCTGAGATGCTTTCTATCTGAGAGTGACGGCTCTAGGCTGCTGGCACAGTACCTGCAGGTATTTTACTCCAGAGGAAACCAAGAATTTGTATGGCAGTATTTTATGAGATGAGGTGTCACAGAGTGCACTTATCCCCTGATCTCCAGAAAACGGTCATCACTTTACTGCTACAAAAAGATGAGGTAGTGCTCATCTAAGGGAGAAATTTGACATTAATGGTCAAAGTATCCCAATAGGTTTTTTCGTAGTATTGAAACTATGATCACAGAAGGACACGTGGAAAAAGGCCAGCTGAGGCACAATGTTTTCTAGCTATTTCACTGGAAATGTCAGGGGTGAATAGCTTCCAGACTCTCACCACACCAAATACTGTGCATGGGATGGGAGTGTGGTGCGAGGAGCGGGCAGCGTAGGTGTCCCCTCACCCACCACTCCTGCTGGACCCAGGGCTACCTCACTCCTCCTGAGATTTAACAGCTGTCAGAGGAAGATGATTTCAGGGAATAAAGAAACACAACGGCAACCGTGATGCTAGGAAGACAGCTGTCATCATCTGATACGTCGCAAATCATCTACTACCTTATCACACTATGGGTCCCCTCTTCCACTCCTCACCATTACTCTCAGTAGTTCATGTTTAGCCTCTCCAAGAAAGTGTCCTCACAGGTCAGAGCTGGTGTGAAAAGGGGTTTTCCTCTCACAGTCTACATGGTGCAAAAGTCAAAATTACTCAGTTCCTCCTGCCTCCTCTCTGGGCAACCGGAAAATCCCTTGCAAAACTTGTCATTGACCTGGTTGTTACAGGTGACTTTCAGTGCAACACCTAGGGGACAGAGTGTAAAATGCCACCAAATACAAACCTCTAAGAGTGTAAACAGCCTCCACCAAACAAGAAAGATGGTACATCAGCTTTTTTAAAAGGAGTATCACTTGCTGGAATAAGTGAAAGTAACAGGGTTTGGGTTTTTTTCACACTCCTGCAGTCCTTGGAGTCTATTTCTGTTGCAGTCAATGACTGTGCTGCCTGAAACACGGCGTGACGTTTGACTTCAGAACCTTCCCCACGCACTAACGCTCTGACTGTGGTTTACCAGGCTGGCTGGTTGGCTCTGACTGTGGCTAACTATCCCTCAAACCCAGGCTTGGCTTGCTTGGTTCTTTACTGCTTCACCGTCCTCTGCAGACAAGTTAGTATCTAATCCCCCTCCCAGGCGATAAACATTGTATTACAGGTGCAAAAATATCACACACAACCTTAATGTAAGGACTAAGGACTGAATGTCAAGTGTCCTAGGCAAGTGGCTGTTCCTCAAAACTCTCATGATTAAAGTGCTGCCATATGAAATTTCGGAATATATGTGTGTAACTGTTTCCTGTGAGTGTCTTTTTAAACTCAAGCTGGATCCTTTAATTGCAAGGCTGGTGAAAGCTGCTTTGTAATTTGCAGAGGTTTGTGTAATGCATGTACATATTTAGTGAGAGGTAATGAACCATCCTTCACCTCCCATCCAATGAAGCATTAGCACCACCAGTTGGTCATCAAGCCTGAATAACACCCAGTTCCAACTGCAGTAATAACGCAAGAGCTTTGTTCAGGTTCTCAAGAGGAATGTCTTGTGTCATCCAGACATATTGTTTCGTTGGCCTAAAATTGAGGCGAGTCACATTAAAATTGCATAGGTGCATTTTTTTTCTGAGATTGTTGATTGTACCTGATCCGTTCCAGCTTGAAATTTAAACCACACTAATTAGGGAATCAGAAAGCAGTAATGAGGAACGCCAGATCTCTCAGCACAGTCACATTTTTCAGTTCACTGATGAAAGACTGAAGAGAATCCAGAGAAAACACTATTAGTGTTTTGGGCTTCTCGAGCATCTTGATCCAAAGATGTACCAATCTGCAGAGTGAAGTGGGGCAGACTTGGGTGCTGATTTTCAGTTCCTAGGTCAGTAAATTGGCTTGCAAAACTGCTTCTGCGTGGCACGTGGCTCAACTGCCATGGGCGTGCATGGTCTTGATTTTTACACCCAGGGATTTAGCAGGAATATGAACTACCTTTGTACCTGCTTTACAGGTCTTCTCTGTCATGCGAGTGATCTAAGAAAGTCTCAGTGTAAAAGAGAACAAAGATCACCATGTCTGGACTGTTTCAGCCACCACTTCACAACTGGCTGAGATGGAGAAAGGGTTATAAGCAAGACCACACTCTGCAAGGAATAACACCTCCTGATAGAGGAAACAGTTTGTCAGTTAAGTGTATACAAAGAAGGTAAACTATATAATTTTCTCCCTTACAGAAAAGTCAACCATTACAACCAATAAAGTGATGATAGACCCTCCCAAATTCCAGCACTGGTATTTGGCCCGTGGCTCTGGTTTGATCAGTACATGTTGGTGCTTTACTGTGTCTCATCCAGCTCCTTTCAAATCACAGCCTTGCTGCCCTCCCTGCTCGGGGTGGCATCTGACAGTGGCATCCAAGGCTGTAAAAGCTAATTCCCTATGGCAGGGTTGTCATTCTCAGAACAAACGTGTCCAACAAAATGCAATGCCCTAGACATTTTGAGTTTGTTAGTATTTTTTAATTTATCTTGTTTATGGGTGGGCGCAGGAGTCTCGTCAGTGACTGTGGCCTCCCCACACTACACCCTGTAGAAGCACAGAGCAAGGGGCAGACCTTGCTGAGCAGTTTTACAGTCCAGAGCCTGCTACTGCCAGTCACTGGTGGGGTGGCCATGCAGCACTGACGCCAAACTCAGGAGTTCGCCATCACTCTTGAAGTATCGGGGACCAAGACCTTGATAGACAAGACAGATGAGAGAAGGAAAGAAGACCTGGAACTCACACTTTCCTGCTGGAAAAGTTCTGATATTCTGTGTGGCACTCTTGCCACATGCTTTATGAAATACTCTACCTTCTTACTCTTGATAGACTTGTATAAATAAACACAATAAAAATGTTTTTGTTTCCTCTTTACTTTCACGTTCCCCTCTTCCTTCATCAAAATGAGCTTCGATTTGAGGATATTCCCACAAAAACATATGTAATAGTTGAATACAAATCATCTATGATGTTTTCACTGACTAAAACACTCTCAGGGGTTAAAAATGTAGAGCAAAATAGCACAGTTCTCAGTATGACTTTGTGCCTGATGCTGGCACGTGATGCCTACAGAGCAAGGAGCTTGACTTGTGAGTAACACCAGAATTCACCACCTGAGTAAGCATTTGTGACATTCAAGCCCCGCCTTTCCAGGATTGGAGGGGTTTTGAAATATTTTTTTTTCTTTCAAGAGCTTATTAAAATTGAAGAATCATGCAGCCCGTTGCTTAGTTGTTTCTCATAGGCTTTACAGTGCTCAGAGAGCATATCATTTTTGTACCTCAGCTACACAGGCTGTCTCTCTGAAGAGGCTGGGCAATCTCCAGTGCCACGTAGCACTCAGAAGTGGCGCTTAGACTGTAAATATTATATGCTGCTGTAAGAACATTTGAATGGTAATACTCAAGCAATTACTTTCCTTTCAAGATCATTAAACACAAATCTGACTTGTATTTTAATAGGACTGCCAATGTATTTAATGGGGGGCAGTAAAGGGTAGTTTTTTTCTAATGGATGAATGTTTATATTATTATCCACTCTGAGAGACCACATTAGGAGGAGACTGTATAACGCTCATGTGTTTTGCTTCAGTCCTTTTTGCACAGTATTCAATTTTTTCTCAGTTCTGCATCCTACAATATGACGGCAAATCTGAATCTACAATAAATCCCACCACCGTATTCTGAGACAAGAAAGACCAAATACAGTCATGCTGAAAAGAACTGGCAATCTGCATTTCCCTCATGTCTGTTAAAATTTAGGAGGAAGACAATGCTTGGTAAGTTGACAGGTTTGGAGGGTGACAAATGCTATGCAGCCACGGGACAGGATCTATAGGATCAACAGCAACACCAGTTTCTCTATGTCACCTTGCAAACACATCTAGGACTGCTTAGAAGCATTCCTCAGCAGGGTCAGTAGGTGTTCCTGCTTCTACGTCCATTCCTATTTGTGCCAAGAAGAGTGGTCATCAGCGTGAGATGTGCTGTGGGTGCTTGGGTCTGTGCTGAAGTCAGTAACTGCTTTGCCACAGCACAGAGCCACCCACTGCCACTGCTGTCTCCACCACGGGGACCTGCTGGCTGGAAAGCAAAAAAGCTCCCTAATCTCTTATCAACTATACCAGCAATTTGGACAAACTGGTTCTTGACGACTTATTTCATGTTAGCAAAAAACTTGCATCGTCTTGCCATTGCGAACTTGTCACATATTTTTAATGAATACAGAGTATGGGGTGAGGAGGAAATCAAAGCCAGCTTGGGACAGTTCTCAACAGGCTGTGCATTTTGGGAGCTCAGGAAGGAGCAAACACCACAGTCTGTTCCCACTTTCCACTCATTCCTTGAAAGCAAAGGTTGGAAATGACTATGCTACACATCTGATTAGCAGTCGGTAGCCTCTGGACAGTAAGAAAATTTTGACTTACTTACACACTTACACATATACCATAAACACATACCCATCCCTGCCGACTGCAGTGAAGGTTCTGCATATACTCCAGAGCAAATGTAGCACTATAGATTGTACGAAGTTATTACCTATGCCCAAAATCCAGGAGTGAGAAACACATTTCCCTAAGGTCAGTCTGAATTTATCCATGGAGGTCTGCTGTTTGAAATGGCACCCAACTCAATAGCTGAGAATGTGCACTTGAACAACCTGTATCCTCGCTAAAATGTTTCAGGTGCAAACCTTACTGTCTCCCTGTTAGATAGTTGTGGGCAGGAGTTATTACAAGCCTACCAAGTAGAATTTGATAGACGTTTACGGCTACATTGTAAACATTGCAATGAAAAACATCAGGAAGACGGCTTTAAATTCAGAGCTCATGGAAAGAAGCCCAGGAGTTAAAGTAGAAGGCAAAGTGGAAGGTTTTCTATTACTTTGCATTTTAGTGGACAACAACAAAAGCCAACCAGGAATTGCTAGAGGACCAAATATATAAGCAGGATGTATGGCGGTACTAAATGGAGTGATAAGGGTGGGAGCCGCCCATCATGAGTGGTTTCTGCAAGTTACAAGCAGAAATAATGAAGATGAGCACTTTCATCTCCCTACTCACCCTGAGGGACAGAGAAATCATGTTGCACCAAGATATACCCCCCCCCCCGCTATCTACTTGATATGGCTTTGCTCCATCAGCACTTCTCTGAGCACCTGCATGCCAAGAGCTTCTCTAGTGCTAGGGGAGGGCTTTACCAAAAATTCCCACCCTGAGAGGAGAAACACGGCACAGAGGAGGCGGCAAAAACGCTACACAACTGCAAGGGCAGAGAAATGTGTGAAGCAGAGAGTGTAATAGCTGGGATACAAAGACAGAACATGCTCAGTGGTGAGTATGCTCCCAGAAATGTATGGCTCGCCCATTCCTAAGAGAGGTACTCCAACTACTACAGCTGCCACGTTTGGGACTATTATTATAGAAAACTCTTAACATTTTCTGGGTTAAGGATGGTTATCTGGAATTCATGGATAATTTAGTCCTATTGCTTGAGGAAATAGTTTGATATGCTCTTTAAATAAGCATATAAAGAGATTGATGTGTGATGTTTGTGGGTTCAGATGTTCTGAAAAGTGACATTCCTGTATGGCAGAGAATAAGGCTTAAAAAGGGATATTATTTATAAAAGCACCACCATGAACAGGCAGTGTTTATTTACCATTTAAATGCCTCATTTCTGTTCTGGCTGTCTGTGCTATAATTTGCACAGGCACTTAAACTTGAGTATAAATGAATGCAAAGAAGTAGTGTTTATGCAGAGTTAAGATGAGGAAATCAAGCGCTAAAAGATGGAGGCCACTCCTGCAACATCGGTTCAGCCATCTTACCCACCTTTGACTTCTGCTGAGGGCCCCTTTAGTGACAAGCAAGAAGTCACCCACGCTTGCGTTTGAAGAGCTTAATAAGAATATTGGTGCTGAAGACGTGGCTGAGATTTAATGAGCGGGTGGGCAGCATGAGCCAAGCACCAGGTGGCATCTCATTACTGAAATGCACGGGATGTGATGAGGCACCTCAGGTATCTTGCCAAGATCCTCGAAATGGGAAGTGCTTTCCTCTGGGCAAAGTGAGACACAGACTCTGCTCTGGAATGAGGGCAGCAAGTGCCAGGGAACAGCCCCAGGACAGCAGGCTGCGTGGGGACTTTTGTCACTGTCCCCCATGAGTGCTGGAGAGAGGGGTGACCAAACTGCACCTCCTCCTTGAGCTCTGCCTCCCGCACCACTGAACCCCTGCACATTTGACTCTATCTCCCCTGTGCTTATGGCCATGTGTGTGGGAGAAGTGAGGTCATGTCACGTGTGCGCAGCCTCATGGGGATGCAATGAGGGGACATGGTGCAGGGACATGCTGCATCCCGCGGGCATCAGGCATCAGGCAGGGGAGGTGTGGGTGCTCCTGGGATAGCAGAGCGCCTTGCAGTTCAACTGCTGAACTCAAACAGGTTTACACCAGTTTTATGGCTGTATTTGAGGAAAGAAATCAGCGGTATGGTTTGATTAAAATATTAGGAGTATGAATCCTGCATCTGGTCCCCTTTATTTGTCCAGGCAGGAGAAGTGAGTTATTTTGGCAGAGGAAAGCAAGACAACTCTCAGTTCTTGTGTCTATTAACAGGGTGGAAAAGTCAAGCCTTTTCTCATCATGTTACAGCAAACTCCTGTCTTGAGCTCCTGAGAAGAACAGGCAGTAGGAAGAGAGATGGGCGTAAGGAAAGGTTATGCTACTTACTGCCCAGGTCTGCTCTGTTGCAGTCCATGGGGAAGACACCATTGCTGAGTTGTCCTCTTCCGCAGCTCCAGCCGTCATGGCTGTTACAGCACAGCTGTACCACCTCCTGCCTTTGACAAATCATCAGGGGGTGCACAGCCTCTCTGGACTGAGAGAGCGCCCATGGGACAGGGGGAGTAAGCAGGTGAACAGGAGTGTCCAAAATCTGGAATGGCCATTTCAGAGTTGCAGTGTCAGGAGATGTTTCTGCACTTGGGACAAGAATTGTTTGGAAACTCAAATCTTCCTTTGCTTCTGCTTTGCCTGCACCAGAAAGACAAGCCTGTGACCAGTAAGATGTTCAACTATATTGCAGGTAAAAGAGAGGAGATGCTGTTTGTGGTCTGCTTTGGCATCATATGGGGATAAGGCAGTGTCAGTGCTGTACCAGTGTTTGTGGATTTAACTTGTTTGAGGAGGCATCCTTATTTTTCTTAGACCAATGTTTCCCACTGATGTCAGTACGGCATTATCCAACACACATGTTGCCACTGCAAAAGCATTTTCTTATGTCTTGTCTTCATTGTAAAGGAAATCTAACAACTGAGACACATTTGGTTTGTGGCTACTAGAACATACCTCTTCCTACATCAGGTGGAGGGGCATGAAGGAGGCAGCCAGCAGGATTTATGGGAGTTGGCAGGCCAGCAGACACGGCCATGCCCGGCTTACCAGTGCTGCAGGGGGGACCTCAGCACTGTGCGTGGAATTGTGCCTTGCCCAGCGCGGCCAGACACCAGGGGTGCAAAGTGCCCGAGTGCACGCATGGCTCTGGTCCTGACCATGCAGCAACAATGAGAAAGCTGAGTGTGCTAGTCCTTGGCCAGCACCAATGAGCTGTCATGTTTGCAAGGTATTTGAGAGGGAAAGACAGGTTGTCCTTAATGATCAGCAGGGAATATCAGGTTGTTAGTCCTCTCATGCTTCCCTAACGACTCTCCAGCTTTGCCCACAGCAGCGCGTTTGTTCTGAGACATGTTCTGCTTCAGCTGTAGCTAGCTTTGAGAACAGTCCCCATCACTACTGACAGCAATGGTACGCAGCCTACTGGCTTCAGCAGGAGGGGAATGTCACTCCTTCTACGCGCATGTGTGTGTATGAGTCTCTTTTGAAAAGCACTACGCATACATTAATACTAATAACTAAGACTGCTATTCCTTTGCATCTGCCTGATAGGCAGCAGGCAGAGTGTGAGCTGCTCTATGTATCAATTAAGTGCAAAATAAATAACAGGGAGAAAGTAATATCTTTAACAGTGTATTCACTGGTACATACATATTTATTAGATATGAAATATAATGCTGCTCATATCATTGTTTATGTGCATCATGAAGCCCTAAAGTCATTTATGGTATCATGGTTTAAATTACGAAAGTCAGATGCAGTAGCATTGTCGTATTCCTCAAAGCCGGCTTGCTGATAAAGATTTGCTTTTTATTTTTCACTTCTTTCATACACTTGGTCCATTACTGATGTGCATCCTGCATGGGACACCTGGCTTATCCAACCTAAGGGAATAAAATTCATTTCTAGACTTTTTTTCAGTCTGCAGGTTTTAATGCAACTTTATCCTGGTCATCCCACCTTTAAAGACGAACCAAAGGGAGGCAGAGGGAGCAGGGCTCATTTAAAGAAGGTGCAATGTGCGGGCGAGGTGTCAGGAAACATAGCAAAAGCACGTCCTATTTGCTGGATGTATGAGTAGCAAGGGGACAGCCCCTGAAACATGGTTAAATATGTAAACTCTGCCTAGGGAAAATGTTTGTTTACCTAGACTGACAGCGATCAGGGTAAAAAGCACTCAAGATAAGTGGCTCTTTAGCCAGCTTTAATTTGTTGATGGATGGATTGATGGGAAGATGGTCAAAGAAATGACAACGTAACTCTCTGTAATGGAGATATCTTGTCTGTTGGAGTTTGCGGTACCATTTGGTCTAATTATTCCCGATCCATCTATGAGCAAACTTTGCTCCCAGTGAGACAAGTTGTCATTCCTTTTCTTTAAATAAAAAGATAAGGAGGTAAAATCAAGAATAATTGGAGCAAAGGATGATGACAACTTCTGCAGTCAAAAATATACAAAATCATGCATATTGGTTAAAGATGGTTTACTACATTAATTGAAATAGATGGTTTACTATATTAATTGAAATAGTTGTGCATTCTGTTATGCAGTTTGTATGGGAACAGATGGCCCATTTCACAAATTAAGCCTTGTCTTTCTACGTTGCTTCAACAAAATAACGGTGAATGAACACTGCTATTGTAAATGATCCAAAGTTCAAACCTCACAACATCAGAATGGGCTACGCTTTTCTGGTGGAAGCTAGCAGCAAAGCAAGGAAATCAATCACAGAATCATAGAATAGTTTGGGTTGGAAAGGACCTTTAAAGGTCATCTAGTCCAACCCCTCCTGCAATGAGCAGGGACATCTACTAGATCAGATTGCTCAGAGCCCTGTCCCACCCCACCCTGAATGTTTCCAGGGATGAGGCATCTACCACCTCTCTG
>Ga0181612_138900_pt1 | contig 10356 bp, 5 predicted proteins | sample HoacroProtozoa21_FD_119630 | JGI IMG/M metagenome (GOLD analysis project Ga0181612, IMG submission 119630) | Hoatzin crop microbial communities from Cojedes, Venezuel. Combined Assembly of Gp0051906, Gp0051904, Gp0051908 | reverse complement strand
TTTTTATGGTAGCCATATACGTCTCATCTCTAATGGAAAATGACAACAGTCATTCCAATCTCAGTTAGTTACCTATTGCAAGAAATCAATGATTTACCATGTTTGTTAAAGCCTTCTTGGAATAGGTTGACTGTTTTTTTAAAGTACAAGAAAACTAAAACACGGATTTAAAACCTGAGAGGTTTTGGGAAATGGGAAAATGTAATTCATGAAATTAGAATACAAAAAGAGAAAATATGGCAAAGTAAGTCTAATGGTGATTGATAATGAAAGCATTGAAGTTTCCATTTATATTGATGGAAATCCATCTTGTGTCCTTTTCCCCACCATTGTTTGGTGATGGTTTTAGTATTAATAACTCTGAATATTCCACAAAGTCATTTATTGTGGAATAATACAAAGACAAAACAGAAAATCTACTCTTATAAAAATCATACACATCCTCCAAGTAAGCAGAATGTTGCCTTTTATAGAGGTGGACACTTCCAGATGGAAGGGTCTCATTTTGAATAAGGCACAATTATTTCCTTTGCAGTGGTCCCTCAGAAAACCAAGACTTGCCACATACCAGATTCTCCTTGATATAAATTCAGAGTAAAGACAATATTGTTTATTCTGGATATACGTGGTCATAACCACAAAAAAGAGCATTCATGGGATACCTTCAGATCATAATTTCCTGTATGTAGAGAATATCTTGCCCAGACAGAAGCGCAGGCTCAAGGCTAAGCTGCACATTTACCCTTTAGAAACATTACAAAATGAGATTTCCCTCATAACAGCATGAGTGACACCCTTCTTTACCAGACAGACATTGTCAAATAGGAGTTCTGTCTTAACTTGGTTACTTAATACAGTTTTATTTATTTATTACCTTACAGCATCACTGGGAATGGACCATTGCTTAAGGCCCCCAGATTAGTTATGGAAAAGCAGCAATCGCCAGATGGCATTTTCCTGTACAAGGGCAGCAAGTTCACAGCCAATTCTCAACAAACCACCACGAGTGAAGGACAAGGTTCCTCCAGCAACATACTAGAAAAACAGCAGCGTATCATAAGCAAGCACCAGTCCCCTACTGAAAGACCCCATGCACTTGGAGATCAAGTCTCACAAGTGCTCCCAGATAGCACCAATACTTCTCAAAGGGCAGGAGTGTCTTTCTCATTCTCTAAAAAGGTCCCTTTGAAGCTCGAGTCCTCAGCATCAGTCTTCAGTGAGAACTCTGAGGAAGGAAATGATTGTAGTGAATCCCCCAACCATAAAATAAAGCAAGCTCTTGAGGGCTGTCGTTTTGGCACACTTTCGGAGGAGGGCATGAAAGCAAGCTTGGATAAAGCGCCACCTATTACACACGGCCAAATGGACTTGGATAACTGTGCATCAAGTCATGCAGCCGCAAAACCCAAAATGCTAAGGGAAAATGAAGAAAGTAGTGATATGCAATTAGAAGAAAAGGTCAATGCTCATCCTCCATTTTCCAAAGTCAAAATACAACTTTCAAATTTGGATTTTTCTGGTTCACTTAGAGAAACAGAGCAAGAGAGCAAATTGAATGAGTCCGAGCAATTGTTAGAAACTCTTATTTCACCTTCGTGCCAAGCTAGCAATTTTTATACACAGCCGAAGACCTACAAGCACAGCAATGCCCACCTGCCTGACCAGTTACCTGAGCTCCCACAACAGCCAGAACCTCAGCTGGCATGTGCAAGCAACATTAGTGACGGTCCTGGGGTGGTAAACAGAGAAAGCTCTTTGGAGAGTTCAGAAACCACAAATGGGAGTATGGAAACACTTCCGAGGGAGACCATGGTTAAAGAGAATAAGCCCCAGGCATTGCCTTTCCTCCATGTAGTGAGCAAAGATGGCACCACTGCTCTGCAATGGCCCACAGAATTGCTTTTGTTTACAAAAACTGAGCCCTGTATTTCATATGGCTGTAATCCATTGTATTTTGACTTCAGACTCTCTTTAAATCACAGAGATGGTAAACAGCAAGAAACAAACAAAGCAAGCTGTAAAGAACACCCTATAAAAAAGACTGCAGATGAAAATGAAGCCTCAGGTTTAATAAAACACAAGCAAATGTCAAATGAACAAGATAATCAGTTGTTGAAACCAAAGAAGATGAAAGGTTCCCTAAATCCAAGAAAGGCCAAGCAAAAAGCTGAGTCAGACATAGGGAAAGAAATTAATGAAAGTGGTCAAAAATGCATTGCAGATTATTTGAATGAAAATATACCCAAAGTGCCTGCTTACCTTGATGTCTCACAAAAGGATTATGTGACAGAAAAAAGTCTCCATACAACAACACTGAGAAGACCTTTAAAGCATCATTTTCACAGCTGTGAAAGAAAAAACCAGAACATTAGAAATGAAAGCATTTCCTTTTCTACTTTTATGTCTAGGATTAAAAAGTCTAAAGCTGCAAAATGTCATTTAATTTATTCTGAGGAGAAACGTGAAAACCAAAATGACTGCAGATCCGTTCAAGATATGACCAGCTGCAGCAGTGACATAAGTGACAGTGGAAAAGACTCTAGTGGAAGTCTGCTTAGTTATAAATCCAGTTCAAACAGCAGGTATTCAGAAAATGAAGGTTGTGGAAGTTACACGAGATGTTGGAGAATGTCATCTCCTCAAATGTCCTCCTCTGACAGACTTTCCAGCTATTCTGACACTTCAGTTAGTGGTATGAGTAGCTACATGAGCTACACAAGCCCTACATCGGGCAATCACAGCAGAAATTATTTGCTTTTTTGTTGTAAAAGAAAAAGCAAGACAGCTGAAAGGCACAAACGTAAACACAGAAAGCACAAGTGTATTTTTGCTTCTGATGATACAAACAAGGATTATCTTTGTCACAGCAGAGGTCACAGAGCTAGAAACTGTACACAAAGGCACACAATTAAATATCAAAGGTGTTCAAGACATAAAGTTTTACAACACATTGATGAATCTAAACATAGCAGATGTAGACATCAGCATTTTGGCAAAGTGCACAGTAGAAGCAGAAGCTACCATAGCTCCAAAAGTTGTTCCACTAGAGATTCAAGAAGCAGTGAAAGATTATCTAGTAGCAGAACATCAAGAGGCAGAAGTTCAGGATCCTTCTCAAAAGAGACTGACAACTGTGACAACAAAACAAAAGAGGACACAGAAAGAGGTTCTAACACTGAACTGGGAAAAGCTGAAACTGCACGTTCTGACCTTCTGAATGTGAATGGTCAGTCAAAAAACTTAGTCAGCTGCTCTTCTGAAACACTGGCAAAAGACATATGTGGGAAAAAAAAGTCATTGACAGCAAAGTTACTTTTAGAAAGAGTGCAGTCCAAGAAAACCCAGGAACAAATGCACAATGCAGAGAGATTTTCAAAGACTTGTGGGGTAGAATTAAAGGATCACTCGCGAAGTCATTTTGCTCTCCAGTTTTCATCATCAGTAGATGACATTGCAATGTTACCTTTGCCAGAGAAACTGCTAAACATAAGTAAAATTGACAAGGGGCATAATGAAATCAGTTCTTTGGAAAACAGTGTGAAGAAAAATAACTTCGAAGCGTCAGAGATAACTAACGTTGCTCTTTCGACAGCCACTGATTACGGTCATTGTCTTTTTAAAGACATCATTCAAATAGGAACAGGCTATCAGAGCCCAAGTATAAACAGGAACACAGCAATAAAGGAAGAACCTAATCTCTTCATTAGTGAAGTGCAACCCTTTATACAAAGCTGTGACCCAGTACCAAATGATTTCCCTGGTGCTTTTCCCCCTAACAGATATTCTGTTGTTGCTAATTCAACAGAGACCAAAGAAGAACTACGTGATGTAAACATGGACTCGAACCAGGCAGAAGGCAGTTCAGACTCTGTTTGTGACAACGCTATGCAGAAGTATGATGACACAGTAAATCACCTAGAAGTGTACAGTAAATCCACCTCCCCTCCTTTAACGCAGCAGCCTGTCACATTTTCACCAGAGGAAGTGGACAAATACAGGTTGCTGCAGCTGCAAGCCCAGCAGCATATGCAGAAACAACTTCTGGCAAAACACCTGAAAGTTTTTCCTGCCCCAGGACCAGCTGCCTTCTCTACAACACCAGCAGTTCCTGCCCTCCCTGCTCAGCAGCACGCTACTGTCACCACAGTCCACCACACGCTGCTGCAACGCTTTGCTGTTTCGGCATCTGTACATCCCCATGGCAGCCATCTCTCCCTGGCACACCTCCACCCTCTCTCTCAGGCACATTTCACTCCCATATCACTTTCTCCATTAGTGCCAGCCCTCATTCCCACTCACCCAGCTCTGCTGACAGGACACCCATTGCATTTGGTCTCCACCAACCCCCTCCACCCTTCCCCACTGACCTTCCCTGCACTGCCACACACTACATATATCCCAGCCTTATTTACACCGCATCTGAATGCAGCCACACCTTCTGTTATACATCCAAATCCCTTGGTTCACCCGTTGTTCCAAGGGCAAGAGCCCCATTGTCATTCTAGCCAGACCCAACAGTTACCAACGATAAAAGAAGTTTTCAGTGTTTCTAGTTATTTAAACTAGCCCAAACAGCCATTTCATGGCTCCAAAACCAAATTTGAATAAAATAAATTATTCAGTGTTCAATCACATGTCTGAGGGGAAATCTACAGTTTTGCTGAGAGCACAACAGCAAGTATTTTAAAGTCCACATTCAGGATGATAGCATATGAATGTTGATTTAGTTCTCATACCACTTTGTAAAAGCTGGTTTAAAGCCTTTTATGATACTATCACAGGGAGGACTGGGTCCAGCTAGTGTCATTTTACAGAAGGATTGGAAAGCACAGCCTGAAGTGAAGTCTGCGACTGTCAGTAGGAATAGGACCACTGCACCCAGACACAATGGAACCAAGAGTATCAACACCAATGAGTGATTTAAAGTAACGTAATTTAAGGTAGAGCATTCTTGACACACCTCAAAGGTTTGCTTTTCTGAGTTTGTATATGCAACAGTGTAGTACTTGGTCTGGTTAAGGTATTTCAGACTACGCAAAAAAGAAGGCATCTGGTGCCACAAATCCCTGGATCTGTCTCCTGGTCAAAATAAATTGGGGAGCCTCAAAGTGAGGGGTGATGAGTTAACACTGGAAGAAAAGGGTCACAACAACTTCTCGAAGGTACTTGAGTGGTTTTATCCCTGGGAGATGCTGCTTGGACAGTGTAAAGGGACTGCAGTCTGGCCACAAGTACAGAACAAAACATTCCCTTGGGTAGGTGGGGCTCTGTGCTGGCACAAGCAGGCTGCTACTTTTCCCCCATGAGCTAAGCATCCAAGAAGGCAAGGGAAAGAATGGGATGAAGCCAAGTTCTTTGGCATTGCCTGCCTGTGGCTGTAGCACAGGGTATGTCAGGGGTGGGCTGCAGCAGCCCAGAGTTGCCAAGCAGCAACCTGTTGGCTTTGAACTTCAGAGGTCTTTGTCCAAGACTGCAACACTGCTTTCCTACCAAACAGAGCTCTGACATGTGGGAGAATCTTGCCCAAAGAATGTGTAAATATGTTTCATCCCTTCCACAAGCAACATAAACAATTGGCTGGTCCTATAAAATTGTGCTGATATAAAAATGCAGAAGTAAAATTCTGAGCAGAAACTGTCTATCCAGCTCAAGTCTCATAGAAAACCATGCCACAGTTCTCAGCATTTCAAGATATATTGAATCTAAACAAATATGTCAAGATTCTCGCATGGCTTCCCAAACTCTCAGCATACAAATTGAAGTTCTGAAGCTGCAATGTTTGAATGCATGTATCCAGCCTCCAGGGTAATATGTGGTTGAAATTGCTAGTAATAACTGTATATCTGGAAATAGGTGAGGGCTTCAGCATCCCTTTGAATGACACATTTTGACTTTTTACAATGTTTCTAACTCAACATTGGATATTTAGCATGAAATTAAGTTCACAATTGTGGTTAGACTGCAGGTATGCTTCCCGATATAACTGGACAGTGAAATGTCTGACAGACAGTACCTGTTTGTTTGGCTTAGAAAATCTTGAAATAATTTCAATTCATTTTTAATAAATTAGTGCATAACTAATAATGTATCTTTCAGAATCAATATAAACCACACTAAAAATCTTTTGGGGGATTTTATTCCATTCTACTCATCTGTGTGAAGAAACCGAGAAATCTAATTGCAATTATGTTGAGCATTTAAAATGAATTTAGGACCAACTTTCTAACTTAGTTTTAACCAAAACTAGACTGATCCATCGCAATAAAATGGAATTGTTTTAATTTGTAAAAGCAGCTGCTTCAGCACAATCTCCTATTATGACAAAATCTTCAAATGGCTTTACAAATTGTGACAGTTTGTTTTGTATTTTCAAAGTTAAAGTTTCTTTGGATACTTAACATTTTAGCCATCAAATAAAAGCTGTCAGGAGAAAGTCTGGAGACTGAGCAGAAGCAAAATAGTTTTGTATTGAAAAAGGCTGGTGAAATCAGCACCTTCAAATATCTTTTGGTTGGATTCCCAGCTGATTTATTAATTTCATTAACAAAATGGGTTTGTGCCATTTTGGAGTTATTTATCTTTATGGTTTAATTTTCTCATTTTAATTGTAGGGAGCTTCTTTAATTGAAATTATTGTTTCAGAACAATAATAATATTTCCCCAATTTAAAATTCTTCCTTTCGTCTTTGGCTGAATATCTTTCCAAAATTAGATCTGAATTTACTTATAATTTCTATGCTGCTGAAACATTATTTTCTGACAATCAAATGTATTTCACTGAATGTGACTTCACACCTCTGAAAACTAGTACTTGCTTGCTCAGATGAAGATCCCTCACTCGGTGAACCACTTGGAAACATTAGTTATAATTCTGTAGAATCAGTCTGAATTGGACATTTTAAAGAAGCAGGTCGACCTGTGCTCTAGAAGAAGCTGACTGAGGTGCACAACCATCACCACCAGTTCAGGGCTAACGCCAGCCTGAAAGATACTTTTACAGCCCTGCAAGCTTTTAAATTTATGGGCCCAATTCCCTTCCTATTCAAGAAAACCCAGCAGTTCTCATTGTGTATAAGAATTCACTTAAATCCTAAGTAGATAACACCAAAAGAAAGAAGTGGAGAAGAGGAAATGACAGACTAATCCCATCTTTAATGTGTAGGCACACATTTTGTGTCCCTGCTTCTTACGGGCAATGTTAATCTTGCAGAAATTCTTATGGCAAGAAACCTGACCAACTGAAACTTAACAATATCCTACGTAGAGATAATTTATGGAAAATATTTACATACCTTTCCTTGATGTATGCACAATAGAGTGGGATTCTAGGAAGGAACCAAATCATAGGATGTCCACGCATCATTGCATATACCAACAAGGATGATCTGGTAAGGCAAATGAATAGACAATAAAGATTTCTTGGAACAATGGGAATTAGGATTTTGAGAGGTATTGATGGAAAAAAGAGAGATTAAGAAAGAACAGAAGCAGCATAATAGCAAAACAGCAATCATTGACTGCTAACAAAGGCAATGTCCAATATCGTTCTTAGTACATGGAAGGGATTATCTTGGAGAAATGTAATGAAATTATCAGCACAGCTGAGATTATACATTTGCTTTACTTGCTGTCACATTTGGTTTTCATCAGTAACGTATTTTAAACATGTATCATCATTATTGTTAAAAGCATAATCAAACCTGATATATGGACCCATGCTACAATTTTTATTTCATTTAGGCTGATTTTTAGAAGAGTTACAGTATCCTGGTGGCAGTGATATATACACTCAAAATTAATCTGTTTTAGCTTGATTGTGTATTCTTGATGCATAATCCAAGGAAACAGGTCACCCACACTCTAAAACTCCAATAACAAAAGTTTCCTGTGTTAAACAATGATAAAATTTTTGGTTTTATTTTTTTGTGTTTTTTCTGATAACTGAGGCACTTCTGGAATACATTTAACATGTATATTTGTTGTGCAGACTTGCATAAAAATGCCATTACCAGATTGATTTTAAAAGTGTTAAGTTTATATTTAAAAATGGATAATAGTCTGGCTAGTAAAATATGTAAACTAGTAATTTTGTTTTGTATTCTCTGTATAAAGTGTTTTATATTATACAGTAGCTAAGTGAATTGCACTATTGTACATGCAATGCGGCTTTTTTTTTAGGTTATTAAAGGAATTCCTGGGAATGTAGTTTAATGCAATAATATTTTTTTTCAATAAAAAGGCTTACTGGTATAAAGAGTGTCAGTCATGTATTTTTCATGTAAAGCATACCAAAAGGCAGCAACTTAATAAAATGCAGAATGATGCAAACATATTCTGTATTTTAATCTACAGAGTTGAAAAGCATTTAATTCATCCCTGTGGCTATAATCCTGAAATTTCTAGAATGTTTCCTAACAATTTTAATATGTGTTAAAAAAATGGGTTGTTTAAATGGAACTGAAAATAAATATTCCTTAAAAAAGATGATTCTATCTATGTGGTTTTTGCAAGTACTTTTAATGGATAAACATCCTCCTGGGTATTTTTATACACTAATCAGTTTATTTAGAATTATACTTAGGACTCATCTGTCAGGTTCCCCAAATAATGTCTCTGAGCTATGATTCCTAATGCTTGTGTCTTTTGATAAAGAAGCTAACAGTAGGATCCAAGATGTATGATTTATTCACTTTTCAACAATTCTTTAAAACTTACTTTATTCATAAGAAGTACCTCTTCATCCCAGGTTTCCCCTTTCACCTTGCGTTTTTCCAGTTTGTTGTATCCTTTTCTATCTTTCATTTATATTGTAAGATTTCTGACACAAGGCTTTGGATTTTGTCATGTAGGTACTCGGCTGTGGAGGTCCCAGGCACTGCTGCTATACTAAAAGTAATTGTAAGGCTAGTTACAGCGATCAGTAGACAGTTTCAGAAGTTTTATGTCTGCAGATGAGCACAAAGACTGAAGTAACGTAAAAACAAGCATCTGCATGGGTACATGTAATAGATAAAATGCTGTCTTTTGAGGTGCAGTGTGACAGAGATCATATTCTGTTGTGCCAATCTCTGGGACCAAATTAATCTACCCTGCAGTGACATCTCATGACTCAGGCATTCTGTAAAATGATGAAATCACAGCAAATCAACAGAAACATTATCGGCACAGTGTATCTAATTCCACTCAATTGTATTTCCTCATCAAGTTGTTCAAGTTGTTTCATAATAAAAACAAAATTCAGAATTGGACAAATTTAAATAAAAAATGTGAAGGAAATCGCCTGTGAATTAATGTCTGTACCATTAACTGTTAGCTATAGTAGGCTTCTGGTTGAGATCAGAACTCACCTGTTTGTTCTTGAACTAACAGAGATACTGTTTTGACTACGATGTAATATCTGTAGAAATGAAGTTGTCCAGATTTTCCTGTTCCTGGTAAAGCTAGCAAGTACTTACCCTTCCTTAAAGCTTCAATCCCAGATCTGTTTAACTGTTGAGCCTGAACTGATTCTTTTTTTCTTTTTTATTTTTTTCTACAGCACAATTCCTCTATTCAGGCCAAACCTACATTTAGGGCTCTTACTTCCTTGAGAATGAAACAAATGTTTTGCCAGGCTTGAAATGTCTTATATGATCAGATGAAGAGACTTCTCGGATGAGACAAATACACTTTTTGTTTAACTTAAAAATGGAAAGCCTAAGAAAGCAGATATTTAGAGACAGTATAAATGAATATAAAAACACATTTCTGTCTAAATTCAGCTTCAAGATGCTCTTTTTCCTTCCCTCAGTTAAAATACTGTCTCAATACAGTGTCCAGCCTTAGGAAGACCCAGACATTGTGTCCACTCTACGGGATCTCAGCTACGGAATGAGGAGCTTCTTAGACATCCTGTTTCTTCCAGCATCTGCTTGGATGGGAAACCTTGCTGCCCCATGAAGGATTCCTGTAAGTCCGAGGTGAGCTTTCAGGGCTTTTTCCATTGCAGTGCTGAGTACTGCAGCTAAAATGCATCCAGCCCTTGGGCCCAGACTGGGCAGCATTATCACCCAGCCAGGTAGAATACAAAATGAATATAATTGCAAAATAGAACTGACTAATGTAGACTATTTCAATTGGAAGAGACCAGCAATGACCATCTAGTCCAAATGCTTGACCATTTCAGGGCTGACCAAGTTAAAACATGGTATTAAGCACATTGTCCAAATGCCTCTTAAACACCAACAGGCCTGGGGCATCGACCACCTCCCTAGGAAGCCTGTTCCAGTGTTTGACCACTCTCAGTGTTTGACCACACCTTAAGATATTTATAAGCATTTATAAGATCCCCTCTCAGCCTTCTTTTCTGTGGCTACA
>Ga0181612_134147_pt1 | contig 10356 bp, 7 predicted proteins | sample HoacroProtozoa21_FD_119630 | JGI IMG/M metagenome (GOLD analysis project Ga0181612, IMG submission 119630) | Hoatzin crop microbial communities from Cojedes, Venezuel. Combined Assembly of Gp0051906, Gp0051904, Gp0051908 | reverse complement strand
CGCAAGCAGGAAAATGGCTTGCTGCTCCAAGAAGAGCCAGCTCATGTACCAACACAGAAAGTGATTCAAATTCAGTATCTTCCACACCGTCAAGCCGACAGCTATTCGGGTGTGCCCGGTACAGCACCGCTTTGACACAAGCAGCTCCTGGAGATACTTTGGAAGCGACTGTTCCTTGGTATAGATACTACTGGACTGGATGTCTAATCAAAAAAAACAAGCAAAACCATCCATTTTGAATCTAGCTTCCATTTTCTCCTCTTGAAAAATACAAATTAAAACATATTTTTAACTGTTTTAAACAACTCAACATGCACTATAACTGCAGTGTCCCTCCCTCTGACCACAAGAAATGTTATTTAATTGGTAATAAATGGTCCCCAAATCTGGATTGTTCTTATGCAAACAGTTAGTTTTCCCTTAAAATTGTTTTTAAAAAGGCATTGCTAAAAGAACACAACCGACAGCACCATTATAAAATTAAGATTACTGGGTTCAAAATTTAAGCTTGATTTTTTTTTCCTAGTTCTGTTAAACACTGGGGAAACCCTGCAATATTTTCTAAAAAAGTCTTTACCATACCTTGCCCTCCCCCTGCCCTCCCAACACCTGAGACTTTCCTAGCTGAGAAGCCATCATCCAGGTTCTGTGAATACTAACCCACTTTTTTAAAAATTATTTTTAATTTTTCTGACAGCCTGAATGGCAGACTCCTTACTTACTAGAAAGATATTAAAGTTCCTTGGAAGCTTTCTGTTTACAGAACTAACCCTTTCTAGCTGATATACTGAGTTTCTTTTGCTACTCCTTGTATTATCTTATATACTCATGGGAGAAAGCTTTCTCAATCAGATTCTTTTTAGCTCTTAAAACAGTTGCAGCATTTGAAACCTCGTAATAAGAGTTTTTATTCTGAAGTTTTGGTTTCATTTATGAACCTAAACGAGGTCTTTTCCGTGGAGATGCTTCCTCCTCTTCATCATCATCTTCATCATCAGGGTAATCCACTAGGCCAACTAGACTTCCCTGTCAATTGAAAGACAAAAAAAAAAATAAAAAGGGAAAATCTCACACTGAAAAACGTACCCAGGAAACCCAGGAATGTGCAATTTTAGTACATAACCCCCAGCCAACCTGTCCAGGATACACCAGCCTGCAGAATCTTGCTTGGTGATGCCTTTCTCATTCAAAGACCCGTTTGTCTTGGGAACGTTTTTGAACCTTGAGGTTCAAAAACTACTAGAACTTCCTCGCTGCTCTGGATCTGGCCTCAGATTTATTTAAAAATGGCTTTTTAAGCTCTCAACTGCAGAGTCACAAAATCTGATGCGTGCACTGCACATCCATTTTACTGGCAAGTCTTAGGTGTGTGCAATAAATTTTTGCCACACTTTTCTGTAGCCTCTCACGAGCTTGCAGACTAAAGATTAAAACAATGCACAATTGCGTAAGACACGACAGAGGCATCACTTATGGTATTTCGTCTGCTTAAAAACACTTATTAATTCTGTGACGGGGGATCCACGTATGTAATTCAGAAAAACCAATCTCGTATGTGTATCACACACACAGAGCAGCAACTGGACAGTTAAAGCTGAGGAGTGGGTACAGTTAAATTACGCAGGAGATGCAAGATTAAACTGTGCCCACCAGATTACCAACATACTCCAGTCCCACCTATAATTCCTTAAACCTTCCCCCAAACTAGTAAGGGTTTAACTAGACCAGGCTTTGGATGAATTTATACATAAATAAGATACCCTGCCTAGAGGCTAACACTAACCTTACCACATTGCAACCGGTAAAGTCTCATGATACTGCTCCGCTGTCCTAAGCAAGGACAGCAGCTTTTGTACAAGTTCTCCCACCTTTGTGGCCGTCACTGCTGTGGTCAGGGTCGTGTTCTTTGAAGAGGAGCCGTTGGAGCTTGCTGGCGATGTCTGAGCTGCCATGGATTTACTGTTTGCACCGTTTGCACCATTGGCTGCGCTGGCTGAGTGGGAAAAAGTGAATTTGAATCCGCCCGCTGAAGTCCTTTTTGGAAGATTCTCTTTGTCTTCACTCTCCTTAGCTGAGGGACAAACGTTTTCATACTTAAGTATCAGCTGTACACCACGGAACACAATCCACATTACAATCACAGGGCAAAAGCTGCCTTTTCATTTTCCAGTTCCATTAGATTGACAGTTCACCCACTGAGCTCATCCAAAGCACAGCAGCGTTTGAACCGAGAATGGCACAGATGCTGTGGACATGGGGACACTGCTCACTCAACACACATAAGCACACGAAACGTTTTGCTTTTGAGTGTCATTTAAACTAGGTGCACATTTGGAGCAATTTAACATGTTCTTTTAATCCTAAACTAGCTTGCAAAGACATGTTAGGAATTCATTACTTAATCAGATGGAATACTCTTACTCCTGCTCTATGGTACAGAGAACAAGCCTCTGGTTTGTTCACATGACACTCCACATATCTGCCACGGAGCACTTCCAGTGCTGACAACCTGAAACTGAGTAAATACCTTTTTTAGTTTCCATAAATTTTTCATAGCTATCTGGGAAATCATCCTCCTGTTTTGACTTCTCCACTGGAGGCACAACAGCTTCACCTTCTTCCTCTTCGTCTTCATTGAACCACATTTCTTCATCCTCCTCTAAGGCTCTTGCATCTCTGCGAAATCTATTGCTACGCAATATAGATGGAACACTGTAAGAGACACATGACAAGTGATTCACGTTTTGCCTGCTGTTTCAGACTCAGCCGAGATCAGAAATAGCCTCTGAACCGTTAAAGTGAATTCAGCGCGTTTGCAAAGGCAGCCCAGCTCCGTCCCTGGTTCCACCATCACTGCAAACTTCACCAGAAGCCCAGCTGACAATAAGGCAGACTGAATCCTAACTCTGAATGACAAAAGAAGATTCCGCTCCTTGTAAGCTGAGAGTTTTCCAAATGTAACATTTAATATACTGACAAACATGAACTGTACTACTGTAGGCCACATGGAAAGCCAGGTCAGGGTTAATTCTAATTGAATTTTTCATGAGGAATGAAAAAAACCCCGTAATCCCAGCCTTCTGCTTTTTCTGCCCTCTAGGGATTAAAAAAAACAACCAGCAGTAAGAAAAGACCACATAATGGCATTCAATAAAAGTCTCAGAATACACAAACTGGGTCGTACCTGTTCAGTTTCTGGTTTTGTCGGTCTTTTTCTTGCTCATATTTTGTCTTCAATCCCTTGAATGTCTGAACATATTCGATAGATTCAAGTGCATTATAAAAATTTTCAACTATATGTGCAATAAGGGACTTAATATCTTCCTGCATAAGAACAAAACAGGGTTTCAATCTCAAATATTAACATGCTGAAGTTCAGAAGGCCTTAGAGTTTAGTTTTAAAAGGTACTGATTCATTGGTCAGTCAGAACATTATTGTGAAGAACAAATGTGAAGTAATCAGACTTTTCCATATTAAAAAAGCTGAAATCTAGAAATAATTATTACATCTCCCATATAAGTGGAAAATATACCCAGTACTGTCCCAGTTCTATTTATGACAGCTTGATTAAACCATGATGTGTGCTATCTAGGATTAAGCCTTCTTGAGAAGGACAGGAGTTTAGGTGTGCCCTGCTCTCCCCACAACTTGCAGCGCTCTCCAGCCCTCGGTAACTGCAGCAGCTCACATGGGATGAGGCACCTTTTGGTCAGTCCCCTTCTAACAAACCTCACCGGATCAGGCAAATCTTAGCTTTCACACCACGCTGGCAAAAGTCACCTGGAGACACAACGCATTTTCTTCTTGTTGGAAGAGACAGCAGCTATGATACCCTGCGACTAAAAACTGCCCTTTATTTTCACAGACCACAAAGATTCCCTGAGAAGTCTCTCTCATCAAAGCACCTGCAGAAACTGTTGCAAGTCCTTGTTTTCTGACCACCAGTACAAGCTGGGTGCTCCCCACTGTCTGTCCTGTCCACATACACACTGTTCCCACAAATGCTGCCAGTGGAAAAGCTACAGAGTCAAAGCTGACACTGTCTAAGAAAGCACATGCGCAGCACTTTAAAGGTCAATGATAATTTGAATTTACAGTCAAATTAGTCTCACATATACTCAGTAATACCAAGGTTTACTCACATAAAACATATTTCACTTAATTCCTCGCTTCGAGGTTCAGTCCAGAAACACTGTCAACCACTTAAAAGAATTCAGTCTACAGGATACTATCTTTTAACACAGACTTCTATGTAAGTAGAGCCTGCACATAACTCTCTGAAAGGACGATGAAGTAAAACAGTACGAAGCAGCTTACTGGCTCCCTTCTATTTCGATATTTATCTACGGAATTTTTAGTTTGTGATTTTAAGTAGCAATACTCTATTTCAAGGGAAAGATTTGCATTTTGTATTTCTACCCGAGATGCCACATATGTGTAAGGGTTGAGGAAGGTGCTTAACTCACCACTCTGATGAATTCAAACAGCTCAATCACAGCAGAGTTGAGCAGATTGTACCTAGTTCCATTATCCAACAGAGCATTTATAACTGGTTCAAACAGATTTCCCTTGATGATGTAACGGTTATAAAATTCATCTTTTAGGCCAATTATCCTCCTCATAAAGCGAAGAGCACCTATATGAAGAAAGAAATTCAAGAATTTAGTAACTACGTGCCCGGACTCCAATCTGCTGCTCTTGGAAAGAGCTGGAAAAACCTGATGTTACCGAGATGAAGATGTGCCCCCAAAACAAGCGCATTAAAAAACACTTTCTGAAAGATCAGAAGAACATTTGCTGACAGGTAACCTTTCCTTCATTCTTTCACTTTCCTGGGTATCTGAATGTGATCAGGGTCCATTAATTTCTTCTTGAAATACAGCAGCAATAAACTTCAGCACATGCGAAGTTAAATTATTAGCTCATCCCTGCGCTTTTCTATGTTCACCTCCCAGAACCAGCCCCTTTTTATTCTTTAAACACCATGGCTCACAAAATTTCATTCACTCTCGACAAGGAGCACTAGATTTATGACATTATTAAGAAATGACAGTATTTCCATTTAAATAAAGACAGCCGATCACAAGTGATCCTCATTGTCACAGACTTGAAAGGATCATTGTGGACTTCAAAAGATACAACAATTCTCCTCCCATCATGAACTGCATTGGTCTACATTAACAGACATCTGCTACATTATTTTCAAAATTACCTAACAGCTAGTCAGTAATAAATAGGAAATTAACATGAATTTTGAATTAAGGCATGCTCTTGTAGTCGTATACGTTCCACACAGTACACACAAGGCCTGAGAGGAAATCACAACAGCTCCATACTCACACAGGGCCAGAAACGTGTGTTTTGAATTCATCAAGACCAGTACTCTTCTTAGCAAATCTTTATTCATGATGTAATTCTTGATGTGATATGTGTGGTGTTCCACACAAAAAGTAAGCAGCTCCAAAATTAAGGCAAGTAGTTGTGCCGTTTGGTAATTATCTACAAGAAAAATTAATGCCTTAAGTTATACTAAAAAAAGTACTATCATGCACCAAATCATCACCAAGTTCAGTTGCTATTACAGTGCCTGACGTTTTCAGTAGCACACCGGATTGCTTTAGGAAGCGGGACATTGGGTCAGAACAAAACAATACACACAAATTTGGCTTCCCCCCCCCCCCGCTTCAGTCACAAAAATCACCCTGATTTGTAATGTCTTTTCATAATGCTCATAAAGAAGCCTGCACAGATAAAAAATCCAAACTGTAAAAGCTCAGCTATGTCTCTTTAGAACCTATTCTGCTAACAACGATTTAAACTTTCAGTAGCAAGGCTGACTATGAAAAAAAAAGTGAAAACCAGTAAAACCCAAAAGCAGATGAAAATGTTCCTTCAGCTTCCTGCCATCTCAAATGACACAAAGCACCTACGGCTATTTCAATAAAAATTATTTAAAAGATAAAATACAGACATACCTAACAACTACTTTTTTTTTTTTTTTTAAATAAAAACACCATACACAGCATACAAGACAAGTTTCAAAACTCAAGGTCAATTAAAACTTACCAGGACAAACTGTATTACTCTTAGTGGACCCAACTACTGCATGTGATAAACAGAAAATAAAAACAAAAATCAGAAAAAGGCTTTCAAAGCACTGTAAATATTTCAAAGATGGGGACAAACAATCAATTCTACCAGCTGTTCAAATTTTTCATCAAATCAAAAGTTTCTGTAAGCTACAGGGAAATAAACATACAGCAAGAATGCATGCCAGATGAGATTTCTATATTCAATTTATGTTACAAAGTTTCAAACTCAACTAGGTGAAAATACATAATCTAATACTTCGGAATATTATTCCTACTGGGACTAAAAGAAAGTGCCTATTGTAAATTTTTCAAATAATATTATAAAATGAGTACTACAGATATTCTACAAGTTTTATTTTCATACAAAATGCATAAAACATTTATTTTTTGACTTAACACTTAATATGAGAAGATGGGTAAGATCAAAGAAACATTTTTACCAAATATGTATTGGTTTGATTTAATCTCTTGAAAGAGTAATCAGAAAAAAGTCTGACTCAAGAGGCTGTAATGATGTTAAATTTTTGTTTGTAAAGCACTAGAGAAAAAACAGTGAGTGTTATTTGCGTATGCCAATTGAGATTTCCAACTCATTTACTGTTACCAGGAAAAATAAAACATAAACCAAGAAACCAGATAAAGGTGCTCCAAGTTGCGTTTCTTGAATAGATTTCTTTCAGCATTTCTGTACTACAGCCAAGGAAAAAGTAGTCTTTGGAGTTGATCACCTGAGCACACCTAATGCCTGGAATCATGTAACGACTGACAAATGTCACAGCATTTTTGTAAACTTTTTTCTAAAAGTAACTCTGACCTAATGACACTCTCTGCTTTACAGCAAGTATTCTTTAAAATTATACTAGTAGAACTAGTACACAATTAACAACACCCATCAAGCAGACACAAATTTTACAAAGCACAGCATACAGACACATTATCACTGAAAGCTGCAACAAAGGGCTACAGAACCGCTGTCACTTGGAGGAACAACAGTTATCAGCAAGTACACTTGCATCACAGGCTTATTGCTGTTACTAGGATTGTAAGTCACTTGGACTCATTACGAGACTTTAAAAGGGGGGGGGGGGGTTAACGTTACCTTTTTCACATTTATCTTCTGATGTATTAGCCAGAAGTGGTGCAGTAAGAACATGCATACAATGGTTGTAGAAGAAATTGAGAAATTCACTTTTTTCCGTTTTCTAAAACAGATACAACTGTATTAAATACTCACATTTGTAAACTTCCTTTTAAATAAGAAAGAGTAGCTAGCAACATAAAAGACAGCCCACAAATAATTCTGTATCTTTTTGGTTGGTCCTGAAACTTTATCTTCACTCAAATAAGATCCATTTCTTTATTTTGTGAAAAGATCCGAGACACGTCAAACCAACGTAGCTATCACCCAAAAACCCCCACCATGGATGCAAGTATGCTATTTCACTGAAGCACAGGACTGGTTATTTCAATAAACACTTGCACAATACCATATACCCATACATTTTACTACCAAAAGTTAGTTTAGCTTATTTTTTAGCTTATTTAAATTCAGTATCAGACCATACACAACATCATCAAAAAAGAATAAAAGTATCTTTTTTAGCCTCCAACCACAATAACGGCAGTAAACATTAGGCTTTCAATTTTGCTGAGACAGTAAAGTGTCTTTACCCCTTTGTATTTTCTTACATTAGTTGTGGCCAACATATTCTCTGGATCTATCAGAGTACGCAAGAGCCCCATTAACTGAACAGCTCCCCCAAGTTCAGGATCAGTATCGCAGATCATCTGTTCAATGACCACATTGATGAGGAGGATATCCTGCAAAAAAACGAACCAAACAAGCCACAAAATAATTAGACACGGTTTCAGCAGCGGAATGACTTCCCCAGTAAAACCTAAGTGAAACTGAAAAATTAAAAATGCTGCATTTAGGCACTGGAGTTCTGCCAAGCACAACCCTCCGCGTCTAAAATCACTGTTAGGCAGAGCTACAATTTTATCACCGTAAAAACATGGAACACCAAGATGCTCAGAAATTTTTGTATCTTAAATGTACTTCTTCCTACATATCTACTATCTACATTTTTGGACTAACTGTATTCCAAATGCTGGAGAGGTTTGTTTTGCTAGGTTTTTTCCCCCCATTTGCTCTAAAACAAGTATATTCAACACACATCCAAACATGTTTACTTACATCGTCACTCTGCTGAGCCTCTTGCATTACAAATTCTCGGACCATGGATGGACTAAATTCTACTAGATAAGAAAATATATCTGTAGCAGCAGATCTAACTTGCAGATCATCCATTCCCTAATAAAAAAAAAAAAAAAAGAGTTCAATTTATTACAGTAAATGAAGTTTGGTATTTATTGTCTAGTAAATCTGCAAAGAATAGCGAGTTAAAAGTTTTGAGAACATTTTATTACAAAAGTTTCTACAAGAGATGCAGTAACACAGTTGCAGAAAAAAAATACAACAGAGCAAAATCTGTTCCCCAGTACTTCCCTCCTTAATCAATTTGTACAAAAATTTATGTAACAATTTCAGGCAACAAAAATTAGTAATTTTCCTTGAAGTATGCCATTTTCTCTGGTAACTGTACAATTTCTAAGCCTAATATATTAATGTAACAGGAGCTATTTGGACTGGTCTAACCCTGGAAAAGAATAATGAGATAAGGGTTCATCCTATCACTGAACATCTGTATTGCTTCTATGTTTCCATAAGAGTCAATGCCCTTCAGTAACTTCAAAGGTTGTTACTCTAGAATACAAAACCCCTTCAATTTACAGTTTCTCAGTAACAGCAGCACTGACATATGAATTGCAACGGTCAGGCAACAACAGCTGCTTCAACCAAAGGAGTAAAAAAAAAAAATTATCTTTTCACATTGCTGACTAAGATTGAGTAATCTGCTTTGCACCTCTGAGAAGACAGGATTATGTGATCTTTCCAACAGCAATGAGCTAACAGTTCAAGATTATCTAAAAATACTTATTTGGCATTGTTCCAACAACAGAAAAAAAAAAACAGGCTGCCACAAGTAAAAGAGTATCACTCAATTTTTATACTACATTGTCAAAAGGACTGCATTTACCACAGATTTCTCCATCATGCAGAGTAAAAATAGTAACAGCAATAAAGTTAGGCTACTTTTGAAAACTGTGGACATCTCTTGGATTCTGAATGTTACAATAAACTTCAACTTTCAGCACAGCAAAGCTGTCCAGTCGAACTTACACAAAGGTGCTTTGCAGATCTGAAAAACCTGGTGAATGGCTGTGGAGTTTTTTTTTTTTAAAATCAGCTTTAACTTACCATTACAATTTCAAGAGCTGGAAGAATTCCCAACTTTGCCAAAGTTTTGAAAAATGCATCTCTGTTCTGAGGTTGTAACGTCTGTGAAAACGCGCAGAATTCCTTGAAAAAGTTAACCTATCATATAGGAAAAAATAATTTAAGGTTATTTGATTCACAAAACTCTCTAAAAGTAGTAAACTGTTACAATTTGTATCAGAGTTTGTGTACTGGCTGGTATGTGCCTTCCTAGAAAATGGTATTATTCTAGTCCTTTCTCCTCCAACCTTCAACATCATCAACTAAGGAAAGCAAATAAAGTAAAAACAAAACAAAAAAATTTAAGAGGTTGAAATTCAACTCAGAAAGAAATACAGTTGCCTTGTAGCTATTTTATCCCATCTAGCATATGAAGGATTCATACTCCTGTGTGGTGTGCCTTTTGTTTGAAAGAACAAAGATCCTTCCCTTGCTGAAAGCAAGATTTTAACAACGCAACTTAAGCTGATAAACATATTCAAGGATAAATAATGTTTTTAACATATATATATATTAAGGGACTACTGGTAATCCTCAATCATAGGACTTAAAAATCTTTTTGAATGAGTAAAGTACAGTGAAAAAAGCAGTGTTTATATGACAAATGTAAGTGATATGGTATGTTGAAGAGTACTTGGAAGAAAGTATACCTTTAAGTCTAGGATGTCAGCTTAATGCCAGTACTTTCTCAGCAATAAAATAATTATTTAGAACAAATAAATCAGAGCTTACCTAGCAAGAAGTATTTTTCTAGTGAGTACATCAACAAAATCTGAGCTACACTGGAAATTATTCTAGGGTTACAGAAACCGCCCAGGGACTGTAGAACTAGCAGAAAAGTCTGACCATTTCTACCTAATCTCCGTAGTTTAAAGCATTCAAAGAATGACCGAGACCACCGACTCACCAATTCACATCGTTTG
>Ga0181612_170337_pt1 | contig 10358 bp, 7 predicted proteins | sample HoacroProtozoa21_FD_119630 | JGI IMG/M metagenome (GOLD analysis project Ga0181612, IMG submission 119630) | Hoatzin crop microbial communities from Cojedes, Venezuel. Combined Assembly of Gp0051906, Gp0051904, Gp0051908 | reverse complement strand
CCCCTCCCTGGCAGTGTTGAAGGCCAGGTTGGACGGGGCTTTGAGCAGCCTGGTCTGGTGGAAGGTGTCCCTTGCCCATGGGAGGGGGCTTGGAACCAGATCATCTGTAAGGTCCCTTCCAACCCAAACCATTCTATGATTCTATGAAAAAAGTGGATTATTGTAGTTGAAAATAGGAAGTAATGGCTGATATAATCATATTTTGAATACCGGCATTGCATTGACTATGAAGTGGCACATACATATTGTCTATGTATAGAGTGGAATCTGAAGGAAAGAGGATGTTCATTTTACATTTTGTGTTTAGCCCAGATATCTTTGTGCGTGTTTACCAGCTTCAGGTCTCTGAGATCAATACGTGGAGCTATGACCTTTATTTGTCCTTATTTTAGCTTTTACACTTTTACTTTCTTTTCTCTTTTCCTTTCTGCCAGTCTATTGTAATTAGAATTTAACTTATCCCACAATATACATGGACATCAACAAAGCAATGAATATTCTTTTTTTTTCCCATTTTCGCTAACAAATTCCAGTCTGAAGCGCTATTTCTGTCAGAGCTGATCTGTGCTTTAGTGAGAGGAGTAATTAATAACACTTTAGACCAGACTTCAAAATGCCTTTTTTTCCTTTGATCTGAGTAATTAAAGAGTCAAGCTGCTGTTCCTGAGCGTTTTCTGATGGAATTACACGAGTTACACAGCTCTTCATTTGTATGTCATTAAACATTATGTTTTATTGCTGCTATTCAAACAATTAGTACCTAAATATGCCCCATATTCTCATAAAGACGCAGTAGCAGTGTTTGTGTTAATGCCCTGGTTAACAGTTTGTTTCCATGCAGAGTCCACCATCATGCTTGAATGCCATTTAATTTCAATCAGATCTTTACTGATGCCCTTCTGAAGTTGTTTTCTTCGGCAATCATTTAACTGTGCAGTGAAGTGAGGATAAGTCGAACAATAAAGTTAAGCAAAAATGGCATTTCTCTTAGCACAGGAATTTTTTTAAGTTTGTTACAAGTTTTGGTTATTAAAAGGCCAGTGCTTCTTGGTGATCAGTCATTCTGACATTTTTATGGCATTTTTATTACCCCTGGCTCATTTCCATACTAAAGGGAACATTTGTAACAATACTTGCTCGCTCTGTTATGATTAGGATTGTGCTTTTGCCGCGCTTTGTTCGGCTGTTGCTGTGCTCAGTAATGCTCCTGGCACACGTCCTCCCAGACCCTGCAGTGTGTTTATTCAAAAGGAAGGAAAAAGATGTGTCGACTAAAACAATAAACTACTACTGCTTGCGTTAACATGGCCAGAACTTCCCTGTTCTGCAGACAATCAGTTAGCAAAGCTGTTAGGTAAACTTGCTCCTTCACTGTTGAAAAAATAAATATTCATGAAGCTTACAGCCACGTTTTCCTGTGCTTTGTTATCGGGTTGAAAATGGTGCAGGATTTTAAAGCTAGTGATTTAATCAGAGAGATAAAGTTGGAGGCCAGGTCGTGAAACCAGTGGGAGCTGGGGTCCAAAATCTTGCTGAGGTCCTGGGCAAGACTTTAAGTCAAATTTTGCTGAGTTATTTCAATATTAATACTATTAATATAGCAAATTGAAAATAGTAATGCTTTCACTAAGGCTGCCTAAGACAGGAGGCGAATGTGAAAAGATGAGTCGTGAATGATAAGGGGGAGCAATTAAAGAAGAGGGGGAGAGGTGACATATCTTAGGAGGTTTCCAGGATAAAGTGAAGTCATTGCTTTGCCTGGTCCACATGGGTTGGAGCCCGGGAGACAGCTGGGGGCTGCTGTGAGGTGCTCCCCCTGGACCCAGGACAAACCAGAGCACTCAATTCCACTATAACAGACAATTTCTCCTGAGCACATAACTGGAGAATGTCTGTAATTCAAAGCATGTTCATGCCTTGCCTAGATTTCATAAAGAAATAAGGATTTGAGCAACCTCGTCTAGTGGAAGGTGTCCCTGTCCATGGCAGGGGAGTTGGGACTGCATGATCTGTAAGGTGCCTTCCAACCCCCATCGTTCTATGTTTCTATGTGTTGTAAGACCTGCATTCATCCTGCTTAACTGAGGTGGCAAAGTTAGGGACAGAGTAATCATGAGCTTCCTTAAACAGGGAGGAGAAACTGGCACTTCCCAAAGGTGGTCTAGTTTGTGGGTGGAGAGAAAAACCCTCCGATGGTGGGTTCCACTGAAGCCAAGGAGATGAGTTAAATTTGTCACTCAGCTACCATGAAACAAAAGGACGAATCTGGCTTTGGCACCGAAATACAACGTTGGAAAATTACAAAAATATGCAGCAAATTGGTGACGTGTCCATATACACTAAATTTGCTCAAATCCAATAAAGACCTAATAATTGTGACTTCCCTTATACTGCTGTGTCTCTGCAGCTTTCCTCTGAGCCTGGTAGGCTGATGTTCTCCTGAACTCTCCCTGCCCATAAGAATAGGAAACAAAATGAGGGAATTGGAGGGGAGAGGCACGCAGGGTGGGATTGCCAGTTGGTACAAGCCCCAGCTTTCATCGCTCTTTGCTGGCCCCATCCCCACGCTGCCAGGGGAACACAAGCTGCCCTCTGTCATGGTTTAGTAAGAGCAAAGAGCTCTCCCGCTTGACATCAGAAGACATGCATTTTGATGTTTATCTGAGACTCTCTTCCAAATGTGCATGCACAACAGAGGCTGCATGTAAGGACAGGTTCAACCCGGTATCACAGAGAAGTGATAAAACACTTTTCTCTCATTTTCGTGTGCTAAGACCTAATATTCCCATATGCCAGAAACGATTTGTAAGGGGCCATAAAGTCAGCACAACTCTGTTTGCACTTGCTTTTTGGTTCCTTGACAGTGCTGCAGGGGCCTCTGTGCAAACACGACTCTGTGGTCAGCATTTAAAGTGCAAGTCCCTGCAGCATTTAACCTGATTTGCCATCTTTGCCAGAAGAGGCACCTACAAATCAAAAGGCAGAAAATCACACAGGCAAAACAAGGTCAAAATGGCACTTCAAAATAACCTACTTATTAAATAATTTTTGAAGGAAAGGTGATATACATCATGTAGGCAAACTACTGAGTGCCCCTCTCTGTTTCCAGCGCGTCTGCACCCCAGACACCTTTGCGCACTCATCCTCACTACACCTCTGTGGATTACAGCAATAATTACTCTCACTGCGTAGAAGAGACGTTGAAATACAGAGAAACAAAAAGCTTTATTTAAAAAAACAGGAAGAGCAGAGATCTGGACTTGGATCCATTCACCAAATTAGTGTCTGCCAAAGCCATCACCTTCCTCATTAGATAAGTAGTGCTTCTTTAACACGGGGAAATCGCAGGACATCTGCTTTCTTTCAGAGCATCAGGGGTAGCAAACTGAGACCAAGATTAATTATTTCCCAAACCTGAGCTGCTGACAGAGTGAATACACTGGAGGCCATAGTGGAGTAGCTGTGTTCCAGTGCTGAGCTCAGTTTCTCCACCAGTGGAAGGCACAGATAATTTGTTATTCCATTCAGGGTCTTGACTTATCCTCGTTTCTCCAAAAACATTGTCTAAAAGGTAGAGCTCTCTCCTCAGCCATGGAGTGAGGCCACCAGAGTGGTTTGGGTTGAGCTTGGCCTCATGGAAGTGACTGGGAGTCTTACGCTGGACTTCTTGGGAGAATAGCTCATTTCTCTTAAAAAGCTAACGGCTTTCTGACATCTACTGTCATCAGCAATGAGCAATGTCTTTTTTTCCTGTTTTTTTTCAGGGTAAGTATGTGCAAGAGAAATACAAAGGGAAACTTTTCTTTTTACCATTCTGGAGGACCTGTGCAAGATGTGCCAACATCAAACCTTTGTCCTGCAGCTACTACAGAAAGTTAGTTGTGTGTGGTTCCAGCTCATGCACATCCAGCATTCAAAAGATTTTGTCAAAGACCATGTGTTGTTCTTCAGAAAGCTGGGGGGAAAAAACATGATAAATAATTCACATTTCAACCAGCATTAAATGGAAACTTTACCAAGCAGATTCAAATTATTTAATAAACACTGATAAGTCCCTCCAGGAGTATCAGGCAACAAATGATAGACAATATTTTGGCAGTGAAGAGAAGTGGCTGCTTCCAGTAATTATGGATGACCAGACTGTCTAGGAAACATGTTTGGATTGTTAATCTTGATAGTTTTTCTGTTGTTGAGATTGTAGCTGGAAGCGCAAGTACAGCAAAACTGTATCAGCTGTGGATTTTTTGCAACCATGTGGTGTTAAATTTTGGATGTCTGGTTATTCAGAATTAAAAAAAAAGAGTCATAAAAGTTTTTGAATTTCCAAAGCCTTCAGTATTTGTACCATTTAAAAAAATCTATTATGAAGGTATTCTTAATGATTTTTAATTCTCCAGAAACCAACAAAGAGTGTTTACAGAGACAAAACGTGTTATTGCTGTTTTCAATCATGAAGTTACAGTAAGCATTTTATGATGGTTGCTTTAATATATGTCACCAGTATTGGGTGATACAGAAGTCCATTTTATGGTTTCCAAGACTGCCAAATATTTGAGCTGTCCCATGGTTGTATTTGTAATATTGTAAGTTGATGTCCCTAGGTTATTTCACATTATTTGGAGCTCAGAAGTTAGATTTTTTTTAAAATGTATGGATTAAATGTTGAGCATTCGAGACATGTTTTGGTCTTTGCCTCTGGCAATGTCTGTGCAGTGCGTAAGGAGGACTAGTCAATAATTCCAGTTTTTCCAAGGGGAAATATCAGACACTGGAAGCACCCAAAGTTGAGCCTGCATGGGACCCACAGCCTGGAGTGTACAATCCTTCTCTCAAAATCCAAGCAGTGTTTCCTTTCAAAACACACCCACTGGATTTGCTACTCTTTAATGTGATGATCTAGTGGTTGTAACTCTCACTCAGGGTGTGGGAGAAGAGCTCCGTACACTCCAGTCCCTGAAAATTTTCCAGCCAAAGCCCGAATCCTTACTGAGCACCCTTGGCCAGGCGTACTGATGCTTGCTATTGCATGGGGATGAACACAAGAGTTGTGGGCCAGGCAGGGAAAGGAGGCAAGTGACTTGCTTTCAAACACTGAGGTGAAGCAGTGTGAGAGTTGTTGAGATGACAGCACAGCCCCTTCACCTCCATGGACCCTTCACCACGGACACTCCGCAGATTGATGAGGGATGGCTTTGGAGTTGAGAAGGGAACCGTTACCTTGGGGCAGTCTATCACATCTCTCAGTCATGTGTCCTGGAATAGGAATGACAGCTTTGCTGAAAGGCTGGAAGAGGTGGGCTGAAAATGGCTTCATCTAATGTATCTAATGCAGGCAAGCTAGGGAGAGAGCAAGTTGCCAGGAGCCATATTTGGAAGTCTTTCGTGGCCGTCATCTGCCATCTTCCCAAGCCAAGAATCATAAGCATTATAACAAGGAGATATACTTGAGCACAGAGGATTACAATTTTCTCAAGGATTGTTGTCATAAACCCCTTAGTGGGTAGAGCTTAACATAGTTTATGATAATAACTGAGTATCACATTGCCCATAGCATCAAAAAATGACAGCAAAATTCAGGAGCAGGTGGGCAGCTTTAATTATGTAGGCTCCAAAGGGAATAAACACTGGGATGGTTTTTACTGTCTGTCTGGTATGAGTCAGTCACAATGACCCTGCTGGTGCGATTTGGTGAGAAGAAGGCATCTAGCCCATGTTTAACCACACAAAGTATCTCTTTTTTTTCCCCTCCTCTCCCTGTGAGAACAGAGAAAATAGGATTTGTAGGAGGAACTGGGGGATGTATTACTGTCAGTGATTTGCACTTATTGGGACTGAAACATCAGACAGAGGAAGTACCCGAACAGCTGGGACTGCAACAGATGTTCTCCAGACAGCGCTGCCTCATGAAGATGTAGTGTAGTAATAGGTCATGTTACAGAAACAGAAAATTAAAAAGAGTGATTTTACACGCATGAGCACTGGCTCCCCGGGCCTGGCGGTATGAGTGACACTGAACAGGGAAAGGCAGCTGGGACCCTTCTGAAGAGATCATTGTGTCCCTTGCCACCAGAACTGGCTTTTCGAACATATAGATGTCTCTAGCAGGAATAACAAGACTCCCCGTATTGAACCACAGAAGGGGTGAGTGCAAAATCCCCTTGCCATTCCTGCAATTTAAGGGTGAATTCTCAATTACTTGGTGCCTCTGCTTCAAGGCTTTTAGCCTCTTCCGCTGCCTCTCTTCCCTTAGGTCACTGAGCGAGGAGTTTGCTGTATACTGACCTATAAATGAGAATAGCTGCAGCAGCTTCGCCAGAAATTTCCCTAGACGCTTATCTTTAGTCCTCAGATGTGGTTAGAAAAGCCTGTTACATTAAAACCAGGTGGTGATCTCCCAACCAGAGCTCCAGCACAGTCTCAGCTGTCAGCCACGTCAACCCAAGGCCTCCCAGAGAAGATCCCAGCGTATGGTCAGGACAGTGACTACCTTTGCTCTTGGTAGTGGCTTCTGCTTGCATGCTACTGCATTAATCTAGGAAGAAAGAGGTGATAGTTGAGACCAAGGGGTGCTAAACCTTCCTTTCCTTCAGACTAAATGTCCTAACCACCAGGTCATAGGGTTTCTCAAGAGCTGTCCAGTATTTTCCTTGAAGCCAAGCTGTTTGGCAGCCAGGAATGCAATAGTGATGAGGTCAGATGGTGAACAGGGAGCACAGAGCACAATATCTTGTACTATTATTACATTTTTTTTCCAAACTGGGCACCTATTGCTTCCACAATGAGCAACATCAAAAATAAAGAAACTGGCCTTCTTCACTCTTTCACTTTGCGTACATCAAGTAATTTGTTACTTTCCTGGCTGGTTGCTCTATTTTAATCTGCTCCCACAGTTTTCCTCATGTACTTATTTTCATTACAAAACTGAAGGTTGCCCTCTCACATCCTGAACATGCACTTCTCAGTGCTTTCGATATGTTATCATTACTGATGTCTTTCACGGGTATCTTATGCAGACTTGCCACTATGACGTTGTAAAAGAACTCCAACAGTAAATGGAAATGGACTCCATAGGCTAATAAATATATTTAAGTAAACACATTAAGCAAGCATTAAGAAAAGTGAATACTCTTAACTCGATGAAAAGAGACTGCAAGCACACAAGGGCCCCATAATGGCAGTTTCATTACAAACAGACTCCTGTACACATATTCACATGTTCCAGCCCTCTCTCCTAATATGAGAAAAGTGTGATCTGTCATGCCTTTGCATGATATCACTGCTCTGCTGATATTTAAATAATTACAGTACATCGTGAAATGCTTGGGACCGAAGACATTGAGGTCCCAGGTGGAAAGGCCTCATTTTGTTGTGTCTCTCCAAGTTCATCAAGTTCCCATAGCAACCCAGAGCCCATCAAATAATTAAATAACATATTCACAAATGCATGGGGCAGCCACTGGGGATTTCTTAAGATGTTTGTATCTCCTTAACCACTCATTTCCAACAAGAGATTTCATTCAGCCTTTAGCACACCTCATGCTGAAGTACAGTTTGTCTTACAGCACTATACAGATACTGCTGGAAGGTTTAGCTGGCCACTGTGACACTGTCAGTGGCAGTGTGTCACCCTCTTACTGGGAAATTATATAGGTTAATCTAAGACAGATATTCACAGGCATCCCACTGCTTGAAAGTTATTACTCAAATTTTTTATTGAAGGTTTATGAATAGCAAACACTAGTACAAAATTCAGGAAAAGATTTGTGAGAAAAGGAAAGAGGAACTGTTTTGTTTTTTTAAAACATGTTTTCTGTATTACATTTATAATTAGTAATTGCTTTCTCACTTGGGATTACAGGTTATTATTTTAAGCTTCAGAACATCAATGACACATCGGGATAGATTGATCGCAATTCTCTATTTTTCTTCTTTATGAACAGAGATGGCATGGAAAACCTGGATATTATCCTTACCTGGGAGATTAGGGCAAGGTATATAGTCCTTTCCATTCCATGTTTTCTTGTATTTCTGGGCCAGACCAGTCGCATGTTGTCATCTCCCTCTGTCCCTGACCTCATGTTAGCCCTTCACACTTCCCTGCCCCTTTCGGACGGTCCTTGCAATAGTGCGCAGAAAAATTCCCTCGCTGGAAAGAAAAAGGTGTAGAGCTGAAAAGGCAAGTCAGATTTTAGAAGGACCTTTAGAAATATCTTCCTACTGCTTGTAGGACCTCACTGAACTTCACCTGTCCTGGTGGTTGAACATTCTTCATTGCTGTAATTTTGGCTGGTCACAGGACTCCCATGGGAACCCCAGCTTCTCCACTGCCCAGGATTACGGACGTAAATCACAGCAAGGATTTCTGCAAGCAGCATCTGCTCCCAGCGCACAGGATGGCACTTCCTATGGCATTGAGTCATCGTCTGCCAACATGGCATGACTTTTCGAGCACAGCCTGTAGCTGTACAGTCGTACCTGCCACCTGGACCGGTTTCCCCAGTTTAGTGTCCCAGCAGATGCAGGAGCAGTCAGCCTGCACTCCATTTTGCTTCAGCTGCTGTTCCTGGGCTGCTGAGTGGTGCACACTCTTGGCAAGGTATCCTTGGCCCCTGACTAGTAGCTTTCTTCCCTACTGAAAGCTTGGGACAGGCAATAATAAGAAAAAACTGTAATGTAGTAACCTGAGCATAAAAGAAAGTTCATGAGGGACAAGAAGTTGAGAAGAAACCACATGTTTTCGTGGTAATACTTGAAAGGAAGCTGACATTGGTTTTGTAAAAGCTTACAAGGGTGGCAGACAGTCTTGTCCACACTCCCAAAACCTTGTGACCCTTTGGAAACTCATCAGTCATGTCCATAATGAAGGTGAAGACCTGGATGTCTTAGTCTTTGCTAAGCATCTCTCACGTCACAGGAGAAGAGGGCCAGAAAGGCACTCGGGGCTGCTCATCTTGTTTTTTTCTGCTGAAACCACTGTTTTCTCCTGACTGCTGGCGTAGAGCATGGCAAAGAAGCTGATAGGAACCGACATGCTGCTGAATGCATTTCTGCTGAATATCTGGATAATTCACTGGCTGCAGAGATGATACAGCACAGAGTTCAAACCATAAAAAAAAAGGTGTGAAGAGGACGGGGGAGAGACCCGGCAGAAACACTTGAATTTTCCCTCTGGGAGGTTTTTCTAAAAAATATCCAGCTTGGCATGGTCTGGGATGCTTCAACTGGAAAATCTGCAGATGAAGGAGACACAAGAGGCTATTTCAGGATTTGAGAGGCCTTTTTGATGGTGTAGTTCAAGGAATAAACGGTCAAGGCCAGGCAGAGAGGGAGAAGTCAAAAGCAACCATAAGAGCTTAAAAAGCGGGATAAGTTTGGGGTCAATTCCTATAATTTAATATAACTACACCCTTATCTTCCACCACTGCAGTAGCTACAGCTTGCATGCTTAACACTAAACAAGAGATGTACCAAGAAGCAAGTTAATTTGAAGGAAGAGGAGGAAGCTGAGTTGAGAAAAAGAGAAAGGGTCAATCAGTTTGGCTTAATCTACCCCCCAATTTTCGTTATACCCTCCATGATCAGTTTATATTTGAAAGGGGAGTATCTCCTCTCTATATGCTGATGGAAGAAACCTTCACCAGGGCTGGTTTGCTGTGAGAGCAGCTCCGCCCGGATAACTTGGCCCCCACAAGTGAGTAGGAAACTTGTTCACCATCCCGTGAGAGATTTCAGAGCTTTTGTTTTAACCCTCCTGTAATAAATAAGAAGAACAAGTAAAACTCTGCACACCAAACTCTTCCCCTCCAGGTTCAGATTGGTTCCACTGAAATTTTTAATCCGAAGCATATGGGAACAGTTTATTTCAATTCTGATATCTAAAGATAACGAAAAACTTTTGAAAAGTTTAGTGTACTGCAATTTCAAAGGTGCTTTAGAATTAAAAGAAATTCTTCATTTAAGGGAAAAAAAAAGAGAGAGAAAACATTAGGGCAAGTTGAAAAGTATATTTTAAAAATGATTAGTCTGGAGATTCTTCCCTCCTCAAAGGGAGGGAAGCAGGTTGGCTTCTGACAAACCAGTTTCCAGGAAGTGTGGCTTTTCTCGTGCCAGTTTCCTGCACTGCTTGGGAGATCTTCATCTCTGTGCCTCACATTGCCCTTAGACCTGTGTTGAAACAACCCACACTGAGCTTTCTTGTTTCAAAATCTGTCCACTTACAGCTGGTCAAGCTGGACTGAGCAACAAGAGGCATTTTTTGCTTTTGTTAGCTGGTGAGACAGCAGAAGTGAGCTGACAGGTACCTTTTCAACGAGAATTTCGAAGGAACCTGTTTGTGCTCTATTTCCCCCCATCTTTTT
>Ga0181612_150348_pt1 | contig 10358 bp, 15 predicted proteins | sample HoacroProtozoa21_FD_119630 | JGI IMG/M metagenome (GOLD analysis project Ga0181612, IMG submission 119630) | Hoatzin crop microbial communities from Cojedes, Venezuel. Combined Assembly of Gp0051906, Gp0051904, Gp0051908 | reverse complement strand
GTGGTTGGTGCAGGATCCAGTGGAAGCAGAGCAGGGGAGGGCAGCGAGCATGCAGCCAGTGCTGGGGTGCAGACCGAGCCGGGGCTGTGTTCTGCAGGGGCCGTGGCTGGGCACTGCTGTGGCAATGCGGCCCGACGCCTTCCCGGTGCAGCCGCTGCCATGGATGTCTGAGCTGCGTCCGTGTGGGGGGCCCTGCCCGTGCAGCCGTCGTGGTGCGGCACGGCTGGGGCTGCTGTGGTGTGGGGCTGAGCCAGGTCTCCTGCGCCTCCGTCCACAGCCCGAACCACAAAACCCTCTCGCCTCTGCCGGGGAATTGCTGCTGGTGGAAACCCTCTTCTGTGTGAAGTTCCTGGATGCTCTCGAGTGTGTCTGAGACCGTTATGTCCTGTGGTTTTGTTGGTATTATAAATACATGTTGTAAGTGAATGTGAAGGACTTTGTGCTGACCACGGGTTGTTCTTATTAGAGGCGATGACTGAGGAGGGGCTAATTCCTGCCGGGCCCTGTCCCTTACATCACGTTGCCCTCCGGTGGCCCTTATGCCCCCGCAGCATCCTGAGCTCCCTGCAGATGCTGGGATGTTCCCTGCAGACCAACTGCAGCCATTGCAGAGGGTCCCTCTCCCTGCCCACCTGAGGCCCCTGAGCTGTCCCCGACACCACTGGCACTGCCTGCAGATTTGGGTCCCACAGGGGAACCTGCTTGCTGCAGGAGAGGTGGATGGGACAGAGCTGTCACCCTGCCGAGTGCCACGGATGGGTCTGGACTGCAGAGTGAGGTCTGGGGATGTGTGCAGGCTTTGAGCTTGTCCTGGCTGCCTGAGCCCCAACGAGCGCTGCCTTTTGCTGGGCCTTATCAGACGGTAACGGTGATGGGAGCTGTCAGTGGAGAGCACTTGGCTCAAATAAGTGGGAGCAAGGGGTGGGAAGCAGCTGTGTTGCAGGTCTACCCCCCGGGAGGAGGGGGCAGCTCAGCAGCATGTATGTGGCACTTCTGTATTAAGACAAAGATGGTTTTTGAAGAAGGAGACTTGTGGTGGAGCCTTTCCATAAAAGCTTCTGAAGTGAAACGTTGCTCGGAGCCTGTGTGGTCTCACTATCCTTTCCCCTACCCACAGAAACACAATCTGTGGCCAAAAAACCACCCTGCAGCCTGTGGGGCTGCGTGAACCAACCTGCTCCTGGGTACCCGTCTGGCCGGGCATCAGTGTGGCTATGTGGACCAGCTCTGCTGTCGCTCGCCGCGAGCAGGGATTGATGTTATTGCACCAAACTGGCAAGTGCTGGTGAGCCTGGGGAAAGTTGGGCAGATGGCATCTCGCTGGCACGAGACTGGCTCTGTGTGTGGGAAGAGAAGTGATGCAGGCTCCACTCTTCACAACCTGTCTTTGGCCTCTTCAAATTGCCCAGGTCATAGATGATGTGGTAACAAGCCAGTGAGGAGACTTTCCAGCAGCAGCACTGACAACTCTTGACTGAGCTCCCAAAGGAATATATTATTTGTGTTGTCAGCATCATAAATCCCACAGGACTCAATGAGAGCAGAAGCATTAGCATTCTGGGCTGTCTTGTGTTATAACAACTGCACTACATTAACTTGTGATTCACTGGCCATAACTATTTCTGTTCAGCATTACTGACCCGTTTGCCCAAAAAATCCTAATGCTTTTTTAAAGCAAGACAAAAAGTGAGAAGGTGGAGAGCGTGCAGGAGTTTCAGCCAGCCAGCTTCCTACAGTGTCCGAAAGCAACAAATCTAGTTGGTTCATATTGATCTTTTCATTGGTAATTTCACACAATTTTCTGCAGTAATTAGCTGGTGACTGGCAGTTCTCCTCCTGTTGTTTGCTCTAAGCAATGTGTGTTCGATGTTTTCTTTCTCTGTGGTTTGATCTTGTGCAACTTTGGGCCCTAAAGTCAAGGATCACTGGCATAAATTGCTTTTACTCCTAGCAGGTTGCAGTTAGAAACAGCTGCTCTAGTGATGATGCTTCCTGCTACGCACAGAGCACACAATCCTTTGGTCATTTCTAAAATGCAATAGCCCTGTGCTTCACACTTGATTTCTTTAATACAATATCATCTGCACCACTTTCTGCTCACATGTTGAGTGTTTCTGATGACTGTCAGTTTTTTGGGAGGGAGGGAAGGCGGCGTGTTCTGCGGTTTGCCCCAGGTCCTTGCAGTAATTTTGTAGTGTTTTGGATGCCCCTGGGGAGAAGCAGAAGGGTGGAGGAGATACATGGACCCGTCTCTGCCTGGGGACTGGCAGAGCCGGCACTGTCCTGGGGGAGCTGCAGGCTGGAGGAGGAAATGGTGCAGGACCAGGGAGCTGGAAATGTGGCCAGCAAGGGCTAGCTGGTCTGGGGACAGATAAGCAAGATTAGGCTGAGGAGTGTCGATGAGATGGTGATGAGTCAAATGCAGAGGGGTTGGGGCTGAAAGCCCTGACAAACCCGACAGAGTCACTGCAGAGCCCAGCTGGGAGCACGGTCAGGATCAGGGATGTGCTGAGGGCAGCAAGAGCAGGGGCAGCGTGTGCCTGCCCTCTCTCAATAATGAGACTATTCATGCCCATTAGAAAGATCTCCTAGTTCTTAATTCCCTCATTCCTCATCTGCTTGGAAACTGCCTGGCCTCGGGCACCCTGCATACGCTGGCTCCCGGGGGGCTCAGTGCTGGTGAGGGGGCTGCTGCAGGGAAGTGAGACCACGAAGGATGTGGTGGGGAGCTTGGCAGGGGGGCTGGGGCAAAACAAGCTGCCCTGCCAGCTGCAGAAATAAGCATATCTAAGCTGAAAGCTGTCCTGACTTGCTAAATGTGAACAGTGCTGTGCTGTGATTGAGAGCGTCTGTTGGCAATAGATGTGTGCAGCGGTTCAGCGGGCAGCGCAAAGCACTGGACTGCAGGGCTGGCGCTGTGCAGCAGGCAGTCTGTGCCCCACATCATGTGTGACTGGACCACGGCTTGGAGGGTGGCACGGACTGATGAGATGCCAGCACTTCTTCTGCATGGCCTCTGGCTGCCTGCCAGCTCTTGAAGTTGGGTGTTTAATGCTGGGGGCCCAGGTGCATATACCAGGATACATCCTACTCCTCCTGAACTACAGCGTTCTCAGCTGCATAGGGCAAATTCTGCTGAGGAGGAGGAAGTGCTTCCTCTGCTGTCCTGCAGCAGTGTGGGAACAGCAGGAGGAATAGGGAGGCATTACATGGGCAATTGGGTTCCTGCATGCTGATGTGAGTCTTGGGAGTAGCTGAGGCTGTGGCTCTGAGCTGGGCACGCTGCACAGCATGGCCTTGTGTAGCACAGCGATCTGAAGACCCATTACATGCCACTGCTGAGGGGGCCTGACATGCTGCTTGCACAGATCATTAAACAGCCTAAGGGCGGGGACCTAGATAGTGTGTTATCCTATTGGAAATGCATGATGTCTTTCCAAAATGCTCAGTTTGTTTCCTTGTCACCTGCCTTCTGGGCTTTAGCATCTCGGTCCCTCCATACAGGCAGGTTTGATGCAGACTCCTTACGCGCTCTCTGCCATTAGTGCAGTCAGAAAGGCTTCCCTTCGGGTACCGCGCATCAAGCGTGTCCTCGTGAGCAGCACCTTCCCAGGCCCTCGGGAACACGTGCAGGTTTGTACAGGCTGAAAGGAAAGCCAGGAGGGATTCAGCCCTAACCCAAAACACAGCTCAGCCCTTCCAGTTTTTTTTTGCTTTCCCAGCAGACTCTCTGGCTTTGCTTGGCTTGTAGCGGATGCAAATGCAATTGTTTTCTTGACAGGAGGTTAAGCACAAAAGAACTGGTTTAATGTGTTTCACCGTGGCTGTCTGGGCCGGTGTGTTGAGCAGGCAACATGTTGTTCCAAAGCCAGCACCTTGGCCTGTGGGGCACATCCAGGTCTCCAGGCTGCTGTCCTGGCGTCTCAGCTCAGGGGCTTGCTTTGGTTGGCCCAAGGAAGAGACTTTTAAAGCCCTAGGTTTTTCTTGGTAAATGTCTGAGCTATGCTTGTTTTTCTAATGCACTGGAGATGTTAAACTGACGTGCCAGGGCTGCTTGCTGGCATGCCAGCATGCTCCCTGCTGTCGTGCCCTCCCGAAGTTGGCCCTTGCAGGGTGCTCTGTTGCCAGCAGCTGTGCTCGGGGCAGAGATGTGCTGTGGGGGAAGACGTGGAAGGAGATGCCAGATGGCTGGACGTACCTGCAACTGGGCAGCTGGCGGCAAGCTGGCAGCCTTTCCCTGAGCACGTCTGTGGCTGCCCTGTTGCCACCCTCTCCAGTTCGGTCAGGAAACTTGCAGTGCCTCAGCTGCTGTGGGCAGCTGGTGCAGAAAGTCCTCACTTTCTCTGTTTCCTAAAGGAGGAAACTTCTCTGGCAGCAGGGCTAGGAAAGCTGAACAAAGTCACTTAAAGGTTAAAAGGCAGAAGATGAATTTAAGATATAGAGAACTTAGGATTTTAAATCACTTTTTTGAGTCTGGAGGTCCTGGTTTGTGTCCTCCAAGCACCTGGATTCAATGTATGTGACTAAGCAGAAGCGGAGATGCTTCAACTTCCCTGAGGTGTTTCTTGGCTCCCAGAAATGCAGTTTGATGGCTTGGGTGCCTGCTGCCAGTGGGCTACGCCTGCGATTGAAAGCATGTGCTGTGTTGGTTTTTTCCGTTTGATTTATGAGATTCACAGGAGTCCCCTCAAAGGTAACTCAAGCAGAGGAGAGGGGAGCTTTCGAGCCGAGTTTTGTGCGGTTGCTCTCGTTATGACCAGGTTCAGGAGCCAGAACAGGCGAGCTCCTGCTGGCTCTAGCCGAGGAAACAAGCACCAAGGGGGTTACGTGCTCCTGGGTGGGGGCAGTGGGCTGGGGGTCGGCGTTGCCCGGGGAGCTCTGCGGCAGGAGGCAGCTGGCGCAGCTCCGACTCTGACAAGGGACCTTCCCTTGTTCAGCAACTGAACTTCTAATGTTCTTGGCAGAAACAACGAAGATTTCAACTGTGAGATTTCAAGTCAACCAAAGGGTTAATATGAGAATCTCCTCCATATCCATTCCTGCAAAATGACCTCTGTGGAGCCCTCCCAGAGATGCAGCTATCTTGTCTCCATGCTGTAGGAGACACTACTTATCCTGAGCCTGACAGTTTGCCGCTGTCTCCAGATACTTCCCCAGCAGCTGGTTTTCGTTATCGTCACTATGTGGTACCTCACCTGCTCTTGCAAACTTGGCATGGAAAGCCACTGACAGGCTGAAGGAGCCTTGCGCGGTGTCCCCACCGGGCTGGACAGGAGTTACTGTACTGGCTGTCAGCGTGGGAGGCTGTCTGATACAGCTCCTCTGCGTGTTGCTCAGGCTTGTGCCAGTCTAGATTTGGCCCAGTGAATGGGAAACATCTGCAGAAAACACTCTTTTCCATCCTGCAGCACTAGGAGTGTGCAGGGTTGTCACTTCATTTCTGCAGATTTTAGAGCTGGTTTGTGCAGCTCGGATGGCAAGACTCTGCTTGGTCCGAAGCAAGGAGACCGGCTGATGGACGTGCACAGCTCCTTCCCTCTGCCCTGCTCTGCTGCAGGGTTTTCAGGAGCTGGGCTCAAAACCAGCTCCAGTCTGGAGGAGAGTGCCCTTGACCAAGCAGTGCCAGGCACTCGTGGGCTTTCCCCACAACCTGCAGATCAGCCTTTTCCGCGGTGCCAGAAGCCTTTCCAGTGATGGGGTGCTGCTGCAGCTGCTGCCGAGGCCAGGTCTGGCTGGGGAGGTGGGGACTGCAGGGCAGTGATCAGAAGGTGAGGCTGTCCATGGCCCGTTTTGCAGGCCTGAGGCCACTGGCTTCACAGGCGAGCCCATGCAAGAGGCACAGTCCGTAGCCCTGCTCCTTCTTCCCACCTGGATGCTGGAGCCACGAGCTGCTGGCCAGGGCACGTGTTGGATCCTCACTGTGATCCCTGCTGCGGGGACCCCAAGTGCCGAGTGTGCAGCGCGGAGAGGCACTGCTGTCTGCTAGGGCCTTTCAAAATGTGCATTTACTCCAACCTGTCAGTTCGTTACAGCCTTGAGATAAAGCAAAAGCATCCCAAAGAGGAAGGGAAGGACCAATTCTGTGAAGTTCACATTGGTTCCACTCTTTGGAAAAGAAACAAAGCCCCAAGCCGCAACCAGCACACTTGGAGCCTCTCGGTGACAGAATCCAGACCATGGTTGTTTGGGAGCAGAAAACACACTGACAGGTTAAAGCAAATATTACAAGAAGGAAACTACTCATCACAGACTCTCAGACTTGCTGAAGGCTTCTTCCCACTGCTGAGAGCATCTTCCTTTCCTGGAGTCATAGGCTGTGCCAAGCACCTCTTTCCTGGAGACCTTTTCTGTGTGCTGCAGGGTCGCATGGCTGGGTGTTTCCAAGCTGCATGGCATCTGCCCTGCTGCAAGGATCTGGCCCACGCAGCCCTGACTTTATCCTCTGAGCTCTGTCCCAGGGCTACGTCTCTGGTCTTCCTCGCTAGCAAGTCCTGCCAGTCTCACCTCTACCTGCAAAAGAAGGGTCATTGGTGTGTGTCTGCAGTCAGCCCTGGTTTTCAGCTGCTAAGACCAGCAAGTGAAGTGGCTTTCCTGCCCCCAAGCCCAGGGGCTGTAGCTGGAGAGGGCTCTGCTGTCCGAGTGAAAGCTGGATGCAAGCTGAGGGAAAACAGATGGTTTCAAGATCAAGCTCATCATATGAATGAGAAGCCAAACTGCTGATGGATGGGGCAGTGTTTAGCTCTGAGACAGAGCCAAATGTAATGTTGTCCTTCCCAAACTAGAGTTGCTGGTGACTGAGAACGCAAACCCTCGTTCAGGTCCAGAAAAGCCTGGCTATAAACAGAGCATGACCTACCTGGGGAGCATGCTGCGTCATTGCATTTCGGCTCCACCGCAGCATCGTGTCACCACATAGACTCTTCAAGTATATTTACTTTGCAGTCAAGTGGTAGCTGCTGATGCTGGCCCTTTTGAGGGTGGTTTTAGCTGCCCAGTTATGGCACCATGACTCTGTAGGCTGCTGCACTCTGTGTGCATCATGCCTGCCTAGAAAGACTGAGAAAAGTGCTCGAAGGTGCAAATGCAAACTGGCTGGTCGCAGTCCCTGAGCCTTTTGGCCCCAGGCTGCTGATCAGCAGCTGTATTGCTGCACCATATTGCTTATGCTGTGGCCTTTAGGAACAGGGGAACTGGCTCCGTTTTGATGAACACCAGACGTTACACTTGGGATACACCATGCAGTGATGAATCCTTTGTGCCTTGCTGCAGAAAGGCTACTGTGAAAGCTCAGAGACAGGAGAGTGATTCCAAGGAGAGAAAATGGTTAATGGTTTAACTCAATGCAGAGCCTGGCTGTTTTCCCACTGCCCACATGCCAAAGTAATTAGTGGGCACAAGGCCGTTCTCAGCATGTCCCTGACTGTGGCAGAGCATGCGAGACATGCAGTGCTGATTGGGAGGGAGGTGCCTGAATGCTGGTAGAATTCATTTGCAAGAGCAAAGAGAATTGCAGCAGGTTGCAGTGGTTCTGGTGGTTACGCTGGTGCAAGCCTTGGGCTGATGTGGAGCTGCAGGGAAGTGGAGGTGGACTGAACGAAAGCAAGTGGAGGACAGCATGCCCTGTCTGCCACGCTGCTGCCCCGGGAGCTTCCCCGGTGTCTATTTGCTGGCCATTGGCAGAGCCAGTCCGTGGTGCATCGCCCTGTCTCTGCCATCCTGCAGGCAGTTTGCTCATGAGGAGCAGAGTCGCTGTGGAGGTGCAGGGCTTTTGCTGGCTGTAAGAGCCTTTCCATCTGCACTGGCCAGCAGCAGGGGCTGTGTGGAGAGCCTGGGCATGGTGGCTGTCCCTGCTCTTTGCTAAAGATCCTGATGTTAGAGCCCTGAGCCTATGTGCCCTGGGAAAACACAACCTTCCCAAGGCCCGGGGCTGGGACTTGAAACGGGGGCAGAAATGCCACTCCGCTGTGGCGCATGGCTGTCCTATGTGGTGACAGACGCTTGGCTGAGGCAGCGAGGCTGCAGCACGGAGCCAGGACTTGTGCTTGCTCAGCAGTGCGCTTCGCCCCCCAGTCTCAGAAGATCTGTAAGAGGAAATTGGATTTAAAATTGTTCTGCCTGACTCCTGGGAGAAGGCCCAGGAGTGAAGGAGGGGTCACTCATCACCAGCTTATTAAAGGCAGAAACCCAACACCCTGGGGAGCACTGTGCTCCGAGACAGCCCTCTGCAAGGGGTCATCTGCACAAACTCCTCTGCAGTCGCTGTTTGGCAGTTGTGAATACACATTGTGTTGTGCCCCAAAGCCACGTCCAAATTGGGACGTTTTTATTATTTTTAGCATTACTTACAAAGTATCCTCTGTTTTCATCCTGCGGGACCAAACCTGAGGTGATACTTACTTTTGGAGATGGAAACGCTTTGTTTCTGCAAGGCCTCTTGATAGAGTTGTGTCGTGTTTTCATTTGCATTTTTCCTCTATAACTTGGTATGTGAGTTGTATACAGAAAATGAGCTTTGTGCTTGAGACTGTGCATGGCCAGGGGACAGGAATGTCCCTTACCGGTATTACTGTGGCCTGGATGGGATCAGGGCGGGATGGCAGCTCCGTGGCGGATGGGACTGGCAGGATGGCTGGGTGCAGCCCACACTGGAGGGGCCGTGTCTCGCTGCCTGCTCGGGCAGGAGGGAATGATGCACTGGGGAAGAGGCAAAGCATGCACCTGCCTGTTCTCCCTGAGCATCCTCTCCCAGCAGTGCCAGCACGCTGCACCTGCACGCAAGCTGCCCTGGGCGCTCCTTCAGCTGAGGATCTGTCTCCTGAGGGTTTCCCCTTCGCACCGGTGAGCATCGTCCCCTTGCCCTGCCCCTATGGGGCAGCTGCTTATTTCTGAAAAGGAAGAAGGAGTGAGCCACCTGCACCCTCCGAGGCACCCTGCATCCCTTCTCCCCACTGTCTCCATTTGCACATCAATGTCCTCTCCCTTGTGGGGTGAATTCAGAAAAGCCACATTTGCACTTGAATATCCAAATAACATATGGGCAAGGAGTTGATGTCTCAATCCATTTCCAAGGCTCACTACTATAAACACTTAACTTTACCCTTGCCCAGATGTGTGTGTGTTTTGTGTTGTGCATAAAAAGGCAGAAATTGCACGGGGTGGAATGTGTTGGAATTGGCACTTTGGAAAATGCACACTCTGCTGGAATGTGCTAACATCCAACTCGCGCAGAAGGGCAATTAACTCTATGTTCATGAGACTGAATCTAAAACTGGCTTCAGAAAGCAGCTCACTCACATTAAAGGGTTTTATAATCATTATGCTAAAGTATTTCTCTTGAAAACATTTTCAGTTTCTTAAACAGTTAGGATATTTATAAAATATGGCATCAATTACTACATATTTCTTTATTCACACTGATTATACAACCTATAATTATACTTAAGTCTCTTATTTGTATATTATGGCAGCATTAAGAAAAGCTCTGTGATTTGTCTGCATATTATTCTTTCCAAATAGTGGAGGGCTGCAGTCTCTCCCCTCCTTTAGAGAATTACCGCGGTTGGGTTGCCCAACCAACAGCACGCCAGGTGTCCGCTCCCCCCAGCTGGTTCCTCCCAGAACACGCAGGCTGAGGCTGGCAATTTATTGCGACAGGTAATATTCAGCTTTGTGTTGTTTGGACTCCAAGCGCTGTGTTTACAGCCAGCTTCTCACAATCATTTACTCGCAGGAAAACATTTTCCTGGATCCCTTTTGCTTGCTGTATAACAGTCAGCGTTGGAATAATTAAGCGCTCTCTCATGGTCCATCGTTAATAAAGATGTTCTGTGAATTCAGAGTCCGGGATCAGACCAGAGAGAGTTGTCTGCTCGGATGGATGCAGGTGGGAATCTGTCCCTGGAGATGCGCTGCATGGTCACGTTGTTCTGGTTAAGCTAGTACTGTGGCATACAAGCACATCAATGCTTTTTAAGAGATTTTTATCCTTAAGCAAGGACTGTAGAAAGGAGGCAATGAAATGTCTACTTGCCCTACTTCAGTTCTCACCAGTTCTTCTATGCAAGTGTATGGTGCTGTAGGGGTTAAGAGAGCAGAGCACTGAAATTTCAGTGCATATAGAAACTCCCTTGCAGTGGATGAGGCATGTACACAGCTCTCCTTGTTATGCTTGACAGATGTGTGATAATAGACAATAAGTCAAAGTGGGGAGCCAGAAAAGAGCTCAGGAAAAAGCTGCTGAGAATTACTGGTGTGGCTGGGGGGGGAAAACCCCCCCATAAAAGAGCATTGTTTTCCCGGGTATAAATCTTTACTGAAAAATGAACAACAGGGCTTCCCAGGCATTCCCCAGACGGGAG
>Ga0181612_116951_pt1 | contig 10358 bp, 5 predicted proteins | sample HoacroProtozoa21_FD_119630 | JGI IMG/M metagenome (GOLD analysis project Ga0181612, IMG submission 119630) | Hoatzin crop microbial communities from Cojedes, Venezuel. Combined Assembly of Gp0051906, Gp0051904, Gp0051908 | reverse complement strand
CCTTCGGCTCCGCAGCCGCCTGGTAGCTCGAGGAAGTGCTTGTCTTAGAAGGGTGCAGAGCCATCGGTTGCTGCCTGGGGCTTTTCCCGCGGCGACCTTTACCATATTTCGGCATGCTTAGCCTCTTTGGTCTTCGTTTCTGTTACTGATAAGGCTCCGGCGATTTTTCCTCTAGTCAGGTTTGTACTTAATGTATGCTCAGGTCTTTCACAGGTGTGCGTGAGAGCGTACCCACTGTGTTCTAGATGCTCTCTAAAGACCAGGCTGTGACCCTCTGCTTTCAGAAGCTCATGATTGAGGATACAAGTATAGGTAGAGACTATCATGCTGTGGTGGTCCAGGTTGTACCAAAAAGCCTGCAAGCATAGAGTTCAACTGACAAATTTCTTGTTGAAAGACTGTAAGTTCCTTGGGGCAGCACCTGTGCTTGTGTCCTCGATGCGCACATGGTACAATGTGCATTAGGGCAATGTGGCCAACACACTTTAAACCACATGCTGTGCGCGTGTGGATGTGGAAAACTACCATGTGCTTAGTGCATTCTTCACTTTGCCCGTGATCTTATGTTGGCACTTAGCACTTTTTGTGTGTGTGTATACTGAAACTTACATGTCAGCTGAAACGTATATTTCAGTATACACATGTACATTTATACATACATATATATACGCATACTCCCTCTACCCCAAAATACTGTGTTTTAATGTCTAGGCATTAACTGAAAGCTAATGGAGTAAATACTTCAGAAAGAGTGTTTAGGCATGAAAAGGATTCTCCACTGTAAATGGTCAAAAACTTTAGAAAAGTCTGAACTGCAAAAGCAAATAAATGGCCAACATTGCCTGTGCAATGTGTTTTACAGAAGGCTCTGTTACAGTTCTTCCTATTATTAAAGAAAGCTAGTCATTAGGAGTTGGTGACTATGCTTTGATGTATTTCCAGTAATATCTGTTTCTCTGGTTCTTACAGGTATGCTTACTGCCGAATTTCTATTGCTGCTTGTTAGGGTTTCATATGTGTATCTACCTTAAACTGGCAAACTAGCGTATTGCAAAGTTTGCGCATTTTCCCAACAACACATAATGAGACAACCTTTTTTCAGTGTTGAAAGTATAATTAATTATTCGTATTTTCTGAGCAAGCAGCTCAATGATGAGTGAGGGGTAGGAATCAACCTGGAGTGTTGAATCATGCAAATTCACTCTTTTAGTTATGTAGCTGCCAGGACATTTGACAACTAGGAAATACAGAGGGTCAGATTTGAAGTTGTAGCTTTCTCTTTTACTCTTGTGTCTTGATTTGTTTAAAATTTTGGCAGTTTCCTTAGCTGAGCAACTGAAAAGATATCAGTTCTAGCAAGAAATATTAGAGCAAGAAAAAAATGTTAGCTGTGCTTGCTGGAGTAGAAATGGAGCTACTTCACCTTAAGTGAATTAGTAGTACTAAACCACGTAAGGGCTTCCTTTTGTTTTGGCATCTGTGGTTTGTGATTACTTTATTGGGACTGCAAACAGAGGCTCGATTGTATAATGGAATGTTTATATATTATAAATATTGCAGACCACTCATAGGATTAATCTGAAAAATTGTATTTTTGGTCCATTCCTGTCTCTCTGTAGCTGTATAGAATTTCTGCTTTATCTGTCAGATGTCTTCTAAACCAAATGATTTTCCCAGTCTTGAAGTTATATACAGTAAAACATAATAATCAATAATTTTACATATATATTATCTGATCAGTCTGTTCACTGACATTTAAGGGGATAAAGATGAAGATTTGAACTTCACTATTTAAATCTTGTTGCAGAGTCAGAATTTAAAATAAGTAATTACTATAATCTTGGGCTGGTCTGGAGGGGGAGCTAGTGTCAAAGCAAAATCTCAATTACATTTTTTCTAGACTCTTTCAAAAGCTTGCTGTTTAATCATAGAGTATGCTTCTAATACAATAAGGAAAACAAACATAGATGATGCATGCTATGTATGATTGCATTAATATGCATCTCTTGTATATAATGAATAAAATCTGCAAGTGAAGTGATGTGTGTGTATTTTAAGGAAATTGTGCTTATGTTTTGCTATTATGCAACAAAAACTATCCTCAAAGAACTTTGAAGTTGCAAGGCCAAGCTGTCATAAATCATAAAATGCGAAAAATTAGGGATTCTTGTAAGAACTGTAATTTGGCCTCTAAAAATATGGTTGAATGTTACCCTTTTCCCTACAATATTTCTTTCAGTATATAGCATAGAATCGCATAGATTGTGTTCGGTGAGCAATATTGAATCTTTTTTTCTTAGTATCGAATAATGTGTGGCCTCACTATTTATTATATGCTGTTCATACTGTACCTTCTTAATTTCCTCCTTTACCGTTTCATTACTTTCAGTGTTCAGTGTCTGTGTGTTTCACTAGTAATGTTTTCAAAGAAGTCTCTGGAGATGTGTTATGTGTCCCTTTGTGTTGAATATCCAATTCAGGGCCTTTATGATATAATTTTTCAAAGTAATCTATCAGTCTTTTAATGATCTGCGTGTTCTAAAATGTCTTATTGTAAAGGCCTTTCTCACTATGTAATTTACTAACAATAACCTGGGTTTTCTTTGTTATTTTTGTAGCTGCCTTAACAAGAATCTATGAATGCATACACTAGAAAAGAACTCACTGCTTGATTTGTAGTATGGTGTCTGTTGATTTAGACTGTGAGTATAAATACTTAGATCTGCTGCAACATTAACCCTGAGATACTAAGTCCGAAATTTTGATGAAGAGTGGATTGCTCATTGAAAATGTGGTGTGGTGTTGTTGTGTTGTGTTGTGTTTGGTTTTGGTTTTTTGTTTTGTTTTTTTTTTAAGATGGTTTGCTTGCGAGGAACAAGAAGAAAATAAAATTCCCTAGGACAGTATTAATTACCTGTCTTTCCCTGCAATACCTGTCTTATTAACAGCATACTTGCCAACATTTACGGTGCTTAAGGCAAGGTCCTTATATAATAGTGTTGTTATTTAAATTTTTTTGACATCTTCTTTAATAATACAGAAAAAGCACATTGCGCACAAGGGCACAGAGAGAACAAGATCAAATAATCTTAAATTGTAGTGATGTGACTAGTTTTTTATGTTTTTTTAAACCAAGAGTTAGGTTTTTTGTAGTCATCTATTAAAAGTAAATTTCTTTGCATATAAACAAAATGTTCAGCGTGCTAGATTAAAAAAGGCAGCAACCCTGATGGACAGGGGGAAACCTTTTATCATGTGGGATTACATTATAGCATGTAAGTCTTCAGAAGTGCTGAAATGTGTATATTTTTCCATGAGACTTCTGCAACTTGAGCTAGCAGAGAATGTCATACTAGTAATTTGTAATTTATCCGTGGTCCAAATGATATGGTGTGTGCATGATTTTCTGAGATTTTTGAGCATTTCAAAGTAGTGATGATATTCTGGAATCTTGAGTTCTATTCTGGGCTTTGGGAGTGGGTATGTTTTGGTGGGTGCTGATTTTTCTGCTTATTCGTTCTATGATATCTACTTAAATATCTTCCTGTCCCCATCTTTTTTGTCCTATTCTGAAATTTTTATCACAGTCCTATTTTCCCCGTGCAAATAGTTTGTTTCTTGCTGGAGGGCTTCTTATCTCAGATCCAGAACTGCTGTGTGGGGGGATTCTGATTAGTAATTTGTTTATCCCAGTGTTCTTTCACTGTTTAAATCCTATCTAGTTATTTGCACTCCTGTCTGCTGGTCTCAGCCTTCTGTCCACTATCCTCAGCTTCACATCCAGTTCTCTGTCATTGCTAGGATGTGTCCTCTCTATGTTCTGCATTTTCACTGACTCCTGTTCTGTCTTCTGAAGTTTTCCAGCTTCAGCGTTGTGCTTCATTCTGGTCTTCCTGCCTAGCTGGTCTCTCATCTGAATTTGTTTTCTCCTTTCCTACCTACCAAATTCATGATTCTGTTCGCTGTATTAACTGTATCAGCTTTTTCCCACATTGCAGTGCTTTCTTCAGTGAAGTCCTATTGGTCCCTCTTTTCCACCCTTTCGTTCACATGGATAATTTACCTCTTCGTGCTTGCTGGGTCCAGCAGGATATCACAGAGAAGCAATTTAGATACTAGTGGTGCATCCTGATACTCAGGAAAACAAGCGGGCCTATCAAGAGATGAACTTGGCTTAACAGGGAACTCATGTCTGAGCTTCTGTGCAAAAAAAGGATATACAAACGTTGGAAGCTGAGACAGGCTACAATGGAGAAATTTAGAAACATTGTCTTGTTATGTAGCAATGACATCAAGAGAACCAATGCTCACATAAAGATAACACTTGCAAGGGAGGCCAAGGGCAGCAAGAATAATTTCTTCTAGTACTTCAATAGTACAAAGCTGGACAGGTGAAATACCAGCTTGTTTCTGAATATGATGTGTCATTGAGTTACAGTGGACACAGATAATGCTGGGGTACGCAGTGCCCTCTTTGTCTCAGTGAGGTTTTTACCAGCAAGGTCGCCCAGGCCACTGTGCTTAGTGACAGGGTTTGAGGAGAGTAGCTACCAGCAATGGATCAGGATTGAGTCGGGAATTATTGAGAGAACTCGAATCATACAAGTCCACATGGCCAAGTGGACTGTGTCTGAGGATGTTGATAAAGCTGGCCAGAGTCACAGTGAGATCCCTCCCCATCATCTTTGAAACACCTTGGAGATCAAGAGTTTCCTCATGACTGGAGAAAGGCATATGTTGCATCATTCGAAAAAGGCCAAAATACATTCCAAGGAGCTACAAGTCTGGCTAGCTTCCTTTTTGTCCCTGGGACAAGGCCATGGGTGTTCTTGAAACACGTTTCTGGGCACAAGAAGGAAGTGATCGGGAGCAACTGACATGGATTTATCAAAGGTAAATCATGCATGACTAGCTTGATTGCCTTCTGTAGTAAAATGGCTGAATTTTTGGATGAGGGAAGAACTGTGGATCTAGTTTTACCTTGACTGTAGCAAGGCTTTCAACTCTGTCTCCAGCAATATTCTTGTATCCAAATTTTGGCATTACAGTCTGAACGGATGGAGAACTAGATGGGTGAAAAACTGGTTGGATGGATGGACTCAGAAAGTAGGTCTTAATGTGTCATATATGGAGGTTGATAGCAAGTGAGGTGCGGCAGAGGTTCACCCTGAGAAGGTGATGGAGTGTCCTCTTGTGCTTGCAGATGACAGCAGTTTGGGGGCAACAGTTGATGTGCATGAGAATGGGGTTGCCATTCAGAGGGACTTTGGCACTGTGGACACGAGGCCCATCTGGCACCTTATGAAATTCAACAAGGACAAATGCAAAGCTCTGCACTTGAGAAGGAAGAGCACCTTGCAGTGATAGAGGCTGGGGACTGACTGGCTGGGAAGCAGCTCTGCTGGAGAAACCTGGGGTCCTGGTGGAGATAATTCTGACCATGGGCCAGCAGCAGCATGCCCCTGCAGAAAAGAAGGGCAAAAAGATCCTGGGCTGTATTAACAGGAACATAGTCAGTAGATGGAGGGAAGTGATTATTCCTCTCTACTTGGTGCTCATTAGACCTCGTCTAGAGTACTGTGCCCAGTTTTGGGACTCTCAATACAGGAAAGACATTGATAAACAGAAGAGAATTCAGTGAAGGGCTATCTAGGTGGTTAGGGAGATGGAGCACTTGCCCTGTGAGGAGAGGCTGAGAGAGCTGGGTTTGTTCAGCTGGAAAAGAGGTGGCTTCAGGGGTATCTAAGAACAACATGCTGGTGTCTTTCAGGAGATCATTGAGAAGATGGAGTCAGGCTCTTTACTGAGGCGCGTGGTGAGAGGATACAAGGCAGTGGATGTAAATTGAAACAAAGAAGGTTCAGACGGGATATAAGGAAAAACTTTCTCTCCATGATCGTAGTCAAGCTGTGGAAGAAGTTGCCCAGAGAAGCTGTGTAGCTTCTGTCTTAGAGGTTTTCAAGACACAACTGGATAAAGCTGAGTAGCCTGTTCTGATCTCACAGTCAACGTTACTTTGAGCAGGAGATTGGGCTAGGGACATCTGGAGGTCTCTTCCAACCTTTATTTTCCTGTGAGTCTACAACTGTAGATGCTTAGCTCCCAGAAGCCTTATACTGGAATGCGGTCAATACAGAGAGAATGTGTAGGTCACTCAGCGATAACATCAAAACAAAATCAATAACAATAATGTTACAGTGAGCTTGACAAAAACATAATTTGTGTGTAAGGATATGCATTTTGCTGTCTCTTAGGAAGATGCACGTGGAGCTTAAAGTGTGCAAATGATTTAAACTTTTTAAAGAAAAAATAGCCTTTTGCAATGGGGCGAAAGTGTATTTTTTTGTAGCTTTTGTTGGAAAGGGGAAAAAAATGTTTTGCGTAGAATGAAAACATTGAAGTAGCTCAGCTTTGAGGTGGACATCTGGCACAGAAGAGTCATCTTAGAAAGCCTTTGGCAACTTAAACTGAAAAATTAATCTTCTACAAGGAAGTATCTGGCAGCCTTAAAAATAGGTGATCTTTCTGGGTCATTTGTCATGACATGTACATAAATTCATATTACATAGTTCATAATGCATCATTTCGAGGTGCTGATTTTCTGACTATCTGTTAAATCAGTTGCAATCAATTCTGAGGTTTTTTTTTTCCCCCCAAATACATGATATACTGGTTTTCTGACATGATTATTATTTCGTCCTGTTCTTTTCCCCCCTCCCTCTCTCCCCTTCTGCGTTTCAGAGTGAGTTTCCTTTTAGCCAAAAGTCTTCCAATCAGAAGAGTTGCCTGTAGTAAAGAGCTGCTGGTAAATGACAGGCTGGGCATCTTTCTAAAAAAAAAAAATTTTTTTTTTGTTATTGCAGTATGAGATACTCTGTGAGGAAGTCTTTGAATGAGCTTTTTCTGAGGTTTTTGTCCCTCTGTGTATTTGCTAACCTGTAGTTTTTAGGAATTCTCTGTAAGACAAGTGATGAATTCTGTATCAAAGCATAGTTTCCAGTGAGTCAACCATTCTACTTGCTTCCATCAAATATTAGATATTAATAAAGCATAATTTATATATTTTATTTTCAGGTGTAATACATTCAAAATAAAATGAAACCCTAAAGTTATTGACCATTCTAGAATTTGGTGAAGTTTGTGCTGCTACATGTGCTTTATGGTAGCAATATTAATTCTGAACGTAAATTTTTTTTAGGTGTCTGCTTTCGTTATACGTTTGCTTCAGAACTTTATAGTGGTAAGGTGAAAAATTTTCTCTGGTATTAGAGAGTTTCTTTTGTGAGACGTAATAGCAGTGAATATCACCACGACATTGTTAATTCTGCAAGGTAAAGACTGTTTTTAGCAGCTTGTGGAACGTTGCTGTGAATATCTTATGGAAGTTAATTCTGGTTTGCTGTGTGTTAGAATTTTCTTCAAAGCATTGCTCTTCCAAAAGGTTTTGTAAAAGAACAGTAAGAATTCTGTTCCAATAACCTCCCAATGTTCATCTTTAGTTTATTAAATTACTTATGTTGAACTCCACATAATTTGGTTAGAACTTGCACTGTGTTGTAGTAACTTTTTATGGTAAGTCTGATTTGACCATACAAATCAGACTTACCATGTAGAAAAACATGTCAAGCTTTTTTGAGGTTAAACTTCTTTAAAGTCTTTTCCTGTAAGGAGATTTCTGTTGACCAAGTGACCTGTTTAAAAAATGAGAGCTTTCAAATTGCCTGTAGCCTTTGTCTTTAGCTCCATGCCTCTATTTATGATGGTAAAATATGTAATATACTTGAAACATGTATACAGATTTCTGATATGCTGTGCTTAGCTGACTCTTGTCTCTCTCTGGGTTTTGGCTAAGCAATTTCCTCTTTTTGACAATCAGTATGTATATTCACACATTAGATGACTGTATACTTGAGACTGATTTGCTGTTGCAGCGTAGATGGTCTCTTCTCTCTCTTCTGTTTTTCTCCCACCTCAAGTTGTGTAAGACCAGGCACATTATGTCTCAGCTGCAAACATTTCTTCCTTGTTTAGGGCAAAGTTTGAATTCACAGAAGAAAAATCTTCCCTTTTTTAAAAAAAATTATTATTTTATTTCCCCTGTTTATGGTTTTGTTTCACTGAGACACTTTTGTGTTGTTGTGCCTTGCCTTGGTGTGGTTAGATGGTCTCTGCACTTCATTTTTGTGTGGTCTAGGTGTTTTAGGTTTTTAAATGGTTTGGAAAGACGCTCTCATAGTTCACAATCTTCTCAATGCATGTCTTCACATTTCTATTTATTAAGTCTGTTTCAGTGTTGTTTGTTTTTTTGTTTTTTTTAGCAGTACAACATGGTACTTTTTGATCTGTTCATTGCTTGTGGTGTTTTCAAGTTATAGCAGTTAGGACAGTATGAATTACACCTTTCTCCTGGTGTGGCTTACTGTTTAGAACACAGTGGCATTTGAAGATGCTTTCCTTGAGTTGTTCTTCATTGTAGATGCCTAGTCAGTGCTCTGGATTTCGGGTTGAACTGCTAGACATTCTCTGCAACTTTTGCTGTTTTGTAGCTTCAGTGAGGTGGTGCTGGACTAAGTATCAATATTGTTAAGTTTTCGCTACCAGGGTGTAAAGATGGATGGCAATTTGGGTAATATGACAGCTTGCATTACACCCTATGACAATGTCTTCAAATTCTGCAGATGTGAATAGACTTTATGTACTTCCTAGGGAGCAGGGCATGTTGTCTTTTAGCAGGCTGTTGATGGTTTCTTCTAATATAGTTTTTTTCCTTCAGTGGCAGCAGGACCTTTGGAATGCATGTGAGAAAGACCTTTCACACTTCTTCTCCACTTGATTACAATGGGTGGAGCTCTTTTACAGGATGAGGGAGTCAGTACAACCCAGAGCACAGAAATGTTGGTCTCTCGAGGAGCCAGACATTTGTATAAGATACAGTGAGTTCAGCATAATTTAAAATGCTTGTTTGATTTTCATGTACAGCATATTGCAGTGTCATGCAATAATGATAGATAATGATAGATAATAATTCTGCAAATTCTGTGTCTGCAGAAGTGCTGATAGAACATTGTCTCTATTCAGTTGATTGCTCTTCAGATTGCTGTATGTGTGCACAAATCACTTGTTTGCAGTTTATCTTCAGGCATGCTGAACATACATCTCAGATATACCTCTAGTTGCTTCAGGCTATTAGGCCAAGAATAGGAAACATCCTGAGTACTGAAATCTGACAGTAAGGTCATTAAACCATGTCTTGATATGCTGGTATCTTTCAGATCCTAGACTCTCCACAGAACGAATTTGAGATACCGTTTTACAGAACATTGATTTTTGTTTGCTTCCAAGTCCACTGTTTTCTAAAGTCCTACAGGAGATAAGATCATGCTGTCCCTGCTTGCAGAGACAGTTACAGTTTTGTGACCAACTGTATTTTCAGTTAGGACTTCCAGGATTCTGCCTTTCATGGCACATTTTCTTATGTAGGTTGTGAGTACGTCTGTTATTCCAACCGTATCAACCTCAGCTTTACCATTTGAATGCTATGGCTGTTTGGGGTGGGCTTGCTCATTCTTCATGAGTGTACAAGGGGAACTGTCAGATTTGTATGATTACCTAAGTGGATTAGTTAGCCAGATGCCTGTCTCCACTGTTTGTCTGTTCACCGTTACAGATGGTCTTTCTTTGAGGGTTTATCTGTGCTCTCTCACTCTGCAGTTCTGATATTTAAGCAGGGAACACTCATGCCACGTTTCCCAGAAAACACTCCATATTATAGGGATACCTTTTATAAAGGCATTTTTTGGTGTTTTGGCAACCTCCTCTCTTTCTTTCCTTATATAACTTATTTTCTTGGCTATATCTAGACAGTATGTGGAGAATCAACCATTGTGAGGCCAGTCTCGATAATCTTTGAATGCTCATGGCAATTGGGAGAAGTGCTCAAGGACTGGAGCAAAGCGAATGTCACTCCTGTCTTCAAGAAGGAGGACACAGGGAACTGTAGGCCAGTCAGCCTCACCTTGATCCCAGGGAAGGTGGTAGAACAACTAATCCTGGAAACCATTTCCAGGCACGTGAAGGACAAGAAGTAATCAGGAGTGGTCAGCATGGATTCACCAAGGAAGTTATGCTTGACCAACTTTAAAAACCTTCTGTGATGAAATCACTGGCTTGGTGGACAAGAGGAAAGCAGTGGATATTGTTTATCTAGACTTCAGTAAGGCTTTTGACACTATCTCCCAGAAGATCATCATAGAGAAACCGATGAAGGATATGCTGGATGAGCAGACAGTGAGGTGGATTGAAAACTGGCTTGATGGCTGGGTCCAGAGGTTGGCGATGGGTGGCATGAAATGTAGTTG
>Ga0181612_168060_pt1 | contig 10359 bp, 5 predicted proteins | sample HoacroProtozoa21_FD_119630 | JGI IMG/M metagenome (GOLD analysis project Ga0181612, IMG submission 119630) | Hoatzin crop microbial communities from Cojedes, Venezuel. Combined Assembly of Gp0051906, Gp0051904, Gp0051908 | reverse complement strand
AGTGGGGCGTCGGTCTCTTTTCCCGAGTAACAAGTGATAGGACAAGAGGAAACGGCCTCAAGTTGCGCCAGGGGAGGTTTACATTGGATATTAGGAAAAACTTGTTCACTGAAAGGGTTATCGAGCATTGGACCGGGCTGCCCGGGAAGTGGTGGAGTCCCCACCCCTGGAGGTATTTAAAAGAGTTGTGCGTAGACATGGCACATAGAGGCATGGTTTAGTGGTGAACTTGGCACTGTTAGGTTTACACTTGGAGTACATGATGTTAAAGGTCTTTTCCAACACAAGTGATTCTCTGATTCGATGATCCTGCAGGCACAGTCCAAGTCAAAGAGCCTGTATCCTCTTCCCAGCTGGAAGTGGTGTGCGAATTGACCACTGTTATCTTGGCACTCTTCACACAGGGTCGGGTACGGAGTTGTAGTGATATGATTTAGCCTTTTATGTTAGTAAAATACTCCTGTTAGTAGCTTTTCATTTTGTTTATTGCAAAGCCACAGTTCTACTTTGGTATTTAGCTACAGCTTTATAAACTTGAAGTTGCTTGTTTATACATTCAATTTTATTTTTAAAATATTTTAGTGAGAGGGTAGTGCTTGATTTCTGTGAATTGTAACTAACAAATAGCTTTTGATTTTCATATTATGCATATTTTAAGCAAAAGCCTAGATGCAGTCTTACCTGTGGATGAGTTTGATGATAGTCTGATGAAGATAGCTTAATTTGCAGTCTGTGTGAGTAAATACTAAGGTAACATAAGAGAGAATACAGTGTTACTGTGTTGAATGCTTTGCTGATGCAAAAAATGTTTTTTTCTTTTATCCTGAATCATTTTATTTTTTTCCTTTTTTGTCATAGTGCCTTTGACTTGGTAAACATTCATCTTTTCCATGATGCTTCCAATTTAATTGCTTGGGAAACAAGCCCATCGGTTTACTCAGGAATACGGCATAAGGCTCTTGGCTATGTACTTGATAGGTATGTATTAGCCTTTACTAGCATCTTTCAATCTTCCGTGTTCATAAGTGGCGTATAAAAAATGTTTCAAAAGGCACACTCGGAAATGTAGAGATTTTTATTTTGTGAACTGAAAATGGTCACTTCTAATCAGAGTTTTCTAGACGATGCCAATTATAGATTAAGTATGACACTCTTTTAAACTAAATCGCTGAGACTGGAGAATCTGTCTGAAGTCACTAGAACTTGTACAGTAGAAAGCAGGTTTGTTTTTCAGATGTGTTAGATTAGCTTCTTTCTGGTCTGTGTGGAGTCTAATAAGGCTACTGTTCAATTATGTTGTTAGTTATGGAATAACAGAGTAATTCTGGTTGGAAGGGAGCTCTGGGAGTCTCCCGTTCATCCTCCAGCTCAGAGTAGGGCCCACTTCGCCATCATATCAGGTTGTTTGAGGCTTATCCAGCTGAGCTTTGAAAAGCTCCACGCAGGGTGATTTGCAGCTTTGCTAGGCCACCTATTACTGTGTGTGATGACCCTCACTGTGAAACTTTTTCTGCCTAATAGCCAGTCAGAATTTCCCTCAAAGCAGTTTGTGTCCATCGCCCCTCATCTTTTGGTGTGCATTGCGGGGAAGAGCCTGGCTCTGTCTTTTCCGTAACTACCAAATATATAAAGCCAGCAACAAAATCCTCCTGTAGCTGTCTGTTCTGTAAACTGAACAAATCCAGCTCTTTCAGCCTCTTCTCATCAGTCTCGAGCTCCAGCCCCCTCCATGTTGAGCCCTGTGGTGTTTTGATCTCAGGACTAGCTGAGTGCAGTAGGCAGCTCACCTTTTCAAGCAGCAACGCAGCGTTTGTGGGCGGTCATCACCACTGTTAATAACACCGTGGTTTATAATGGTGTTACACCATTGATTCGTCTGATGGGTGGTACAATACAGAGGGTAGTCCCAAAAATGCCCAACAACTCACAACTGCCCTAATTAGCAGTTACAGAGTCAGGAAAAAGAGTAAGAATAAAATTCTTTCTGCATGGGCACACGTGTATTGGCAAAGCCGACAGGTATTTCTCTTACGAGGCGCTGCCTGACTTCGTGTCCGCCTGAGAAATGGCGCTTTAAAGCGTCTCTTCCAGGCAGCCCCGGCACACGTGGCGACCTGGGCTCTGAAACCTGCTGCCCAGCAGCCGCGAGGCTGGAGACGCTCCTGAGTCAAATGAAGTTGTGCCGCCATCAATAGCTTTGCGTGTGCGGTGCTGTCATTTTTCCCTGTGTAGATTTTCACTGAAAAAAGTTTCTGAAGTGTAGAATGGAGTATAAATACCTTTTCAGTCACATGCCAGCCAAAGTTTTCTTTCTTTCTGTAAGTTTTATCTTATTTGAAGACAGGCAAATATTTTAGCAAAAGAGACCGCTGCGTTCCACTGTGTACAAAGCAGCGCTTTCCCTGTGCACCCCAGCAGAGGACTAAGGAGGAAATCCTCCAAAATAGGTATTTATTTTCACTTTTTGTGGTGATACAAGGATGAAGAGGAAAAATCCGGTATGTCTTCTGTTCTATCACTTACAAAACCTGTTCAAATCGTCAGAAAACACTGGAGGTACTTGGGAGGTTGGCAGATAGGTAGCATGCAGTTGTTTATAAAAGATGCCTTACTTAGGGGACAGAGATGCAGTGAGATCAGCATGTGCTCTCAGGGCAGTCTGAGACATAGATTTTTGAGCTCAGTTACACAGAGCAGTGTGGGAAAGGCCTATTTTTATTTCATTTTTTCTTGGCTGCTTTGGTCTCCTGTCCTTTTCTTATGCTTTGCATGAGGGAACTTTATCAAGCCTGTATAAAACTTTTGCATTATTTATTGCACGCTTGTTTACCGCATACAGTGTGCTTCATTAGCTAATTTTGGCTTCGGACCTCCCACGATGCCCTGGCGAGGGCACGGTAATAAGACTGTAGTATTAGTGTCAGCTGTGGGTCAGAGATGTCATGATGGTATATCATTAAAATGTGACACTGCCAAAAACTGCCCCAACTCCCCTGTCCTTAGAAAAGAAACCCTTCGATTCTAGGTTGCACGCTACCACTGTGAGCTTGCATTCAGATGAATCGTTCATTTTGAGGGAGCAGCCAGCCGCAGATCCGGACCTCCGTAGTGAAATGATGGGCTGGCTCGCACAAAAGGGGAGTTCTGTAAGAGCAGTGAATAATGGGAAACCCCTTTCATCGGCATTGCTAACCTTTTGGCAGCCACCAGCAAACTCTATTCTGATCTGCTGATTGGGGAGGACAATACACTGAAGCTCACTTTGAATGAATGCTACCACCAACAGTGTCCCCATTCAGAGAGTTTTGGGAACCATCTTTGACCATTGTCTGCCATCACTCCTTCAGACAGTAGGAAAAGGGAAAGTGCGAGCGTCTATAGGGGGAAAAGTACTTCTTTTCTTGGCTTTAATCTCTCTTTAAAGCTTCATAGATCTACATTTCCAGCTGAGCTACTGGAACTATGCGGTGTCAGATAAATACAGAAGAGAGAGGTTTCAAGCTGCGCTTTTAAATCCCCTTATCTGCATGAACTAATAATGCAGATTTAGTGCTGTTAAAAACAGAGACTGATAAGTCTTTTCGTTTAAAGCCTTTAAACTGCTAAAGAGCATTTAACAGCAATGCAGTTCAAACCCAGTGAACAATACTGAGAAGGAAAACAGTTTAATGAGCTAAACCTTCACTGAATGAAACAGGAACACCTTCTCACAGTTGATTTAGGTCACTGTGGGAGTAAGTGAAAGCGCAGTTCTGTTCACACTGCATCTTCATAAACATGAATTAAGTACAGCCTTTTCATGTAAGGTAGAAGCTGTCACAGGAGTCTGAAATGCAAAAAAGATAGAAGTTTGCAAATAAAGCTCAAATGAATTAGTGTAACTGTTCAAAACATGAGGGAAGTTGGTTTCCCAAAAATTATTTTAACTGCAAGGTTTTAACGCATAGGCACAAAGTTGCGCGACATCTCTAAACTCCTGGGGGGGGTAGGGAGGAAAAAACAAAGGAAGAAGTGTTGAGTGATTTGAAGTTGCTGCAAAATGTTTTCTGCTGAGGGAATCTGTTAATAAGCATAATAACATGTTTTGGGACTAGAAAGGTTTAGTCTTACAATGGCGTTCTGAAGTGATTAGCTTTAATAATGTGAAAAAATAATTCTATAGCCAGAGTAACACTTTTAAAGACAGCTAGCTGGTATGTGCTGAGCAGGTTGGTTTTAGCATTTGCCATTTAGCAAGTGTGAAGAAAATGTGGTGTTAGACTCTTTAAAGGCTAAGAGAGTTGGAATTACACTAGTGTTAAACAAATACTTGCTGGTATATTTACAAATACATATACAGTGTGTATGTAGAAAATTGCTGCATGTAATGAGTCTGTCTCAGTGCTAATGTAAACCCAGACTAGACTCCCATGGGTCAATTGCGTTGTTCCAGATAGGTGCAGATACAGTCAAAACTGAATTTGCTTTAGAAATGAGAATAAGAACAACCGCTATATATTTTTTGGGGAAAAAAAAAAATCTTCCCGACCTATTTTGGAGAATTCCCATGTAGAATTAGCCCTATTTGGATAATACTTGCATATTTGTATTTTCTAAAGTTGGGAGGTTTAAGCTACACATGAGAGTAACAAAGGAAATGTAGTTTACGTTTGAGTTTAGTCTTTCATACATCTGCTGTAACTAACGCTTATGCATGTGTCATGTTAATTAATTATATTGGCGTATTAGTCATCTCCTTTAGACACTTGCTGTGGAAAAGTGCTTACTGAATTTAATAGCCTGGCTAGGGAATTGAGTAGAAGTGGTAGGATAGGGTCCTTTAAAAGTATTAGAAGAGAGTTTGTGACGGACAAGGACGCGAAATGTTAGCCTGATAGTGTGGTTCTTGGTGTGCCAGCCATTTAAATTTCCTGAAATTATCTAGAGCATTCAGATCCATAAAATTAATGTGGTTTTTTGGTTTTTTTGGTTGTGTTTTTTTTTAAAAAAAAAAAAGTGACAGTGCTTTTCTGTTTTCCTATTGAAATGTTCCCTGGCCTAGTTCAACAGAAACATTTTTACATTACAACTGTGAAATCTTGGCATAAAGCTCCCCTTTGTGTCCTTCATTATTTTCTCACAAATATAGTCCATTGTCACATAGCTGAAGTTAATTTGATCAACATTGGGACATTTAACTTTTATGTCCGGTCAAAGGAGCTGTTTCATGCTCATTTTGGGTATTCAAAAGAAATGATTGCCTGAAAAATAATGTTACTATTAACAATTCAGAGCAATTAGTTTCCCAGGGAGAGGCGATGTGATGCACCGGCTCCACACAACTATTCTTTGTCATTTTATGGATGCTCATCAGTCAACTGTCACATCTTCTCAAAGACCCCTCCAATCTAAATGTTTCTCTTTGGGCTTTTCCCAGAACTAGAAGCTGAATGAGCAAAAGAAAAGCCACTTAGTTTCTAGGCAAAGGAAAACTTCACTCTAAAGATCTGGGTCATTTGAGAAGATCCTAGGAGTAGCTCGCTTTGGAGGGGGTGGATTTTTTTAAATTTTATTTATTTTTTGCAACAGTGATTTTGACATGAAGCGAAAACTCTCTGCAATCATGTGCCTTCAAACGTTTAGTGAAATTTCTGTGTATTTAGATAGAATGCACTCCCAGGGCAAATAAACCTTGCATCCCAATGTCTGCTAACAAAGGTTTAGAACCTTAGATCACATTCAAAAGGACAGCTTTTCATTAAACACCCTGAGGCTCAGCTCATTAATACTCAGTCATTCCCCCCCCTTCAAACTAAGGTTAAGTGCTCTCAAAATTAGCGTGTTTGTATAATATGCTCTTTAAAGAGTAAATCCAGCAAAATTGTGTTGTTACTTTCAACCTGTCAAATACAGCCAAAGAAACTTTTTCCTTGCTTCTTGTTTTGCTGCTGGCTCAGCTTTTGCATGTTTGATGTAGTTGTCAAAAATTTAACTCATACGTCCTTCCTGTTTACACAAACACATTCTGAATTTTATTTAGCTTATATTTTTAGCAGAAAAATAATTTTGTACTTGTGTGCATTGTAGTGGAAAATATACATGATTATATTTTTAAGGGCACAATAAATGCATTTCCGTAGTAAGTGAATGGTGATTTCTGATAGTCCTAGTCAGTAATTTTGCCCTCACTCTGTTATTTTCAGCATCTGGGACTCTAACTTCAGTTAGTTGGGACTAACTGAACAGGTTGTTAATAAATTTGTAGCATGTATTGTTCAAATTGTAAATTAAAGATCTCATGATAAAAAGAAATCTGTATAAACGATAGCAGGCTCGGAAGCAAAGGTCCGAGTGGAGGATCAGCAATCCAAAATCCAGAACTTTAAGAACTTGCAGGTGTCACGCAGAAAGGTGTCACTTAAAAAAAAAAAAAAAGAGTGGATACACTGAGTCACTCTGCAGTTTGTCTGCCTCATGTGAATAGAATTGTAGCTCTTTCAGAAGAGATGCTGCAAATATGAGCTCTGAGGGTTTTGGCAGCAGTTTTCACAACAGCAGTCTCCCTGGCCTGTGGTGTGGATGGCACTGAGGGACTGCCAAGTCTGCCTGGGCGCCGGGGCCGCTTTGGGGGCACTCCGAGCCTCCGCCTCATCTCTTGGAAGGGCTTTACCCCTTTTTGCCTATTTTCCAGGAACAGGTTCTCCTGGAGCTGCCGCAGTTGGCTACCGTGTCGTTCTAGTAGAATATAACTGATGTAACTACAGACTAGGTTGGATGTATTGTGAAAAAGTACCACTCGCAGGAGAACTTGTGTAATTAAACACAGACAACTGAAGAAAAGAGAGAATGCCTCTTAAAAAAAGAAATGGCTGCAGATAACTTGGTGTCTGCTTGATTTTGCCCTGGAAATGGCCTTATATGAGAATGTGCAGAGTGCGTCACGTTCTCATTGAGTTATATTTCTCTTTTTACTGTAATTTGTTCCTTAGAGAGTCTGGAGCTAGATAAAGAGCAGTCATTAGTGTCTAGCTAAAGGTGACACTCACATCAGCATTCATTGTGGTTTGTGTCTTTTGAAATATTCTATTGTATAGCCCTATAATTTTCCAGGATAGCTATGATTCAATTAAAAAGAATCTGTATGGGCTGTTGATCCAATTTTTATTCATTTGAAGAGAAATGAAAATAAATTGCTATTATGATTTTATTTACAATGCTTACTGTGAGATGATGCTATGAGCTGATAGTTATAAAACGGTTGAAAGAGCTGCCTTCTGCTTCCATTTGAGTCCGTGGGCACTGGAGGAATAACCATCTTTCAACATTTTTACACGCATAGGAAGGTAGGATCACTGTGTGAGAAGGTTGTCGTCTTTGAGTGTTTGTGTTCTGGAAAGATCCATATTCTCCCTAACAGGTAAATAGCCAGATGCAAGTTACAGCACTTTTAGCCGCTTGTCCCTCTGTACAAGTGCTACAGTAGTTGTAGACAGACTTGGCAGACCTTCTGCGTGGACTGACAGGTAAATAGCTGTCACTGCTTCACCTTTTATGAATGTTTCTTGAACTTTCTTCCATTTGTGCAGGGTTTAAGATGCAGCTAAGGTGATTCAGTTTCTCACTTCAGCGAAGAAAATGGTTCTGCTGTCTCTATATCCACCAGAATTTTCTTTGGTCAAACCTAATGTTGGCAGCGCTAGTTTTTTTAATCAGTGTGCTCTTTTGAAAGAGAGGGGTTTTTCCCTTCTCTTTAGCACTTCAGATGTTCCTGTGGTGTCTCCTCTCGTTTGTTTCCTCACATAGTCCAGTAGTCCACTGTAGTGTGACTTTCAAAGGCATAACTGCCCAAGCTAACAATTAAGCGTGTAAAAGTTGTTGCTGATTAGCTTTTCTCAACGTCAAGCATTTTTTAATCCTTTGCAAGTGAAATCTTTCTGTGTTTCTAGTACTTTGCATTACCCTTTTCTGGAAGCAGTGGGTTTTGGTTTTAGTTTCCCATCCCGCTGAGCCTAGCTGTTTCCCCAGGCAAGGCAATGGAAGCGTGCAGGTTTCTGGGGCTAGCAGCATGCTGAGGCGTGACGTGGCCGGTGTCCTGTCCCCGTCCGCTGTCCCCTTTGCCCAAGCGGCTACCCGCAGGAGCTCGGACTGGGAAAGGCCCTTGTTGCAAGTCTGGGGAGATGCAGATCCGGGAAGATTTCTTAACCGTTCTGCCACTGTTCTGCAGATGAGCTGTTTAAGGACGTGCCATGCCTCTGTTCTGAATTTTTCTAGATTTGTCCCAAAAAATACTTTACCCACAGCCTTAGTGAGCTGATGGATCAGTATCCCACTGCGGCGAATCCTGCTTATTTTCTGGTGTGCTATTTGCGCTTTTAACACTAAGCAAATAAGGGATTTTTGCTTTATTCCACCACATCCAAGCCCTGCAGGACAGTAAAGCAAGAATTGCAGCGTCTCAGTCTTCATGTAGATATGGCAGTTCTCTGCTGCCTGCTTATGACAAAGTGCTGCCAACACTGAGGAGTTCCGGAAGTTATGTGGAAGAATTTTGATGTTCTGTGGTAAAGGAAGATGCAGAAAGATGTGCAGTTTCTCTGGTTTCTTCTTGTTGTTTGCTCTTACATCAGATGAAGAGCAAGAAAATGTCTTTGTAACATAACACCAGTGCTGTAGCATTGTATTCTTCTGTGGCAAAATTGACAGGTACTTACATCATTATACATGGCTGCTATTTCATTAGGCGAATGTCAGTGTCAGGTAAGATCATGGTTTTGTCAATATAATGAAAATACCAGTCAAGTGAGGAAAAAGTCACCATTTTCCAGCTCTAAAAATTGATTTTTGTTGCTCTTCTTGTAATCCTTTCTTTGGATTAAGTATTTATTATTGATGTGGTCTTTCTTTTAATCTTAATAGCTGCTGACATTGTCATTAATTAAAAAATACAACATTTTTGCCCAAATGGCACTATATTGAAATTAAAAGTGAACATCACATATTAGTTAAACAGCCCTGGCAAATGTCTTGAGTGCTAAGATGATTGCCTAAGCTCCTTGACAATTCCCTTCATCTTGCTGTATGCCGCTTGACCTTTTGAGATGTTTTGATGTTATTAATACGTTTTAGCTATTATATCAGAAAGAACAGGGCATAAAAATATGATAAACTTTACCTTTTTAGTGACAATGCTACAACACTTTCAGCATGCCAATGAAGGCGCTTACATCACGTCTTTCGAGGCACACTTAGACAGTCAGCAGGTAACTTTTATTCAGAGTTGATGGAGGGTTTTTTTTCTGGAATTTGTTTCTAAATGTGTATCTGAGAATGCAAATTGGTGCGAGCTGAGTGCAGACTGTGCTGCAGAAGGGAGGCAATATGCAGAGGAGATGACAAGGTCCTGTCTTTCAGGGCTTTCTCTTAACACCTCTGTTGGAGGTGGATCCTCCACGGACCAGTTCTCGAGGTGCATGTGTACAAGCTGATCTCTTTGACTAAAACTTGTAAGAGAAAAAGTAGTGAGGAAAGAAATCTGAAAGGCCACACATCAATCCTGTGTCTAGTTTTGTGTAACTGAAACCTAACGTTTCTGTTCTCTTGACCTTCAGTTCCTTAACATGGCTGTAGTAGAAGACAGGTTTCACTGTCGTCGTTCCGTGACTTTCCACCAGAAGTCACTGCAGGAGTTGCTGTTCCCGCTGACGGTTTAGACCTGTGGAAAAGAAAGTGTGTATAGACTCACGCATAGGTCACCTTCTACCTCCATGCTAGCCCTTGGCTCCCACCAACGGGAGCTGCTGGCTCTGTCTCCGTGGGGTTTTCTGGGCACCTCACCGGTCAGCTGCAGTGTGGACAGGTTTTACCGTCCCGCGCAGAGACGCTGGCCAGCGTTACGTTCACTAGATTCAAATCAAAACAGATCTTTTGGTTTAAAGCTTTGCTTAGGTCAACAAGAAACAAGATTGGCAGTTCAACCTGGGAAATGATTGCTGCGCCAAGACTGAGCTGTCCTCTCTTCTCTGCGTAGTTAGTTGCGGTTTTTGTATTCCTTTACTTAGGAAAGGATGTTTTATATAGGCAGGCACATTTTCTCTGTAAAAGCAGCTTTTACACCTTTAGTTCCTCTGCATGGGTAATGTGCAAAAATAAAGAGATTGTGGAAAGATAATTTCCTACTACAGATGTTGTATGAGAAATACAGAAGTGCTCATATTAGCTAGTATTTAGCTTAAACACATTTAGTTATTATCAAAATTTTCTCACTGAATAAAATATGGCTTGACCTCTGGATTGTTTCTTCCCAAGAAATGTGACAGTGTCACTCCTTTTCCTTCATTCAGCCTGCTTGGCAGAGCTGCAAGTTTTTTGTTTTGTTTTGTT
>Ga0181612_138964_pt1 | contig 10359 bp, 5 predicted proteins | sample HoacroProtozoa21_FD_119630 | JGI IMG/M metagenome (GOLD analysis project Ga0181612, IMG submission 119630) | Hoatzin crop microbial communities from Cojedes, Venezuel. Combined Assembly of Gp0051906, Gp0051904, Gp0051908 | reverse complement strand
GGTTGTTACATGTGTTCTGTAGCTGGAGGGGTTCACAGGATGCACTGTGCATTCATATCAGTAGTTTAAAATTCAGTTTTAAATAGGTCCAGTTTAAACTCTGGGTGACATTCTAATCCTGGGATGTAATTACTGTTTGCTGCACTTGCGTTCTGCTCAGTTCTGTTTGCATTTGTGCTGTGGATTATGGTTGAAGTATTTCTGGTCTTAAGTATTTAAAATACTGTCAGGAACTGACAGCTTTCAAAATTAGCAATGTAGATCCCTGTAATCTAATACCTGAGACCTGCGAAAATGAAACTTCCAAGTCTGGTTGAAAATTAAAGCAAGCAACAGTAGGACAGATTGTGCTTCTGATGATGCTTTTCTTAGCAAGTGGAACTTGATTTGAGAATGCTTCTGCCATGAAACGGCAGATAACATTAGGAACTATTTCAGGGCTGTTAACATTTTTGGAGTTAACTGTGTATGCAGTTCAGGGAATGGAAACTGGCTGTGCAGTGCTACGATTAATCCACTGGTTCCGGCGCTGTAAGGCGTTCACCTCCATCTGTATTCCGTGGAGTGCTGAACTGTCATATGATGATGGGTTTTTTTCCCATCTGAGCTTCATTTAGAAGAACTAAAAATACATGGGTACTTGAGCTGTATTAAGTTAATTATCTTTCTCTTTCTTTAGTTTGTTAGGCTGACAAAGCAATGTCTAGAGACAGTCAAAACAATGAACTGAAAATGTTTCATTTCGGCATTTCTAAGTGTAATTGTTTCTAAGCAGTCTGAATGTAGGTAAATTTACACACTTTGAAATGAAGAATGATTTGGTATAGATGTTTTCAAAACTGCTTAGACAGTTTTGTGACATTCTTTTGAATATATTTTTTTAACTAGAAAGATCACACAACTCTGTTTTTCAGTCAGTGTAATAGTGTGCCTCAGAAAGTTGTCTGGCTGTATGACTCTGACGTCTCTTAATCAGAGGAGTTGCCATGGCAGTCAGGGGTGTTAGGAATCCCTGACAGTCTCCACGACTGTCTGACATTTTCTGTTCTGATGGACCTCTGCAGCATACTGTGCTGCTGGAAGTTCCCTGCAGCCTAGGAGTAAACAAGAGAGAAGAGAACATGCCCTTTGTTTGCAACCTCTTCCGTATTGTAGTAGGTGTTTTTGCACCAACAGAAAGCCTCTTTGTTCACTGAGAGCTGCTGTTGTTACTTATGGATGATTATTTCTGAGAGTTTGGTAATTTAAATGTTTTCTCTCAAGACTCCCTGGAAAGCATGTAATATAACTTCATTCGGGATACAATGTGCTAGGGAGTTTAGATCACTCTGTATGTCCTGTTTTATAGCAAAATATGAATGCCCCTTAAGTATACTCAAGATATCAGACATCCAGTTCAGGTGCTGTTTCATCTTCCTGTTCTGACGTTGTTTTCCGTATTTCACTGTACGGCGCTACATTCAGAGTTACGGTCTCCTGAAATTAGTTGCTCAGGGACTGGAGTCATTTCTAGATAAACCCATCGGATGTCTTCGGCTTAAGAAACCTGAGTGAAAATATTCGGTGTAAAGTATGTGTTGCTTTTTAATATCTCTGTGTCTCACTTAAGCAAATATTTAACTCATGTCATGATATTTGGAGAATAGTTTGGGTAATTCTTGGCTTCACATTCATTCAATTCAACGGCTTTATAACATAAAGGTGGAAAGATGGAAGAATGGTTGATATTTCGTTTATTCTCTCCATAGCTGGTTACTTGCAACTCATGCAACAAAACAACAAGACATTATGGTAAAAGCAGGGATCTTCTGGCTACCAAGGCACGCAATTCTGGCACTCCAAGTATTAAATCTAGCCTGAGGACACCAGATGTAAAAAGTCAGTCTGCAAGCAAAGCGACACCTGTAAGCTGCAGTTGGTTGGGATCTAAAGGGAGCAGTCCCTCATCGCTTCCCAGGTACCCGTTTCCCACCTATTCAAAGAGGCGCGTTGCTGAGTAGAGTGTATCATGTCTTGCTGGGAAAGGGCCTCATGTACTGATTTCAGATCAGTAATAAACTTTAAATTGATAACTAAGTATTTTCCTTTAGTGGTCTGATTGAGGACATCAGTTGTAACTTTCCAACCTTTAAAATCAAAAGATTCTAATGAAAAGCGGCTATGTGCATGGAGCACACAGTCATGGTTTTGTCATTAATGTGAAATGTCCGGCTTAAAATTTATATACTAACTACTTGCCTTCACATGAAAGTACACTATGTTCAAAATTTTTTGCTCATATTATATATGTGTCATTTTGTAGTTACTTTATGTTAATTCTGATTCCTCACCTTTAAGACACAAGTCTTTTGTTTTTCAGAACATGTCTATCCGGACAGGCGACAACCAGATCTGCTTCCAAGACTCGCCGAAACCCCAAATTTCACTTTTCTAAGCTGAAACGGATGCTTAACCTCGAAGAAAAAGAGAAAAGCCAGAAGGCAGATTTGAAAACCTTCTTGACTTTACTTTAGTTATTCATTATTTCAAAGTAATAAAGATTACAGCAGTAAGTATTGTTCCAGTTTTTGCGAATCCACAAAGTGCTTTCTTTAAAACTGAAGCTAACAGCATGTACCCTGCGTAAGCGTAGACTGTATGTTTTAGCAGCAAGCTCTGTTTCTGAGGGGACCGATTGTCCGCAAGAGGGAGATGAGAAAATAGCCGGTCTGGTACACATGGGAATCTTGAACGTGTTTTGCAGTCTCTCATGGCCCAAGAATTGAAAGCCGGGATCTGTCCTTGGAGGAAGCTGACCATACTGGATCCATCAGTGGGTCCAGCAGCACCAACGGATACGCTGGCAGACCTGAAAGCAATTTCAGGGTGGGGAGCAGCGTAGAATTGTTGCGGTTTCCTCCATGTCAGTCTCATACTGTTGTTAAGGTAGTGCATCACAGTAGAGTGCTTTGCATGTTTGAGAAAAACAAGGACACTGCCACTGGCACTGTCTGTAGTAGGTACAGCATTTTCAAAGATTTAAGGTAGTGTCCTGTAGGGTCACTGTCTTGATACCTGTGGTAATTTAAGCATGGCCTTTAGCACAGCCTTTACAAAGGTTCCAAAATAACTTACTCTTTAAGACAGTACTCATACAAAGAGACGTAAAACAGTCTATCACCAGACTCAGTTTCTTCCTTTTCTTAAGAATGTTGTCTGTGATTTGGACTGCAGATGATACTGGTCCCAGAATAAAGCAGGACCTGGTAAAATGCACTCTAATGTGGGGATGTATCGACTGACAGCTCCAGGCTGGGCTGCTGTCAGCACCCTGATTCGTTACTGCTGCGGGAGTGGCACAGTCATAAAGCACAAGGGATGCTTCCTGTCCAGTTGCTCGGGTACTACCAAAATGGGTCACTTCGGTGTCGTTCAGGAATGACTTAGGAGAGAACCACGGTCTTGCAAGTCTTTCAGTTTTATCAGGCTTCAGAGTTGCTTCCTTCCTGCACTGCAGTCTGGAAAACTAGGTGTGTCCTGGACAGTAGCCAACTTGTTGCACCAACATGTTTTGATGTGAATAGACAATTATCAAGGTTTAAGCGGTCTCCACTGTCAGATTTTACATTTTCAGTTCAGCGCCGAGGTGAGGAAGCGACAGTAGAATGTCACCACTCAGGACTGACTTCACAGCCTGCCCTGCGTATACTCTGCAGTGACAGCTCTACAAGTTGTGGTTCACATTTCCCCTCTGAAAAGAGAATCAGTTTAAAATATTTAAATTCTTGGGTTGAAAGGTCTGTATTTTCCATTTTTTTTGTGTTCTGATGAATAGTTTCCTTTCAGTGTACTTGGGCTCAATGAACACCGCTTAAGAAACAGGACCAGCAAGTCAGCTGGCAGACCTGAAAGCAGTCCGGGGGCAGGGCAGAATAGTGAGCTGCAAATTCTGCTGAGGGTCTCGGAGACTGGCATGTCACCTTTTTATATCTCCTGTACGCTTGCACAGTAACTTTGAAGGGTTCGCTGCTGTTTGTTTCTTGCATACGTGTAGGATCAAATTAACTGTCGTGCTTTGATAAAATAACGGACCTTGGCGTTACGCCTTTGCCACTGTAGAACTTGGCATTAATTCTCTGTTGTTGCTGTATTTACGATCCAGACTGCTGGAAAAACACATCAATCTTGTTGATGGAAAATGTGCATTACAAAAAAGTGTTTGAAAAACAAGGCTTGCAATAGATTTTTATATTAAAAGTACATGCATTAGGTGCTCTACTGCTGCGCTTCCTGTGAGGCTTACGTGAAAGCAGCGTGGGCATTCGCCATGTTTTATGGTGCCACAACATTAGTGTGTTGGATCAAATCGAGGGTATGCTTTTGAAGCAGATCTCCCACTGGTCCCCGTTTACTGTGCTTTTTACGCAATACTGGGCGATCTCGGAGTCCATGAGTCACACTGGTTTTGGACAAAACTACAGGTAAAAGGCGTGAGCCGGGGCACAACCAGCGTCCTGCAACCAGGCAGCCTGTCCACAGGGTCACAGGAGAGCTAGTCTGAAGCACACAGCTCCAAGAAGTGTCTTGTCGCTGGCAGGCACGGAGCTGCGGGTACTTTGCACTCCGAGTGCATTACTGCTGCAGCGTGCTATTTGTTAACACAGGCAGAGCCTCGCCATGCTCCAAACAACATATTTTTCTTTGTAATTACCAGAGTTGTCAGGCACGTCCAGATGTGTTGTTATAAGGGATCACTACTGCAAGCTGTCAGACCTTACTGTGGGGAAAAAAGGAAAAAAAAAAATCATTCAGTACGTGCCAGTCCTTGTTCTGCGAGTGTGCTTCAAAACACTGGGCAGAAATAGTGTTGGTGTGTTCTGTCATCTGAAGTGCTTCTGCGGCACGCCTAAGCCTCTCACAGTCTCTCTCTGTTACTGGGCTGTCACAGAGTTGGTGTATTGAGAGAGACACAGACGTATGTATATATGCATATACATCTCTCTACAGATGATGTGTGGGGGTATATACGTACATGTACACACATCAGATGCATATATACACATATATATAGGTATGTAAGTATGTATACACCCCTCAGATGGATGACTACATGTACACACACACGTATACACGTGCACACATACGCATCTGATGCGCTCTTCCCTTGGGGATGCATTGCGTTCCCGTTCCGGACGGAACGCCGAAGGCTCGCTGTCGGCTGCAGCAGCCTGCTGCTGAGCCCCCGCCATGCCGCTGCCATGCAGCGCTACGGCCGAGCTGGAGGAACGGCTCTGGAGAGGGGAAACGGCCTCGCTGCTCTCAGCGAGGCCAGAATTTCACCCGGACTTTGTAAAGGAAGACAAAGAAGGTTCTCTGTCGAGCATGCAGAGGTGTTTACTTACAGAGCGAGAGCTGTTTCTCTGCTCACGCAATGGTTTGTATATCATTGGCAGTGATAGCACCACACTGTATATTGAAAACGTTACAAAGTAGGTCGTAGTATAACCAGCTCAACTAAAGCGTATTTTATTTTGAAACAACAGTTTGAGTCATTTTCCCACTTTTGAGTACTGGGAACCTCCAGCTGGCATCTTACAACCGGTTCCCTCACACCCAGCTCCCCCCCGAAATGCAAACTTTGGCCAGACTAGATGGTATACAAACAACATTTCTTTTTAAGAAATTTACAGTTCTAGAGATATGACCTCACGCTTTTTTAATGCACTGCTTCCTCATGGAAAATTGTCACACAAAATGTAAATACAGAGAGTAAGAGACTTCAGAATTAGTACTGACCATTTCCCCAGCATCACGCTGAGATTCTGGTGGACTCCCAGGTACAGGGAGCCATTACACTCAAGCCACTTCACACCGTGAGCCTGAGTAGGCAAGCAATGAACAATGATTCAAAAGATGTTTTTACAACGTTTTATTCTATTAAATATGAAAGAGCGTACATACAGGTGTTATTCCGAGGACATAAATTACACAAGGATTACACGTTCTGTCAGAAAAGCACAATAATGAAACATCTTTACATTTCAAAATTTCTTGTTAGCTTTTAACAAATGAGTCTATTTCTGTTGCAAACAAGTAATGAGTGCTATTGAACTTCTGCAAATTCCCACAAAAACATCATGCTTAGTAGGATACTTTAAATATTGTAAAGATGAAATCAGAATTAGATTTCTAAATAACAAGATGGAGGAGATTTTACTACTTAATCAAGGTAAATGACACACTGAAATAGGAGCCGAGACAAAACTGGTCATTCATTAAAGAAAAATTCCGCTTCAGACACTACATTTGAGTCTGCTCTCTTTACTTGCAGGAATAGTCATGGTGATTATATGCACGAGTAATGAGCAGACCTGGCCCTAAGTTTTTATAAACATAGCCATCAAATTTTAGACGTGCTGGTTTTCTAGTTCACTAATTTTTCCACCGAAAAAACCCCCACACCCACGAATCTATTCGCTTATGGTTCAAGAGGCTGAAACCCCGCTCTTCTGCAGAAAGCCAGTCAAGCCTCAGCACGATTTCCATGTCTTCCACGGTCTTCTGCAGAGGGGGGTACTGCACCCTACGCGTATGAAGTACCAGACTGAGTCACCACCGACTTGTGAGAGCAGTACTGGAAGTCCTAATACAACGATTTTTAAACTTCAGGTAAACAGAAATGTAGTTCTACCATAATGAAAGCTCTCAGTTCAACATTCAGAGGACTACTCAGATAAAATACGTCATAAGCATGTCGTTCAGGTTGTGTTGCTAGGGATTAACTGAGGTGTTCTAATATATTAATACGAACATTAATGGAGTGAAACAGACAAGCTAGTGTTACTGCAGGTTGTAGCTTATTTAATTTTCAAAAGGAGTAATGAAACACAATTCCTAAGAATAGTAATTTTTGTAACTAAGGACTTCATGTTTATTTTTAAAACCACAGAAGTGGGGTAATATTCCTGATATCTTTCAAAACATTCTGCAAAAACACAGCTTGACCCTGCAAACTCTAGAATATATAAGCAGTCCCAGTGACCTCCAAGGTAAGCATTCTCACACAGCAAAGAACTGCAGGAACTCTTTGCTTTTTTTCAGAGAATGCTCAATGAAAGTGCAATACAGTGAAGCAAATAATCTGATTATTATGCTTTTATTATTAGATGAAAAATGTTCAGATATTTTACAATTGTGCCTTTTGTAGGGTGGGCATTCTGGTTGGAGTAGAGTCAGACCTCATTAGGAGAGACGGGCAGGGTCCACCCACACATTTTCTTTCTCAAGGCGGAAACGCCCCAAGGCAGTCCTATTGTATAATCCCATCTACAGCTAGAACACTGCGCTGCCCAGCCTCGCACTGCTATTTCTGCTTTGACAAAAGCTGACATTTGTTTTGCTTTTCATTTCCATCCTGGCATGTTCTCCCTTTCAGCTCCTAGGCACCCTTCCTTTCCCCACCCAGCCTCTTTTCTTCCTGAGATGTCAGAAATACGCACATTGAGCTTTAGAACCTGAGAATTTGGAGGTATTTTTTGATACTAGAGGGCTGCATTTGTATCATATCATGTTATCTCCTGCTATACTATTACAGTTACAACATGAATCTTCTAACTAGTTGATACCTGATGCTTTTCCCATATAAATAAAAAACAACGTACCACTAACATATGACACTTGCTATAAAAGTGACCTTTACCTTCCGCATGTCCTCTTTTCCAAACAAATCTTGAGGGATCATTTCCAAAAACCCAGCTATGAAATATTCCTTGAATTAAACAATTTCACAGTAAAATAAAGAAAAGTATATCCAGAAAATAGCATTCTCTCAAAATTAAAACTTATATACATCAAGAAGAAGTTGAGATTTTTCCTCATTCTTGTATCAGTTCTACATTACCTGTAGATAAGCAACATTATCACTAAGAGTTATGAATAGGAAAAACAAGTCTAGTGAAGGAAGTGTCATGTCTTTTCTAACACTCTAGAGAGATCAAGGAAATTCAGCATTCAACTTCATTATTACAATTATTTTTAATTATGGTAGCAAAAGACTGTTTAAGCTTAATTCCCTATGGCTTTCAGTATGCAAGACTTAGATCCTTCAATGCATTCTAGCCACGTCACTGCACTTATAATCACCTCTGGGTACAAATTAAGTTCTCCGTGGATGGGATTCAACCATGAACTCACTGTTTATCCTTCTTGTTTTCTGATTTGTTTTATAATTCTTAATAGATTAAGCTGGTTCAGTATTTACCACAATTTTGATGCTGTACTTGAACGAGACTGAGCTTTAGCTGAAACTATAATGCACATACATGTATATAAGAACTTGTAAGCTGTTTAACAGAACAGAAATACTTAAAACATCAAAATTTTACTCGAACATTCATTTACTTACCAAGAATGTACACTGAAAAGATGCCAATAAGTGTTCTTTAATTTTGCATACGAGACTTAAACTAAAGAAACACTCCTCTGGATCCATTATAGTTAGCTTTTTTTCCTATGGAGTGGAAAATTGCCACTCAAAACTTACACATCTTTGGACAGCTAGTGAGCTCTGATGAACTATTTTCAGCATTCCTGTCTGTCAGTCAGAACTTTTGATGAAATTAGTATTCTACATTGCATGTTATGGAATGCTATATCAACAGCTTGTATTTTTATCTTTTGGGTTTTTTTCCCTACCTTCCTGAGGTCTAATTCATGGCAACTTCCATGAGAAAAGATAACTGGAGTGAGGTTCTTATGTCCAAGTGTATCTGTTTTAAAGAGAAAGATTATTCTCCATTCATACCCAACAAGTATTCTAGCCATTAGCCCTGAGGAAGTCAATAACAAGTGACAAATCACTGTTTTCAACAATTTCACTCCAGGACTATTTCGAATTGTCATGGTTTTTGAAAAGGAAGAATAGATTTTTCTAAAAAAAAAAAATAAAGTGCTTTCCTGTAAGAAGCAGTATTAAACTTGTAAACTGTGAACTTGACTCATGCTAAACAATGCCTGACAAGTGCAAACCCATGAACAGAACGCAATCATTAAATACTTTGATGACACATCCAACTCAAACACTTGCAGCCCAGGTTTTTAAGGTCATCTAAATGCCAAAGGTACAGATAGGCATTTTTTAAATCACTTCTCAACAATAACCTGCCTAATTCTGATTGACTGAAAAGCCTAAACTTTCTGGCAATCTGCTAGATGCCTGTCTGTACATTTAAGTTTTTAAGTGAACTTAAAAGCTGGTGCATAGTATGGTAACAAAGACTGCTCACAAATTCAGCCACCTGCAGACAAAGCCATTTCTGCCACGCAAAGGACTTTTTTAAAAAAAGAAACTCAGCAATAATTTTCCACTGTTTGACTTCTACACAAGCCTAAACTGTCTCCTGTTCTGTGAGAAAAGACAATCAAGATCTAGAAATGTTTGCTGGAGCGGGTGGAGGTGGGGAGCTGGAAGCCGATGCTGGCCTCTGGGGTTTCCTGGTGGAAGAAGCTGTAAAGCATGGCTGCATCATTGTGCTGCTGCATGTACAGATGGTACGCAGCATTGTCAAATTTTAATAACGGGCTTTTAACAATTGGGACAGTTTCGAGAATGACCTTTCAATTTAATTAAAGCTGTAAAATGGTTTCACATTTCTGGGATTAACCTTTTTAAATGGAGACGGATGTTCCAGAAAGGGATTAGAGTACAAATGAATGGTCCCTCAATTTAGAAACTAAGCAGCTGTAAAAAGAAAGTTACAATTTTGAAACATAACTAAACTGGTCGATTGTATAGTTTCTTGCACTGACTTTTAAATGATGCTAAAATACTGCAATATTTTGAGTCACTTAAAGATCTGCTCAGTGTAGCTTGATTTATGTTTCCAATACAAAATAGGTTACTACCATTTACTTCAAAAAACCCCACTTGACTTGTTTTGTGAGTGGGTAATTTAAATGTAATGGACAGTAAGATCACTTTTAACTTTGCATTAAATTGCATCAACCTTCCTGCATACATAAGCTTGTGATTTCCACATTTCACTCCCTCACTGGCAATTGAAATGTCTCAAGTTAGAATTATGTGTTGATTATACGTTGATATACACTAAATACAGGGTACATAAGAAAAATCTCAGCATGTTTTTTACAGGGCACCCAACTAAAATCTTTACAAAAGATAAGGTAGTTATCCATTCTTCAATGTAACAGACACAGATGCCACTTTTATAAATGTACCCTTACGTTCATTCGCCAATAAAATAGCAAACAAATCAACTTTTTCAACCATTTTTCATAAATTATTAAAGTATTTTTAGTGACACTCTCCAACAATATACAAAAATAATACTACAAGAGTACCAATCAGTCTGACCTACCCCT
>Ga0181612_108833_pt1 | contig 10360 bp, 7 predicted proteins | sample HoacroProtozoa21_FD_119630 | JGI IMG/M metagenome (GOLD analysis project Ga0181612, IMG submission 119630) | Hoatzin crop microbial communities from Cojedes, Venezuel. Combined Assembly of Gp0051906, Gp0051904, Gp0051908 | reverse complement strand
TGCAGAGAGGTCTGGTGCCCATAGCTTGGATCAACGCCCCAGCAGAGCACTCGCTGCTCCTCGTCCATGTGGCATGGCCTGTCCCCCCAGCATTAGGAAAACATGCACACAGACACGTGTGTGTCCTGGGCACTGGCTTCACTGTCCCCAAATTAATGGATGGCGAACCTGCCTTTGCAGGTCACGTAACGCAAATTTTGCAGGGGTTGCCCCATGCAGGAGCAGCAATGGAGGTGGGAGAGGAGGCTGTGGAAAAGTCACCCCCCCCATGAAGGAGCTCTGCTGCCTTGCCCACAGACCACCTGAAGCCAAGTGAATTCTCACCACTGACTTCGGTGGTCTGGGAAGAAGGGTTCGATGTTGCACAGAAGGTACAAAGTAGATAAAGGAAAGAAGCTGCCTTTTTTCACTAGCGGAAAGTAGAGATCAACCCAAGTGGGCCATTCACTTGGAATAGTAATTCAAGCAATTATCACAAAAGTGATGCATTGTCTTCATTACAGCCTTAAGCTATCACAGGCAAGGAACCCGTTTTGGTAGATGAATGATTTTGCTTCAAATACTGAAAGCTAAGTCAAGCTCAAAATTCAATCCAAATTGAGGTCTCATTTCTTCATTCAGTAAAAACTACGTAAAAATTTTCTGACACGAAGTGTTCAAAATTATGTTAACAGGTTTAAGAAATAGTTTTAAAAAGGGACAATACAGAAAGATGAAAGGTATTACAGAATTAGTATGTCCCACTGACGGATTCTTTTCTCCAGTAATTTACTCATGCTTACTACACGCAGAAAATTGTCACAACTATTTATTATAATGAATTGAAATCAAGAGTCCCAAAGTTAGAGAAAGATATGAATTTATAAAATTATAGCATTCTTGTTGGAAGGCAGTGAAAGTTATAGAAGCCTGTTTCTTTAAATATACATTAGTCAGAGCAATAAAAAAAAATACACACATTAAAAAAAATCAGTCCATCACAGTTCCAGAAACAGGTTTTTTAAACAATTATTCTGGGCAGTAGAAGATCTCTAGATTTACAGAATGACAGCTTTACATCTTTGGCAACCCAAGTCAGTTTGGCTGTTTCAATAGCAAATATTTATTTAAATGAATTCTTTCACTATATATGTACTTTCTATATCTACTCATCAAAAGCATCCTAAACTTATCGTGAAAGGACCTGGCTTCTCATATGACTGTGACAGACCTCAATGTGACACATAATGGTATGTATCCACCATCATAGCAAATTTCTGGGGTTTTTTTTGCTTACCCATCATATCTTTTGCCTTCTTGAAATGTTTATACCACCTTCCAAATTCCTGACATTTTGCTGCTGAGACATTTGCATAGTAAGTGCTGTTCACAATGGAAGAAATCATACTCTGTGTGAAAAGGGGAGAAGAAAAAAAAATCTGTAATACAGAGCAGTACAAGTCACAGCACAAATTATTTCAATTGTTGAAACCATTATATTTTTAGAATTTGAGAACCATATTGCATTTTTAATCCTATCATCCAAAGCCTTTTAAAAAACTCATTAATTGAGTATAAAAACAAACCAAGGTATATTGTAAATGGGAGAAAAAAAGCAGATGTACTAAGGGAAGAACAAAAGTTATCGACCAAGAAACATCAGGCAATGGGATGGGCTCTGGACAGATGATGCTAATCTTGAAAGTGCATTTCCTTTGTACTATTTCTGTTTTAAAATTTGATTGACCCTTCACGTGCCCACACAAGGTTACAGGCATACAAATCCTGCACTGACTCCAAAAATGCAAGCAATGCCCCAAGTTATCCTTGCCCAATCCCTTTATGCCACTTATCACAGGGCAGACCCCAGAAAATCGAAGGATGAAAGTTTATCTGAATGACCCATTAGTAGGATAAAATAAGGGGGGTTACAGCAGAATAAAATATGTATGCAACAAGCCAAAATGAGCCCAGAGATGCTTTTCCTAAAGAGGGTATTATAAGTGATTTGCAAATACAGGCTTATGAAAAGCTCTTATTGTCATGTCTAATTTTGTATCTGAATATCAGCTGTAAAATAGACCAAAAGATGATAGAGACAATTTTTTCTCAAAGGTTCTCGAGATATCAGATAGCTACAGTGAGAAATTTACCTTCTGCTCAGTTTTGACCAATTTTAAAACAGTGGAATTTACAATGCATAAAACTTTCAGTTCCAGTACATTCTTTTACAAAATCAATTAAGACTAAGCCTTGCAAAATGAGATAATGCTCCAACTTGAAAATTATACTCAGCATATGATGTACGAACAACAAAATTAGCAAATGTAATTTCAACAGACTGAACTTTGCCACTCTTGGATTTCTATGTGGAAAGTAGTTACTTTTAGCTTAACTACAGCAATTGTCCAGCATATTGAGAAAACAATGACAGTCGAGAAGACAAAGCTGTGATTATTACGTTTCTTCACTATTCAGCATGTAACATTTAGCTATATTTGTGCTGTCGTAAAATCGATGTACAGCATCAACCCTTTGTTACACAAACTGCAATAACCACTAGAAGAAATTTTGGAGTAAAAATACAATAGATATTACTATAAGTCTTCTTTTATAAGGCTAGTTCAGCTTCTTAGTGAAAGTATCTTGATTATTGATCTTAGTGAAGTTCATTATAACCATTTGCTAATGTATTACTCAGTAACATGGTATTTGTGGAGGCTCAGAACTGCTAGTGAGGCGGTATTATTTACGCCAAACATGGACAGCCTCTACTCACCAGGCAGCTATTTTAATATTTCTCTGAATCACCAAAATTCTTACCATTCCTTGATATTAATCTGGCATTTCTGAAATTAGATAGAAGCCTTTTGTCAGTGGTATAAAAATAGACTACTGCAGCTCTAGCCTGAATGACCTGAACCAAGTTCAGCTTAACCTAATTTCAATTTCCAATATAATAACAGTACCATTAATGTCTAATACTCACAAAATTATTGTTTAAGCTCTTTTACAGACTAAACCATTTAAAAATGGGCACATGATATGTAAGGCATGATTTAAAAAGTCCTTTGGATCTGGACTGGTGAATTATATGAACGCACAGTTACTGCACATGCAAAACCTGCAGATCTGCCTGTGCAAAGTGGGGAACTGCACGTATAATGGGCCACCATCCCATATTAACTTGTGCGTATTTTGTGGATGTCATTTAGACTTCAAGGTGGTTTTCTCTCATTTTACTTTGCCCCTTTCAGATGTCTTCTGCTGCCCAACAGTAAGTATGAAAACATGTAAATTAATAATAATTTTAGTAAATTACCTACTATTGATGAAGATGTTTGTCTAGGATTTCCTAGTCCTCATTTCCATGTCATATCAAAGAAGATATGCCAATGACATGGCAGTTTGTGACATCCTCTGGTTCTTCAGGAATAAATTTAATGCAGTTGCACTATTTTACAACCAAATAGGGGACCGATCTGTTTAAATAACACTGCTAGGTATTTTAGCTTCTTTGACACAATGTGAAGTTCAGGATCTGATGGCTAATATTGGGATTTTTCTCCAGTTCTTCAAAGTAGATTAAAAAAAAACCCACAGACATTATCAACAGATTTTAAAATGAAAATTATCCTGCTTTTTCTTCGAGAACACTTCATGCAAACATTCAAGTGATATTACCTACGCTAAGAATCCTCATCAGGAGGAATCAATGATTTATTTACTAATTCACTGAAGGCAAAATTTTACAAGCCAGATAAAATATTACTACCTTGTTAACTCAGAAAATAACTTGACAACACTGAATTTCATTGTTTCTATGCTTTATTTATTATCTTGTCATCAAACCTGAAGTCATGTCAGAGCAGAGAGATGCACTTTGCTATAGAAATTCCTATATAATTTCTATTGCTGTAGATTTCCTATGTTTTAATGGTGATCTACATATAAGAATGCCCACTATGCCTAGGGCCTAAAACTGAAGATTAACCCTATTAGTTAGTGGTCTTCAGAGATCCACAACCTAGACTGGAGGCATACTGACATTTTTCTTATTTCTCGGGTCATTACACATGAGGAGCTCCCCATGTCTTGTCTTATACTTATCAATAATCGTGATGAAAATGGTTGTATTTGAAGCACGTCTTATTCAGGTACTACTGTACATGGGCACTCCTTATTTGTGAGGCACAGAAGCAGATGCTTTCCATGTACAAGCATGACAAATATAAATATATCACACATATTAAAATGTGTTACGTTTATCTCATGATCTGATTTCTTTTTCACACGTTGCAAAGAAAATTGATAGAAGGCAAAAACTGGTCCCAGATCCGCAATCTTCACCTATCTCCTAGAAGTTTATCCTTGAAAGTAAGTTGCGAGACTTCAAGATCCCAAATTTCCTTCTTTCCCCCTTCTCTACCCCCCTTTCCCCCCCAAACCACATCACTTGCAGTCCTGTTCCGAGAATCAGGAGATGTCATCTGAAATGGTGCCACCTTCACAGAAATCCCACTATTCTGGAATGATACCATCTGCTGCAGCCCAAGTGCTCTTTTTTAGCCAAATAAGTTAATTATAATTAGGCATCCAACAACTGTGTGGAGGTAGGGATAGAAATCGTTGTGAAGTTCAGCTGAGGTTCACCCAGCACAGTTTGAATCAAATCCCATTCTCTCAGGAAGATTAAATACCAGAGATTTGAAAACCAGGCACCATCATTTCTCAAAGAAGTTGGAGAACTCTCTGGGGGAACATCTCGAATCTCAAACAGAGCTCTTTTCGCATGCCCATCAAATAAAACCCGACAAAATGGTAGCATCAGACACTTTTTGTATCGTGCCGGCATCTAACGCGAGGTGAGTCCTGCGGGAAGGACCTGAGCCCTTCACGCCGGCTGGTCGCTGCAGCCACCGCTGCAGGTGCTACAAGGGAGACATTTCTGAGCCATTGCCTCTAACACTGCTCTCCAACCAGGTGAAGTGTTGTTCGATCATCACTAAAAGTATACTGTTGTCCTTTTTGCAAAACAACAAAAACAATGTTAATCAGGTTAATTCAATCATCTAAACCAAAACTGTTCATGCTTTTCTGCCAAATCAACCAACCACAGCAAAATCTGTTATCAGTGATTGCTCAGCTTCCAGTCAAAAAAGCTTTTAACCCCCACAGTCCCAAAACTTCCCCTAAATAACCTTAAAATTATTTTTATATGGGCAGAATGAGGTTGTTTTCATGCCTCATGAAGGGGTAGTTGGGCTGCAGTATTTACACAGAACAAATACTTGCTAACAGACTTAGCAGAGAGTAACAGACACAGCAGCTTCCCAAAACAACTCAGCTGAATTAGATATTGGGGATTCCTTTGCAAATGAAACATTTCCCTCAAAAGGAGCATTGTAACCAAAACTTATTTAGGCCTTCCAGGTTGTTTAACCAGGAAAAAAAAAAATCCAAGCTTTTTTGCAACTCATTCATCGGTGTTTAAAGCTTCAAGCCTGCTCAGTGGAAGGGGCAAGGGCTGCAACAACTTATTTACACAATTATCTAAATACGATTAAACAGCTGATGCACAAATATTAAACTGGAAAATGTATAGTCATTTCAGCTTAATGTAATCCTCTTTTTGTAAACACCCAAGATGATTTTTTTTTCAACCAGAACAGTCCTGACATCTCATAAGCCTAAGGGTGAATAGCAAGAGATTGTTTTTGATAGTTATAAATATTCAAAAGACATGCAGACCATCTGCTTTCATAATACAGGTAAAGCAAGACTGAAATGGTGACTGCTGTATAAAAATGGTTCTTTTAACAAAGTCTTCCTCTCCTCGAAAACTATAAAGACAGATGTCAAAAACTGTTTACACAGGGTAATCAGGAGCGTGCAAAATGTAATATTCCTTTTACACACAGTGCTTGCTAAAGAGATTTTTTTTTTCTTTTTCTTCCCATCTGTGTGTTGCAACACATTTCTACAAGTTAAAAACATTTTTTCAAACAGAGATCTCATGAATACCCAAAAACATGCTATCTGGTTTCTGAATGCTAATTAATTTCAACTAAGGAATCTGATTTTTTTTTCTGTAGGAAGGAATGCATGCTTTTGAAATGGAGTACTTCAACAATAACAGACACTGAAAACAGAACACCCCACAAGTTTAATTTTGCACTAGTTTGACACTGGCTATTTTCACAACTGTTTTACATTCAAACCCGCATCTGCTAAATCTGGGTATAAGACAGAGAGGAACTATTCTCCCGCTTTTCAAATGAGATTTGATTTATGTTTTACTATTTATCAAGTTTTTCAGCATAAAGCCTTGTAACTACATAATGGTTTTGTCAAGTGGTAAGTAGAAGATACCTCGTCTTCCAAGCAGAATATGAACAGTGCTGCCCATAAACCCTAGTCAATTTTCAGAGCTGAAACACTAATCTTGACAGTAACCTTTTAATGTATTATATTAATGGCACAGAGGCGTTAAGCACCTTTTTTATAATTCTCAATAAAATGAACATTTACTGAACAATCTGTCAAACTACTGGCTCCATTTTTTAAAGCCAAACTTTTAAGGCTCTATTCTATTTCCTCTTCCGTAAATCCTCCACTTTACATCCCTAGACACCAGCAGGGTAGCATGTTCCAATGCTGCAATCCTAAAATGCCTTTAAAGAAAAAAAAAGACAAAGAAAAAAAAAGAGAAAATCTATGAGCCCTTCTCCCTAGACCTAGCTTGAATAGGATAAAGTTGCAGAACAGAACTTAAAGATTTGGGGGGGAGCAGAGATCTTTTCAAAAAGGACAGAGAAACTTTGTTTCCTTGATCCTAGCCACTATCAGTGGCTTTTGTTTGCACAGAAGTCGCAAGCACCAGTTTTAATAGGAGCCAAACTCTTAGTAGTGCTTATTTCTCAGGTGACTCTACGTTAACATTTTTCAAATGAGGAGGGAACACTCAAGCCCCAACCAGATAACACACCATTATCCCCAAATCAAAGATTTTGGCCTGCCTGAGCCTACGCCAGCCCATGTACTGCAAAAATCGAACCAGGGCAAAATGCTGTTCCTAGCATTCTGGTATGGCAGAGAATTATCATCCACCACTCTGAATAAAAGCAGACCAAATATATCGGGCCACTAGCTGTTTTTCGGACAAGGAATCACAAAATGGACAGTTTAATTGCATATGAAGAATTACATTTAATTCCTTGGTCCATTACCTTGAACTATAGCAAGTAACGCAATGGAATTTGTTGTCATATGCCCTATAAACACATAGGACAAGGGAAAAACCCACAGATGGACAGAGAAGAAAAAAACTTTTGTTTGTGCCTTTGGCATTGCACTTGGATGGCTATCTGACCTCCATACTGTTGCCAGGGTCAGGAGAAGTAAGGATCTGCATGGCAAATGATGGTCATTTACGTTAAAACTGCCTAAAGGCAGATTTAAAATGATGGCACGAGCTTTTCTTCCAATACATGAGCATGTCTTTCCTCCTACCCTCATAAAGTCGACGTTATCTCCTCCTCCTTTTCTGCCTTATGTTGTCTTTAAATATTAGAAATGTACATATTAAACATAAAGCTACATCAAATGTAACAAGGGAAGATACAAAACAAAAAGAACCTCAATCATACATACCTACATATACACATATATTTATATATGTATAAAAATATACCCCCACACAAGAAGATTTTTCAAATCAGAAATGAAGATTCAGCATCTGAAGGAACTGATCCTTGTACTATCTTTGCCATTTTGTAATGTAAATTCCCAGTTGCTGCATGACAGAGCAGCATTCTCCCAATGTTTTCCGAGCATCTCCCACTGACAGATATAAATAAATCTCAAATAAAAAGCTGCTTCCCAAGATACTAGTCTTCTATCTACAAAGGTTAAAAGCTTAAAAGAAAGAAAGACAGGTAGGTGGGAAATGTTAAGTCAGATCTGAAGAACTTCGTAACTGTTTTACCAGCTTTATGGCATTATGCCTGAGACATAAAAAAAAACAAAAAAAAACCACCCAAAGAACAATAAGTCACAACCTCAACCTATAAAAGATAAGGAGACATAACACATTTTTGCCTTCATTGTCAGATGTCCAACATGAATCTTTTTAAGAATCCTGATCTTTATTGCACAGCATTTGTAAATGACAGGTACTTTCGTAGAATTCCTGGCTAAATCCTTCCTAAAATCAACCTGGATAAAACCTAAAGTGCAAAATAATCAGCATTTAGTAAGTTAATTCCTGATTTATTCATGGAATGAAAATGGTCCTATATTTTAAGAGGTTATTTATTACACCTTAAGATTTTCATTCTGCAAGTCCCCTTGCCAGAAGAGCTCTGAAACCCAAGACTCGATGGGTAACAAAAGCACTATCCATTTTAGCCAGGATCTGCTCAAAAAAGCTATTATGAACTAACTGGACTGCTTTAAACTGCTCTTTTAGTGTGAATTGAGAATGTCCATTTTCAAGGGTTCTCCCCACTGCTCCTACTTTGGTGCCCATTACAAAGCCATCTTGAGGCGCACAGGCAGAATTTCTGCTGGATGAAGCCAAACCCAGAAGCCGTGCTCCACCTGTGGCAGGACTTCAATGCCACAGGACGAGAGCTGAGCTACTCCAGGGAATGCTCCATCCCTCCTTCCCAGTCCTGTAATGCAGAGACAGGGTCCTCAGCCCCAACCACTTCCCTCTCCAGGCTGCTGCTGTTCCTATGCTGGGCAACGCACTACGTGAAGTCTGCGCGCCCACGCTCACCTCTTCTCCTCGGGATGCAAGGAATGAGACCAGAGGAACCTGGAGGCCAGGAGGACAATGCAGATTGCACGCAATGGATCCGGACAGGGCAAACCAGCATTTCTTGTACAGGAATAAAGGTTGGGGTAGGTGGGACCTTGGAGATCTCACAGAATGGTGAAAATCTGGAGTAAGAGACACCTTCAGCCTTCCTCTCAGGTGGATTGCTTTTAATTTCAACCACTCTGTTCCAGGCAGGTCAGAATGCTTCCGACTTGTTTCTTATCTGGAAATGCTAATCCTAACGCACATGCTGCCAAATGCTGTCCTAATGTAAATGCTTTGTGTGATAGGGAACATTTTAGATCTATTAATGCATTAAATTCATCTTTGGGTACATAAAACTTCTCCACAAATATGAAGTATATACATTCTCCTGACAGAGATGTTGATAACTGCTCTATCTTCAACCAGCCACAATGATTATTTTCACTACAGTTTTCGTAAAAGGCTCTTCAAAATTGCTTAGCATTATCCACCACGTTAAGGAAAATCTCCTTGCTGGGAAATAGGACATGATTTTCAGCAAGTCTCTTCTCGGATTCCACTGTTCTGCTAGGCAAAGCATCAGATATCTGGCATGAAGCTGAGCCCTAAGGCACAATGTCCAGACAAGAAGTCATCAGACTCAGTAGCACTAACAGTTGTCTTGCTGAATTTCTTTTGCTGTTTAGGATAAGCCTTTTCTTTGATCTCTTTTCAGTTTTCTACACAAGTTTTTACAGATTTTTAAAGCCAAAAGGGACCATTTTGAGCATCTATTTGGACTCTGCATAAAAAGAGACCCTAGAAGTTCATCTAGCAATTTCTGAATTCAGCCAATTACCTGTGGCTGAGCTAGAGCAAACATCTGATATTGATCTGAAGACTTCTTGTGCTGGATCTTTCACCACATCCCATGGTAATCTCTTTCACTAGATACGTACCTTTTTTTTTTTTTTAAAGATGTATGACTAGCTTTTAGTTTGAACTTCATTGATTTCCGCTCCTAGTCCGTGCATCTCTCATGCCTCTGATTGCTTGCTTAAATACTCTTCTAGTGCCAAATGTAACATCCCTTGCCTATCCTTTGTTTAAATGGTTAAGTGTCAGATCTACTGTTTCAGGCCATGTGCCTCTTTATGAGCCACCTGTACATCTGATTATTCTTAATCATATAGACCCAAATTCTATGAGGACATCTATGCTGCTAAAAGCACATGAAAAAATTATTTTTGTCCTGAGAAAAATGTAAAAATTTGTCAGGAGAAAAATTATTTATAGTATGAAATTTGCTATGGATTCTTAACTTCTCCTGAATAAAATCATACGAAGCTGACATTTTAGGCAGCTATGTTAGCCAAGATGCTAGTTTCGCCTCTGTGTTGCTGCCTTTCACTGACAAGAGTTTGTGAAAAGTATAGATGCTCTGAAGAATTCATAAAAAGATGCAAGATTCAGTGAACATATCTTGACAGAGAAATGTTCCAGCTAGCTTTCCACGTGGAATACGCACATGCACTTTGAGGGTCTATTTATTAAAAAAAAATTTCTTAGTTACCATTTATATTAAAATATATA
>Ga0181612_154464_pt1 | contig 10361 bp, 5 predicted proteins | sample HoacroProtozoa21_FD_119630 | JGI IMG/M metagenome (GOLD analysis project Ga0181612, IMG submission 119630) | Hoatzin crop microbial communities from Cojedes, Venezuel. Combined Assembly of Gp0051906, Gp0051904, Gp0051908 | reverse complement strand
CTATACGAATGATTTCTTCACTTTCACTTAAAATCAAGATTTTGCCTTCCTTTTCTGAAGGTGTGTCTTTGATGTGGACGTACGTGGACTCAATTGGAAGCTCCCTGTCAGGATCTGTAAAGTCTTCCTATAAGTGATAATACACCATTAAAAGACAAATCATACCTCAGACACCATTTTACTTTTCCCAAACACTACAGAAAGAATAATTACCTAGACCATCACCCCATTATCTTGTGAATGGCCAATTAATGACTCATTTTGAAAGCAGGGAAACCAATTTGGCAAGTCAAGTGACTTGAACCAAGTTCAACATCAAGAAGCCACTTGTACAGGAAGATCAGAATGCAGACAAGCCTACTCCTCAGTTGCTAATGTATTCATCTTTCCCTGCTGCACCTGTGGAGACAACCGACTTGGCTTTTTGACACAATCTCAAACCCCAGGAATCAAATAAATCTAACAAGTTCACTATATCCACTGTGAAATATATTATTAAACTAGATTATTCCATTCCAGCAGACTGTATTTAAAAAAAACAAAACAAATAGCATTTTTCTTTGTCTATTAAAATGCCCACAAGTCTTAATGCCAACAAATCTTATGGCTCATCAAATCTAATAATAATAATTAGATCATTATAATAATTTTAATTCCAGTGGCTTTAGTAATGCCCACCAATTTTATAAGCTACAAATACATACCAACTGGAACATTCAGTCCAGAAATGACAGGAAATACATTTTGTGTAGGAACCATCATTTATGTGCGTGTACTCTAGCACAAAAACTTACCCAGATACTCGAGGGAGACTAAGTCCCTTGGAAATGCTTTCAAACCAAAAAGATTATGTTGAACTAGGTTTGTCTTGAAGTACGAGCAGCCTCCATAACAGTTTTTCACCTTATGTAGATCTCTCCTCCAGTTCCTGGGACTTCCTGTTTTTCCTCGAGTTTTGTCTCTATCCTTGAATTCCTCTGTAAGTTTATCCTCTGTTTCTCAGCAGACCTTTGTCAATCCCCGACACTGTCAGTCCCTGCTTGCTCCTGAATTCTTTATTTTTGACAAAGTCTGCATCAAAGTCCCAGTTCTTTAAGCTGCAGTTAATTTCATGCTTACAATGAGTGATTTTGACTGCTGCATTGACAAGACTCAGCCTCTGGTATCTCGTGTCTGATATCTGCTAAATTCAGATTGATTGTGGCTCTCAAACTTGAGAAAACAGAAGTCAAAATGAAATTCGAAGTCCAATGAATCATCATAGGTGAAGGGATAGAATTCAGCCTCATTTAAGACTAATATAGCAAAGTAGTAGAGCCCTATATAACCAGTTCTAACCTCTGAAAGCTATAATTGGATGCAAATGTTTAAAAGCACAACTCTACCTAAAGCATTCTAGCCATCGCCAATGAAAGCCCATTTGACTGGATTTAACAGAAATATGAAAAATTAAATCTGAGTTTGTAGTTTATTTTAAATAGCTTAGAAAGAAACCTGTAAGTTAAATACAGCAATATCTGACTTTACTAAGCACACCAAAGCAAACTAAAAATATGACTTGTGACATAGGAGTAAACACATACCCCTTCCAGCTCCGGGAAGTGTTCCAGAAATTGCGCCACGTACGTCACAATTGACTGTTCATCTGGTGATTCCACCATGATATCTGTGGAGACAGATGCAAGGGGCTTGAGCACACATGCCTCTAAAACGCTCTTGCAGAGGAACAGATCGTCAGACATTTATCCTGCCTTTATGAGGAGAGAAACAACGGCTACAAACGCTTTTCTTTTTCTGACAAATAAGAGAAATACTTTTCACTGTTGATGGTACTTGAAAGAGTTCTCAACACCTTACTCACATTAATTTTTTCCTATTTCCAAGCACATACCGAACTCTGACCAGGGTATATTTTCATCCATCCTCATACTGTCATTTATGTTGTTGTCACTAGACAGTGATCTTGTTGAGTGACAGCACAGAGGTTTATTGTTAGCAGGATGGCCCAGTCTTCTAACAGGTGACCCATGAAAGCACAAATAACCAATCTGTGCTTTCAGTCATAAAACGAAGGCCTAACGCCTGTCTAGTAGACTTTAGTAAAAACACTGCAAGAAGCAGGTCTATTTATATACGTACATTTATATACACACATATATGTTTATGTTTACACATTGAAATATATATATGTGTATATATGCATTGTAAAGGAAAAACTGGGAGATGCAAATACATTTGAATAGATATCTACCCATTTTCCTGGTATGGCAGACTCACACACTTCATCCTGGAGTGACATTTAGTCTGCAGACTGTAGGCATTACGAAATGGTGCTAATGCACTGAGACACCTCTCAGCATAGCAAGGTGGTGATTAACACCCAGTAGTAATGCAGATGCCACACAGCATCTAAACATTAACCAGGACCAATGTACATAGCTAAAACTATGGTAAGATCTCTGCCCCTAAGGAGCTTACAGATAGGACTGGAAGAATACGACTACAAGCCAGTGTCCAATTCCTTTTTATTTTTCTTATCAATCAGCCCAACACACAGATCACATCAACAGCCTAACCACTGGGAGGTTTTTGGTAGGTATCACAATGTAATATTCATTAATTCATTATAGTTTGAATGTTTCCCAACCAAGCTGATGTAGGCGTTTTACCTTCTGGTTCTAGGAGCCGAGGAACACCCAGCTTATTTTGTGCTATGCTGAAAGCATCCTCCAGGTTTTCTCGAGCCGATTTCTCCAGCGCTTGCTTCATATCTACCAAAGTAGAGTCTATTGCTTTTATGATAGCTAAGAAAGCAAGGCCACTCCTCCAACTGCTGGCAAAGTCCTGAACTGCAACTCCGTACCTAAACAGAATTACATACAGTTTACACGGGTGGTTGTGTTACAAAATCCAAAGTAAAGGCATCATCATTTTCAAAGACTTCTGAAAGTTAAAAGTAAGGTTGCTGAGTTGCACTAGTCACTTTTGAGATCTTTTTGGATTTTGAAATGTAAAAAATGTGTCCATAAAACGCAAGGATTCACAAACTGGAATAGTGTGGCTAACAGCTGGTATCAACCTGCTTGTAGGAAGCAGTTAGTAAAAACAAAGCCCTCAAGAACTCAGCAACTACATTTAACAGTCACAAAACCAAATGTCTCTGTGATTCCTGTTTCTGTTGCTCTCCAGCATTTTAATGCCATAGCTTGGGCAGACTGCCAACTCTTAAGTATTTAAAAACATAAGCATAAATGATTCATATTTCTGTGTACTTGGCCTTCTATAGCAGAAAATTGTGCTTTGCCAAATGCAAATGGTGTCCGGATATGTATAAACCACAAGTGTGTTAGGTGCCCGAAGTTTTGGAGGGAAAACCAACCATCAAACTTGCAGTGAAATACAGCCGCAGAATAGAAAATTCTGCACAGGTCATTGGATAACAGGATTATAATGATGCTATTATGTTTTTAATAGCACAGTTGCAAGAACAATTTTCTCCTATTAGATGTTTTCAATTTGTACTCCTTGACCAGACTGAAAAGTCTACGGCCGTTACTTCTCTAGTGCTCCCTTTCCTTGTACCCCCTCCCTGTTAATAACCTTATCAGGATTATTCTGGGACTATTATTTTGTGCTTCCTCTATGGTCTGCACTGGCAGCAGTGAACTACGGATCTCAATGGGATGAGTTTATCTGCACAACAAGCACCCTTAGCTTCATGGGAGATAACCAAGGGATGATGCGGCCCACAGGACCAAGTATTTATGATGTAAATTTCTGTCTTCAACACTAGACAGAGAACATTTGTGTTCACAGGAAGATTTGAACATATAAATCCATCAACAGACAAAAATGCCAAATATTGAGCTATCCAACTTGTAAAAGTAAATTTGACCCATGCCCTTCCTCTCTGGAAGTGATCGCCTCAGATAACAATATATGTACAATACACTCCAAGCATTTACACATGCACTAGACTTCTCACACTAAAGTTTTTTAACCCGACAGTAACTCTGTCAGGTTAAAGCACTACTAGACAAAATGCTTTGGCGAAAGAACTGCTTTTTTATTAAAGAGGAGAGAGATGTGTCGAGCCACGGAAATAGACCCCATGTTACGCGTTCATGAGAAGTGATCTAAGATTCACCCCCTTCCCCTCTTCAATTCTGAGGAAAGAGGGACTCTAATAGGGGCTGTGTCCTTCACGGCACTCTGCAGAACACAGAGAAGCTCCCTCAGGGCTGCTGCTTAATTGAAAAGGCTTTGGCTAAGGTCTTTCAATACATTTATTTTTTCAGTTCACCCCTTGTTTATGCCTACCCTTTAATTAGCAAAAGATATCAAATAGACTGCAGGAAAGCCAGGGGGCAGGGGGAGGAGGGAATGATCCTGTTTTAAACAGCGCCAAGCAGATTAGTGCAAGTTAACATTTAACACTCAAACCATGAAGCCAGCAATGCACAGTTTCAAGGGCAGACGGCCGCCGTAGACGCACGGCCATAGGGATACACCCCCCTGCAGAGACCTTGTGCCTGCAAACTTTGAAGGCAGAAGAAGTCACAGTGCACGGTAATGCACACACGGGGCAGGAGAGAGAAATGAGATTCAGCTTCAAAAGGGCAGGTGGCAAAACACATTCTTCCACGAGGGTTTGTTAGCTTACTTTCTGGTTTTCCTCTGAACCCAGATTAAAAGAGCTCTGATGGCTTTCCGCTGATCCTTCACTGTAACAGACATATTCCTCTCCACGCTGGGAGTGCTGGGGTGGGATGCATCAGACTCTGGACCGCTGGGCCCGGAGGACAGGCTGGAGGAGGAGGAGTTCCTGTTGAGGTTACCTGTCAGCTCCTTAATCTGTAATAAAAAGCGAAACACGCAGTGCTCTGATTTAACACCAGCTGCACGCAGAACTCAGTGCTGGTTTTCATGCAAACTTTAAAGGTAACAGCACCATAACTGAATTTTAAGAGGTAATTATAGACCTGTGTCCATTGTAACGCTCAACTTCTATTGCACTGGCGTGACAGCCAGCAGCAGCCCAGCTGGCAACTCCAGGAGACACAAAGGGCACAGCATCAGTTAAGCCCGAACTATGCAAATTCATATTAAAAAAAAAGCAAAGAAACACGTCCTTGAAAGAAAAGTTAGTTTAACTGAAATTGTTTTCTCTTCACATGACTCGCTTGAGTGAAATATTTTTAGTCAAGAAATGGTGCCCTGGACCAGCACTCCTGACCTCGTCAGCATTGATATTTGATTCCAAATTATCCCCTCTGCTGCTTTTAGGTCCCCATGCCCTCTGCTGCTGGGGCAACAGATTCTGGTCACAACATCTCTGCCTTTGAGTCCTGCTGGCCAAACAGGTGCTGTGCACCCCTGTTCAGCTTGAGGATCTCAGCTAGGGAGAGAACGCCCAGTGCAATTTAGAGACAGAGATTATTTTCTAAACCTGTAGCCAGTTCAGAAATGAGCCCAAGAGAATGAAAGAGCCTCACAGTCCTACGAGAGTTACAGAAACCCTCCCTCCGTTTCTCTCTGTTCATTAGAATTTGGCATTGTCTAGAAGGACTTTTTCAAAATACGTGTAGATTAGGGAGCAGTTTTAAACTAAGCCTGGGGCTAAATCAATTTTCAGGCTCAAATCAGTTTTATCAGTTCCAGGCCCTTCAAGATCTTTCATTTGGCCCTCTACATCAGTTGCAAATTTTTGCCCTGTTGAGTAAGTCTCCGGAGATCAGTGATACTACATGGAATTTTCCACCACACTGGACCAAATCCAGAAAAGGTTATTGAAAATAAACTGTGACCTGGAACTAAACCTGAGACGTTGGTTCAGATCCAGGCAATCTGGAGCAGAACCCTGAGAAGGCACAGGAGAAGGGAAAGTAGTAATCTGAAGCTCTCATTCTGGTCCAAGTCAAACGAGGGCTTAAATTGTCTCCTATTTACACCAAAATAGGTCCAATTAAGTAAAATGAAAGCAGCTGCAGGTATAAAATTAGTGCATATTACGAGGGAAAAGCTTGGGTTTGGCATGCTTAATCATGTTCTTTAGGATTAAAAATCAATTTGAAAATCAGTATTGAGCTGGAGTGGATTGATACCATGAAGATTGTTCACTTATGATTAAAGTATTCAAGTTTTATTACCTGAAAAAACAAGATTATATTCCATATTAGTCCAAGTACCAGAGAGGAATTTCCATCTGCTATTTCTGCTGCATCGATGCTAACAAGCTTTACCTGTAGAAGAGATCATAAATTCACAGCCAAATTCAAAGCAGCAAGGTAAATGCAAAAAATGCACTGGCTTGAACTGAGACTACTGGATATGTCCAGAACACTTCTGCCACAGGCTGGCCAGCCAAAAAGCAAGACTAAAATATTTGTTAATGACAATTTTGCCCTGACCACAACCACCCTGCTCACGGAACTCTTATCTCAAGCCCCCAGTATAGTCTGCAGAACAGAAGTGAGCCTGGTTCTGCATCCTCAGGACCACAAATGTATTTCCTCCCTACAAAAATGGAACAAGATGGTGCCCCCTCCAGTGGACCCCATTCTTAAAAAGTAGACAGTCAATTCTCGTACAAAAATTAAAATTCTAATGAAGATCTGTTTTGCTATGCATCTTCCTTCTCCTTGCTTATCTCACCTTACGCAGCTTGTCACAGAGTTCTGGTTAAATCAGTTAGCATAGGATAGGGTTGCCTAATCCAAGCAAACTCTAAACTTGCCCACACTGTGGTTTCTTCCACCTGATAACACCAGGATGTTATTCTCTTAGACAACACAGACTTGGTTTTGGCAAAGGTCGTGGAGGAGGGAGGAAGCACGGAAGCTGTCAGTACTGCACATGGCACCCAGACCGAGTTAAAGCCCAGCATACAGCCCATTTATCACTGAGAAATCCTGTACGTGATGAGTCACTTAGCAGTGCTTTACCCTGCTGCCCCAGTTCTACAGAAGCATATGCTGATGGGTTCCACCCACTGTGGTTTAATATCTAACCCTGCAGCTCTTGGCAGCCAGGGGATTTTGCCAACACTTTCATCACCACCCTTCACTAACCGGTTTGGTTAAAATGAAAAAAGGAAAGCAAAATAACTTTTTATCTAGTGGTTCATGCAACAGTTTTCAGTCTTAGCAAGAAGACACCTCTAGCTGTCATATTTTAAGGCTCAGATTTCTTGCTAGCTCCAAGGTATTTGGCATGGGAGAACCTTTAGACCTAATATATTTGCATACCAGTTTCTCCAAAATGGGGAGCAAGTGGCATTTATCATTCATAGAATCACAGAATCATAGAATGCTGTGGGTTGGAAGGGACCTTCAGAAGCCATCTAGCCCAACCCCTTTGCAGTGAGCAGGGACATCTTCAACTAGGCCACATTGCTCAGAGCCCCGTCCAACCTGGCCTTGAATGCTTCCAGCAATGGGGCACCTACCACCTCTCTGGGCAACCTGTTCCAGTGTCTCACCATCCTCATTGTCAAAAATTTCTTCCTTATATCCCATGGGTCAGTGCAGTCCCAAGCCGGTGGGCTCCACTCGAAGGACTACACGCAGTGGGGTTTTCTGCCTGGATAATTCAAAATATTTGGATGACCTGCATGCTCAGGCAGGACTCGGCCAGGTCCTGAGCTACATCGGTGCTGGTCGGTGTGGCAGACTGGCAGACCTGGGCTCTAATTTAGAGCTGGAAGTGCAGAGAAGAGCCTCTGAATTAATTTTGACACTGTAATTCTCTCACTGCAATTAAATGAAATGAAGCAATTGGTAAGAGAATGGAAAAAAAAATCCAGTCCATATTGAAAGCATATGCTGTACATCCCAGCGAAATGTGACTCAAATGGCTGTAGCCTGAAAGTTGGGTTTTATAAGCATAACACTGATCCAGCAGATAGTATAACGCACCAGTGCTTATAAAATTGGAAATAATTCAGCAGCACCCAGACATAAGAGTACTATAATCTATTTTCTTTTGGTCTGAACAGAAGTGCCTACCTTCAAGGGACGTCCTACACTTGCGTGAGGTTTCACTCCCTCTGGCTTCTCCAGAGGAGGCTGCGGCAGCTGAGGCCCTTTTGGGTGCAGGAATTCAAAGCTGAAGAATCCTTTTTCCAGTGGGATTATTCTTTTTATAAAGCTCATTGTGTGTGCTGGAAAAGCAATTTATTTTGCCACTAACATGGGATAAAGCATCATTATGCTACTCAGCTGTCACTGGGGAGTATTTGGAAATGGTAAATCTATTTTGGGCCCAGTAGTAGTTCTAATCATGACAAAAATCTTTCTAGTCTGAATAAAAATATAAAGAAATGCAGGATGAGGTCTGTTGTGGTTTTTTTTTTTTTTAACTTAAGGGACGGATTGTGTAGAGAATTAGGATTTAAAAAAAACACCTGTTTCTTTAAAATGTTGCTGTGCAGAATTTTAAATGTATGACTTTTAAAAAAATGAACAGTGCTATTTAAAGCATTGAAATCTATAGGAGTTAGGCACTTCCCAAAATCCTATGGCCGGCAAAGGCTCAAATTCTCCAGTGGGATTAGGTGTTTAAATATATTTGAGATTCAGACTCCAGAGCCACAAGGGGAGGTTAGGGGTGCCCAGTGCCAAGCACGTTGCCTGACTTTACAGAACGCTGTAAATACAGGAAATTCACAACATACAGCAGGGCACCTGGGCCCCAGCGTAATGTCTGGGAGCACATTATGCAAAGCAGGGCTCTGCTTAAAAAGCAAGAAGAACTTGATGAAGAACATGTCTTACTTAAACGTCTTACCCTGGATTGGAACACAGTGTCTTCCCCCTGCCAAGACTGTTCTTTCTTTCATATGCCTCAACCCTGCATTTCGTGGTCGAAGCAGGAATAAACACCTCATTTACAAAGTAGAATGGGGGTGTGAAGTTGTTCCCCTTTTATTAAACAGGTTATCGCCTGCGGCACTAATGCCTGATGAGTGAAGACGAGTCAGTGCCCTTTTCTGCCTGTGTCGAAGGGAGTGCATTGGTCAGGAGAGAAGAGGCTAGTTTGGGTGTTTTCCCAAGAGGCTGGTGGGCATGGTGTCTTCAGTGTGTATTTGAGCTACTCCGCTGCACAGACTAAACCAGGTTGTCCTTCCTGCAGCTCGCAGGATGACTTTGGCTTCTCAGGCTTTTAATTTGCCCCTAAGTCAGCTTCCTGCTTCTCTTTCCCTGGGGTTGTGGGGTGGATGGACTGTGTGGCATGTCATCCCCTTTTTCTGAAGGGCTCTTTTTTGGTGACGTGGCTGGAAGCACAGCTAGTAAATGGCTAAACTGCTGATGTTCACCCTCCTGCAACGAGAGCATGTCCAGTCATGCTCTCACGGCCGCTTGTGTACGCTTGGGCAAGTGATGGGAGCAATCTGCTCATCCCGACTTTCTTGTGTATCCCTTGTGTAACAAGACATGTATTTTGGTCACAGAGGAGGCATGCTTCTCGTTGTGCAGAACAGCCAGGATGAGGGCTTACAGCCCACGAAAGCCTCCTAGCCAGGCTGTGTGGATATCCCAGAACAAGAGCTTTGCAACCACTGGGCTGCTGCAGAAGGTGGATCTTTGCTCCAATGCTGGGCTGTAAACTGGAGCTCTTGTGGCAGGAATGGCCACTGAGTCCGCTGCCACCCAGGAGGGAGGATAAGCAATAGTAACAGGGAGGTCTTAAACCACCACAACTGTTTGCTAAGTGGCTCAGATAAATGCTTCCAGACCTTGCTTTCTAGAGCAGGTCTTCTTGCCAAACCTGGTCCTCTTTGGGCAAGCTGGAGCTCTAGGATGGTTGCAGCAAGGCTGCTTATAAATACCAAGTGTACATACCGGAATAGCAATCTGTAATAACTTATTTGCTGCCTTTGTCAAATATTGGAGGAGGTCTCCTCCCAGCAGTGACCATAGTAATGTCCAAGATGAACAGGTTTGCTTATCACACATAGTAGCTGCTGCAGCAGCCCAGACCACTGAATGAGAAACACAGAAAGAGAAATCTGTGTTACCTACAGGTCTTTTTATTCTCTGTTGTTGAATTGAACGGTGACTGTATGGGAAGCAGGTTGATGAACCGAGGATAAAATGGCATCAGCACTTAGCTCAGGCACACATGCTGGAGCGTGTTGTGTTGTGTTTGTTATATTACTGAGAAAATTCAGCTGCAAAGCTCAGTGTTGCTGGGACACGCTGTAACCCCGGGATCCTGCAGCAGAGCACAGCATGTAGCGGTCTTTTTTCCAGTGCTCAAGTAATTGCTGGTTTGAATATCCTCAGAATGAATGTTGTGTGTGGGCAACCACTCACGGAGTAATGCTGAAGGATACAGCAATGTCCAGGCAGATTTCTTTT
>Ga0181612_128801_pt1 | contig 10362 bp, 7 predicted proteins | sample HoacroProtozoa21_FD_119630 | JGI IMG/M metagenome (GOLD analysis project Ga0181612, IMG submission 119630) | Hoatzin crop microbial communities from Cojedes, Venezuel. Combined Assembly of Gp0051906, Gp0051904, Gp0051908 | reverse complement strand
TTCCAAATTAAAGAAGCCATGCAGTATGATCACAGGAGGTTGTCAGCTCCTTCACAGTGACTCGGTCATTTTTGCATACCAAATCGAAGGAAAACCTGATGGCAATGTGTCATGCATGGAAAACACAGACCAGCAACATCTTCCAACCCAGCAAAACTCACTGATGCTGAGATTCTGCTCTCATGCTCTGGGGACTAGGATTTCTGAGCATGAAGTTGTGCTTAGCTTAGTTTAAAAAAAGAACAAATCTAATGCTTCGTTGTCAAGAAGTAAAAGAAGTTAATAGTATTTTTACCTCAGTTATCAGTACCTTTGAGCATTATTAGGCCACCAGCATGATAAACCAAAGCTGAGATTTGGGGATAGTTTCTTTTAATATTTATAACAAGCTCTTAAACAGCTTCTTTCCTTTTAATTTCAGAGAATATATACTGTTAAATAAAGGACTGTGTCCTAGTGAATGAATTAGCAGAGTAACACTTGAAAGAAAAAACGACACTCTAAATCAAATAAATAGGCAGTGATATCTTTAAATCATTAAAACAATTGCTATCTGTTTTAACAAGTAAGTGTTGTAGGAAAACAGAAGTTTTCAACTTTTAGCTGTAAAATGTAATTTAAATATTTCTTTTGTGCATTATGTCACTGTTTCATTAATATGTATGTTTGACAGCAGGTTTGAATGCGCTTTCTTCTTTTCATCACTGGTGTAGCTTTGTTTTCTCCAAAAGTCTATACTTCTTCTTTCAATCATTTTAAATAGAAGAGCGGGATGTGTTAAATTTCCTTTCTCTGAGTACTAAATGTTTTGCCAGCACATTTCAGACTAAAAGAAAGGTGGTGAGGTATTTTGATGGAAAGCAGACTATTGGGTAAACAGGGCTGCTACTGTGGAAAGAGGGCAGGAGGCTGGCACGTGGTACTAGGTGGGAGCAGATAAATGGTAAACAGCTGAAATACACCTATGTTCCTGCTAACCTGAGTTCATCAAAGATGATAGAGAGTTCAGCTTTTAAAATAATAGAGAAAACATGACTCAATGGCAGCAGGACCAGCCCAGTAGCTGCATTGTAACTGACCTAGCAAAGAACTGGATACCTCTAATAGCATAGAGTGAAACACACAGATCTTGGTAAGTCTTTGCCAAGCATCAAATCACTTTAAAATTGCTACATAATGTCTTTTCTAAACCTTATGTGACGAGGAACTGTAAAATGTATTAAAAAAAAAATCAAAAAATTACTGAGACTAAACTGGGAAAGAAACTCACCTAGGGCGAAGTTTGTATATTGGAAAGGATTCAGATAGCCCATTAAATACTCCAATGGTTATTTACAATAGGATTAATTTCATTCACATTGGAGAATACCTATTATGTGTCTTTAGTTTATGCTTAAGCAGCTGTCCAATTAAAAGGAATCGATCTACTACAAAGCTTGTATCTGAACATAGTACTGCCCTCTGTGCAATAACTCCTTTGTATTTGAACGCTAATATGCCTCGCGATTACGCTCTACAGAGCATTGTTGGGGTTTTTTCGGTTTTTTAATCCTCTAATTCTTGAAGAAATTATCTTATCACTTCGAAATAGTCCAGTAGTCCGTCTTGGTTCTACAGGTCAATGCAAGGGTTAAAAATTCTCTGTCTCTATCTTGATCTTTGCTGAAATGGTGTATGGGAATGAAATGGTTGCCAATTTGTTTGCAATGCATTCTGACTGTACGGGAGTTCTTTTTTGCCTGACAGGCAGGTGAGATCAAAGTGGTGCAGGACAAAAGGGGCTCAGCAGTGATTTGTCAGGGGACGAAAGGCAGTCCTGTCTGGGAAAGTGGCTGTAGCCCAGAACGAGCCTTCAGATCACTAACACACTAAAGAAATCATGGCATGAGAAAAAGTACAGCAGAAAAGGTTCAAAGGTCAGTTTTATTTGGTTTGGATTATTGGTGCCTCCTTTTAAACCAAAGAGCAAGAAGGGGAAAAAAGAACAGGCTAATAACCTTTGTTATTGTCCAGGAAAAAAACTCTTTTGTACACATTGCTTGGGGATTGTCTGTAATTAAAATGCTGTTGTTAGATCCAGGACCTGATCCTGCAAAGTTTTACTCGTGTGAGTAATTCTCCATTGCATGAATAGTCCTGTGGGGTTGCTCACGTGAATAAAGATTACTTTCACGACAAAGAGTTTGCAAGTTCAGGCATTACATTTGCGTAGGGGATGCAGGTGTGTCTGTGTGTGTCTGTGTCTGTGTGTCTGCTCAGAGGTGGGTGTCCTCCTTTCTGAGCAAAGATTAGGTTTTAAAGAGAGACCTGAAAAAAATTATATGTTTGAAAACCTAAAACTCAAGATGAAAGCAAATAAACAAGTCTCCATAACAGTCTGCATTCTGCTTCCATAAAATTCAGGTGATTATGAAACCCACTGTTCTCTTTTAATCCAGATATTTGTCTGACATTTGCTTCACTGATTTATTTCAGAGGAGTTCAGTGAATCACCATCCGCTGTAGGTCATGCCCAGCAACTATTATCTTCCAAATATCATTGAGGAAAGAATGTCTTGTTTTAGGTTACAAATAGAAGATCCTATTCCTTAACCAGTGGAGGATGCTGATGACATAGGCTGTGTCCAGCTTGTTTGGAAAATGGCAGTCTTCTCTAGCTGAGGAGGAGGCCCCGGCACGGCTGGCTGGAGGGAAGGATGCTTCCTGCGACATGCACCCTGCCAAGAGGCAGCAGAGAAGCAAGGTGGAAAGGTGTGGGCTGACCATCCCTCCTGTTCTCAGAACAGCCACGTAATTGCGTCTGAGGTGGTGATACAGAATGAGAGTAGGTGCAAGCCTTGCTGGGCATCGCTTTCACCCATTTGAGTGGCAGAAGGCAAGGGCACACAGGGAGCAGAGGAGGCTCTCTATTACTTTTGTGTGCTTCCCTTGTTTTTTCTCTTACCCAAGAATGAGTATATTTTGGATATTTAATGGCTAACATGGATTGGATTGGATTGGATAGCAGACTGCAACTGATACGTACATTTTCACTTCGACAAGGGGAAATGGTACAATTGGCAACTATGTCTCTAAACTTCTCCTGCTCCACACTGAGATTTCTTCTAGTGCAAAGTGGGGAAAGAACCAAATGGTCAGAGTCAAAAAAAAAGGGATTTTTGTGATCAGGTGCAAGATTTTGCAAGCACAAGGTAGGATTTGTTATCCCTGAATCAGCTGTGCAGAAAAGCCATGGTGGAGAGGGTGGGGAAGAACAAGAGGAACTGGGCCTCTTTTAGCACTATCCAAATTATCTGAAGAAGTGTCTCTTAAAAGTATTCCAAGATTCCCTTGCTGAGGTCTGGTACAGAGACTGGTTTTTATGGAACAACATTTCACTTTGATGTAGCTGGAGCACAACTCCAGGTAATGTCCTTCTCATATGAATAAACGAGATGCTTCTGAGACAAACAGATAGTGGTGCCCTGGGCCTCATATAAGGGATCTGACTTCTTCATATTAGAATTCACTCATGTTCATAACCTTGAGACCAGAGTGTTGCAGCTACCTGGTCTACAGAACTGTTTTGGGGATCATTCTTTGCAACGTGTGTCTGACTTTCCTTGGAGTCCTGCAGCTCTGGGAACTGAGGAGAATCCATTGAAAAACAGCTCATGGTAGTCTGGAGGAATATGTCTGCTAAAATCTTGATGATGGGAAAGAGAGGTTGTGAGTAGCATTGGACTCTCTTGTGAACATATCCAGCTGAGAAATTCTACAAAGGTTGTTGCTTCTTGGAGGATCTGCTTATGGTGGTTAATTTCCAAATATTTCACTAAGATTCTCTGCTTTCCTGAAAAAGTTTTATACCCTTCTGTTGCAGAAATTCCTGATGTGTTTTGGCTTTCTGTGGTTAAGTGTTAAAATCAGAGGACAAGTGTATTTCAGAGAAGAAAATAAACCTGACAGTTTCCAGAGACCCACTGGCGTTCCAGTAGTTTAATTTAGGTTGTCCTGCAGTTTTGGATTGTGAAATGATCCTGGTTAGATCCACATTGTAGTCTGAAAGTAAGAGCCATCAACCCAGAAGAGGAGGAGCTGGACTGAAACAGCTGCATCCAAAGCAGAGGCTGATTTTCTTCGCTTTGCAGGTTGCTGCTGTGGTCAGGTTAGAGTCTTGGAAGCCTCTGAGCCAAAACCGAAATCAGAAGTGGCTGAGGCAGTTGATTTGGGCTTGATTTTCTGTGCACAGTCTGTGAGAGAAGATAAAAGAACAGCTGTGGAAATTTTTACTTTTATTGTTTGAGATAGATTATAAAGGTAAATAACTGGATTACCTAGGACAGATTCATGGCAGCAAAGAATAACCTTTGGAAAAAGCAGTTCTCAGACATCAAGATATAAATAAGTACTTGCTCAACATTCTGTAATTCATTAAAGAACCAATTCTGCAAGACACATCAGTACTTTTTAAGTGAGACAAAGGAGAAATTCGGGTCCATACATATCCACCTAAAGAAAGGCCTCAGTAAAGATATCTAAGGCCTCGTGTCTATGGGATGCAACTCACCTATGCTGGGGGTATTCAGACATGCTGAAAAAAATAATCACCTATGCTTACTAGTCAGACATCCCAACTAGAGGAGAGAGAAGGCTGGATTTCATTTCCTAGTGAGAAAAATCTCTGAAAGAACACTGTGAAGTGGAGTGAAATGTGGCAATATGGGTTAGAGACGGATAAAATAATATTGGCCATTAGCTCCTGGTTCTGCTAGTCGGAGTTTATGAGCTTACGTTACTTAGCTTGTTAGGAAAGGGAGACAGCTGCCAAAGTAGTAAGGAGACAAATATCCATTACAAATTCACCTGTGGCTTCCAGCACACGTGGAATTTGGCCATGGATGTTGGTGATACAAAGATTCCACATACCTGATGCTTACACGACCACTTCTGTGCAGGCCATTAGCTCGGGCAGCACCTGAAATCCTGTATCTAAGGACTAGTGTCTAAGACTGAGTTACAGCATTCAGCAGTGCTGCAGTTGTGCAATGAAAAGACTGGGAAAGAAAACAGCCCTGACCTCTTTTATTGATCACAGTATATCCCTTTGCCACCTAAAAGCCCTTTGCAGTGGGAAAATACTCTGTTGGGACTATTAATCACTCATTTAAACCAGGCACTGCAAGCAGTGAGGAGGGGGTTCTAGGGCTTTGTGACACCAGCTGTGTCACGTGCAGCCCTCGGTCCAATTCTGTGTTGTCATCAATCCCAAATTATGTCTACAGTTTCCTTCTGAGATACTTCAGGAAAGTGTTTTATTTCTTTTGGTTAACATGCTGCTATTTGGGTCACCATTTCTATGAAATTTTTCTGAGGACAGAATAAGTAGTAGAAGACTGTCTCAGATTAGAAAGTGCACTAAGATTACACACTATTAAATTATTAAACCTACCTCTTTATGTTACAGGTGAAAAATATACCTTCAGATCTAGTAGCTCTGACAGCTTTACCCACTTGTAAAATTGGGTTGAAATGGGAGAACCAGATTGTCTTGATCTACTCAATACTTCCTTAGATGTGCTGTCTTAGATATAAGATGTCTAGAACATGGTATTAATGACTTGATTAATAACCTAATTAATGAAATTACTATGAAAAAGAATTTGTGAAAGGCTGCAGAAAAGACGAGCATCAGAGACACTGAGGCCATGTCTGGTACTTGGGGCGACCAGTGGTGGGAGAGGATCCTGGTGCTGGAGCCCTCTGCCTTGCAGGAGAGCAGGAGCAGAGAGAAGGGGAGAGGGCAGTCAGGAGCAAGGCAGCACGGGCCGTGAGGGCTGCTGGGCTGCTGCAGAAGCCAGAAAAGAGGATTTGATGCCCAGACACCAAGTACCCCACGGAGGGATACTGGTACATTATGCAAAGGGGAGCTCACTGTGGTGGCATCTGAAATGGCAGCTGTACTGCTAGGCCCAGCTACTGCTCAGGAAAAATGCTGCAAGCTCTGCTTTGAAATGTCAATGTTGAAGTGCCTATAATAAAAAGTATAAATTTCCCAATGTAAGGCAGAGGGATGTAGCAGTGAAAAGATATTAATTCCTCCTTGTTTGCACTGCAGGTCAGACGGATTTAAGCGGTAGGACTTCCGCTTCCACAAAACAGGGAAAAAATATGAAGAAAGGTCATAAGCATTTTATCTCAGCAGATAATTTCCTCTAGCGAGTTCCTGTTCTAGCAAGAGAGACCTTCAGTCCCTCCCTAGAGAGGCGGTCTGTGGGAAGGGTCTATACCTGCACGGTATCAATAGCAGGCCACTTTTCTGGTAGCTTGGGTAAGCCCCAGAGCCTGGTCCCACATTCTCCACCACTGCAGACCTCCTGAGTGACCGTGGCAGAGACCTGGAGGCCAACGAAACAACACTGATTTCAGCCTGAGCCTCTCAGGACTGCTCAGGACCACTCTGGGTGGCCGCTGTGTCCTGAGTGCCTCCTGCCTGCCTAAACACAGCCGGAGTAGAGATGTTGAGGCCAGTGTCTGACACTCTGTAACCAAAGCGGCCGCGGTGATGTTTGGTCTAGAGATAAACTGATACGCTTGCAACGGTACTTCAGACACTCCGGAGTTACTGCTGCATTTTATCTTCCATCCAGGCCCTGACAGGTAGATGCAGGGAGTACCAGCAGGAAAGATCCATTTAATTTGTTCATTCTTCGCACTGCACATTTTCCTCCCATCTTTACTGTGTAGGATGTCAGTGTGTGTTTGTGCACATGTGTGTGCAAGGAATACGAATGGGTCCTTCCTTTATGCACTGGTGACAAGTGCCAGGTACTTTCATCTCTTCCCTTGAGGCAAAAGAAGGAATTCCATTGAAATTCATCTAAGGTACTAATTTTAATTTGTGTTTCTGTTTGTTCTCTACATTATCTTTTTAGATTTGAGAGTTGCATAACCTTTCCTGTCTGCTTGGCTCTCTGTCTTATCCCATAGTCTAGGTGAAACTTCAAGATATTTTGTATTGTGACCACCTCAGAAAAACATAAAACTATGAATGGGATTTTCTGGGGAAACCCCAGACATATGATGTAAATCTTGATCTGAACAGTCTTCCCTAAAACCAGAAAAGTTACTGATCTTCAGTTTGGAGTGCAGAATTCCTGGCACTAGGTTTTTTCTTCCAGGGACAGATGTTCATGCACGTGGCATTTCCCTGCTTTCAGTTTTAACCCTCGTGCTTGGGCAGCTCCATGCACAGACCTGGGCCTGACTCCTAGGCCTGTCATCTGCTTTTACAGCTTGTTGATCCAACCACGGCTTGGAGAAAGAGATCTTTTCTCTTCAGGTAACCCAATTCCAGAAGATCTGCAGAGCTGAGTGAGATCATAACAAGCCTCTGATTGTGAAAGTAATGGGGGGGTAAATTCTAAAAGTAGCAAGAGATTTATCTGAGTAGCAGGTCCTTTAGGTACGAAGTGCAATTACATCATGGATATGGGCCAGATACCTCTTTCAGGTACATCACACTTCTCTAAATCTAGAGAAATGCTTTGAAGCCAATTTCAAAAACATGTGCTGAATTACCAAAAAAAAAGAGCAAAGTTTTTCCAGGAGCTCAGGCTGTTAAGTGATGACAGAGTTATCAAAGGTGTGAAGCAGGTAATCTAATCTGGTCCCTGAGTTATCAATAAATTACATTTCTATTGTTTTTACACTCCCTCTCTCCTAGACATCCCCATTTCCCTCATGTTTAGTTATTTTCATGGCTGCAGTTTACAGTTCTGTATTGGTCTGAATATCCCTATTGTAGCCTGGTTCGAGCCTGCCACGTTACGGTCATCTAAACTGCACCGTCGCACATATTTCGGTAGTGTTACATTTCTTCTACTGTTCCCTTTGTTTCTTGTATTGAAAAGAAGCAAGCAACAAAGGGAAGAAAGAGACTTCAAATTTTTATTTAATGTTGCTGCATTCATTGTTTTGGAAATTTCCATTCAGTAAGCCATTAAAAGGTTATCTGAGAACAAAGCAAAATAATTTTTCTAGTAATACGATTGGGCCTGATCCAAATTCACTGGCATTAAAGAAAAGGCTCTTCATGAATTCTGTGGACTTTGAATGAAAGATTAATCCCTCGGTTCTCAGCCAAAGAACTCTTGCCAATTTTAGTAGAAATCTCCTGGAGTAAGGCACTTCGGCATTTGTATCTTGGTATCCGAAAAAAATAATCATGGAAATAATAGTAGTAGTAGTAGTAGTAGTAGTAGTAGTAGTAATAATAATAATAATAATAATAATAATAATAATAATAATAAAACAACCAGAGAATTTAGCAGACCTCAGTGATATCAGTAGATCACACATGCTTTTATACTGAGAAGTTTAAAATGTCTAAATTAATTTATTGTCTGAAGTGTAATATAGCAGTAGCTCACGCAGTATGTATAGAACCAACTGTATCATCCTGCATCAGAAGACCTCAGATTGTTTGTCCATAAACTGTCAGAAGTAACTGCAAACATGAATAACATTTCGTATGAGTGGATAAAGGAAAAAAGGTGGTATGCCTCTTATTTGTTTAACATTTCCTTCAGATGATTCTTTCTACCTGTTTTCTTTTGAAATGATCTAAATCTTATTTTCTCCACCTGAGAAAGCAACCTGAACCCTGAAAGCCATGAATTTACTCCCCAGAGAGTTGCTCCTCCGCTCTCCCTTCCTCCCGCTTCCTGGGAGTTCATAGTGTACGACACAATAAACGGTATTGCCTGCACGTATGGAACCGGGTAACGTGATGCTGTGTGGTCTGGAAAGTCATTTAAACAAGATTATATTGTTCACGGGGTGCAGAACAGCCCCGCTAGGAAACCACAAAGAAAACAAGATAGAGCTGAATAAAATCAGTTGAATTTTTGAGCCTCTTCCCAACACCAGCAGGTGTGAGGGCAGGAAAGTTGCGTTCGGAAGCAGACATTAACACGTCGCGAGTAAACACCGAGTAACCACCGAGGCTGTGTTTTCCCCGAGACCTTCCCACGGTCCACATTTCAGCTAGGATGGACTTTTAATTGGTGAAGGAAGGCCTTTTTCTTTTTTTTTTTTTTTTCCCCTGCTGGGGGCTCCACCCACCGCCTCGGTATTTATTGCTCTACAAATTGTAACTTCCTTCTCGTTAGAGTAACGGGCCGGTCGTAAATCAGTGCTGGGGGCCGGGGGGCGAGGGGCGGGCGGGTGCGGCGCCGGCGGCAGCAGCAGCAGCGGCGTTGGACCGCGGGGTAAAATCCGATCCTGGTTCTCGGCAGCATCGAAGCTGAACTGTTGCAAAACGCGTGTTTGTAAAGTTTATTTCAGGTTACAGCGAGCTGATGTTTTTAAGGTGGGGGGAAGGCTTTCAAAATTTTGCCCTCCCCTCCCCCTCACTGTTAACGTTCATGCAATGCTTGAAATATGCGTTGCTTCGTCATAAAGATCTTAGACGCACATATGCGAATATATGGTCCTTCTCCGAGGGTAATCGCTTAAGAGTACAAGTGCTTTGTGTGCTTACAGCACGCACGCTGCGAGCATGAACGCATCTGTCTCAAAACACTCGCGTTTACCCAACGACTTGCCAGGCGAAATGCTGGTTTTATGGCTTAACTGTAAGAAGGCTTAGAAATATTGCTTTAGCGAGATCAAGCATAAAGAATAATAGATACCTAGCATGTTCCGTTTAAAATCACACGCTTCGAGTGAATTAGTAGATCATTATCGGTTGTAACTCTAATTTAGTTACATACGGTCTAGAGTCCATTCTCCCCTCCACATAAGTAACAGACTCAAACTGCTCGCTGATTATTACTTTGGGGCTACAAGGAGCTCTGGGGCATAATTAAAAATATTTCCAGAGAGAATCGGTAGACCACATCTGACGTCCCACCCCCTGTTAGAATCAGACCACATCAAAGGGACTCTTTTTGTTTTCAGAAATGGTCACCAGACAACTTGAAATATACAAGAGTGGGCTTATGTTTTATTGTATAGATGTATGACTAGAGCAAAACGACTTCGGGTTGCTTGCTATTCAGTGTCGTACCGAGTGAGACGAGGTAACTGCAGCCGTTTGATATTTCCGTGGAGGTCGCATTCATTTCATTTGAAAGGGAACCGTTAATGACAGACCTAGAAGTGTTCCCCTCCCTAATAAGTAGAATACACATCGCTTGGGAAAGCCTGCCTGTGTCAGATGCCCAGGGCGGAAAGATTTGTAGATGATGGTGCTAATTATGAAAATGTGATCAAGATGGAAGCAATTTGAGCAAAAGTCATTAATGTGTTAGTCTTCCACCCACCAGTCTTTTTGGTTTATTAGTGCGGTGGGAGGCGGAGAGGGGGGGCGGGAGGAGG
>Ga0181612_116855_pt1 | contig 10362 bp, 3 predicted proteins | sample HoacroProtozoa21_FD_119630 | JGI IMG/M metagenome (GOLD analysis project Ga0181612, IMG submission 119630) | Hoatzin crop microbial communities from Cojedes, Venezuel. Combined Assembly of Gp0051906, Gp0051904, Gp0051908 | reverse complement strand
GGAGATATTCAAGACCTGCCTGGACAAGGTCCTGTGCAGCCTGCTGTAGGTGACCCTGCTTCAGCAGGGCGGTTGGAGTAGATGACCCACAGAGGTCCCTTCCAACCCCTAACATTCTGTGATTCTGTGAAAATGCTTTGTGTTCCTCTCTCTGTAGAGGAGAGCCATTCATGACAATGTGGACTGAATGTGTCCATCCTAAGGACATTCTCGGTCCACGGGAAATATACTTTCTGTGCTTAAGGATCTAGGAATAAATAGTAGTAAGCCCCCAGGCTTCCTCCCTTGATTTCCAGGAGGCTTTCTGACGGCACAGTAATGGCATTTGTTACTCCACATACTGGACGCTCCTCTTTTATCAGTAACTGGAACATTATTTTATTCCACTGCTGTTCTATCACGATCTGACACTGCGTGAAAAAACCCGTGGGCTGCAGATCTGTGATTCAGACAGATGATGCTAAAGTGCATTGGTCATTGCTAACAGATGGAGAGGGATAAAATCTCCCCATAAACCTACATTCGCAACAAGTCTCTCGTGTAGACAACATGTTACAGAATAAGAGTGGCTTTCATACTAGCATATTTATTTAGCTTCCCTTGCTTAGATGAGCCCTTGTATTTACTGATCTTAGCTTCTGCGATTATTGGCCATGGAGTCTACAGGAAGTTATAAAGTGCCCTTTTAAAATAAATTACAGTAAAAAAGACATAGGCAAACTGCAAAAGCTAATTACGCTGTTATCTTCTTCCTTTGGAGAAAAAAAAAATGCAAGATTGACTTGTGATGACCAACAGAGGACATCATTTACGTCAGAACATAAATTACCTGATTTATGTCAATATCCTCATAAACCAACAAATATCCAGGTAGCTTATTTCAGTCCTAATACTATTTTATCATCACCTTTTTGGTACAAAGAATTTTAGAAAACAGAATTCCATCATTTTAGAAGTTAAGAGGTGTTTTTCACCAGAAAAACTGCAGCTGCACTGTAGGTTTAAAAACCTGGCAAACTGTGTGAAACCTTGATTAAAAAGTGGTTTCTTGTGATCTGTTCTTTTGCTGCACTTCACCTCCAGCCTGACTGTGGCAGCTAATATTCTCTCAAGTTTCTGCATTGAAGGTATGAACGCTATGTGATAACCAGCATTAAATCTTGACTGTACTTGTCCTTGAGACAGCAACGGTTAAATCAGGTCAGTATGAAGCAGAAGGAAAAAAAGGTTAAGCGAGCAGAGAATGATCAAGATTGGTAGTCCAATACTACAACTCCAAACATTGCAACACTGGGCTTCAGAATTTTTCAGTGGTATGTAAGATTTTATTTAAAATTGGTACTGTACACCTTAATGATCTATTTATAACCAGTTTAGGTAGAAATGCAGACCTGGATGCTTGGAGGGGGTCTATCTCTTCACACTCACATATGTTTGAAACATGGATATCGTTTAGAAAATGCCCTCCCCTATCACCTTAAACATACAAAAAAAATGAAAAAAAAGGTGATGATTCCTAGCAAGACAGTATAAGGAGAGGAAGCTAAACTGGTGCAGAGGCTAATAAAATCAAGCTTGGTGCGCAAGAGGAAGAACTGAATCACATAACAGCTTGTTGACTCAAGAATAATGATGGAGATGACTGAATCAGACAAATCTTTATCTCAGTAGCAGATGGGAGTGGATCCAGAAGGCTTTCAAGGGATACTTTTCCTTTAGATGAAGGATATCCTGACAAAAAATCCCATATGGATACCGACCCCGGCACTGCAAGCCACAGCACAGCTGTATAGCTGCGAGACACAGAACAGCCTTCATAAGACAGAAACAAATCCTTCACAGAAAATCTCTCCTGGCTTTTAGGTCTGCCCAGGGACACATCGCCTAGCATCCTAAAAACAGCCAGACTTTTTCATGATGTAGGGAACATACAAGCATGGTATCTTCTCAGCTTTCCTCAGAGCTTCCACTGGGTTTTCCTTCCAAAGAGTAATAAGACAGTTCTGCGTTAAGAGTAAGGAGAAAGGGGCACCTGTTGTCCATAGGGTCTACAGTCAAGGACAACAGGAACGGCAATCTTGTCCTTGAACAGCACCTACAAGCACAGACAGTGAACCGGCGGCTAAGCAACTAGATATTTTGTAATGAGCTCTATGTACTGCAATAGAGCGCTGTACAATTTGATATAAAATGAACTTGCCTAGGGTTTATTCTCAGCACAAGCAGAAAGGTTAGTTCAAAGTGACAAAGCATGCTCCTCACTAAAGGGTGAATAATAGCCATTTCCTACAATTATACCCGCTATGCCTCCAATACGCCAAGCACGTTGAAGTGGAATGACCAGCAGGATCAGAAACCAAGTAGTTCTTCCTAGCACTGTCTAATTGTTTTTTCCTCTGAGCAATACAAAAAGATACAGCAAATCCATCTATTCTGGTTCCTTTCACCTCACTTGAAACTTTTCTTTCTCTTTTGTGTTACTAGCAGTACATCAGACAAGTTCTTTCCTGCCAATGAAGGAGGAAACACCATGTTAGTGAAAATATACATCTTATCTAAGGGCAAATTCCCTCACCAATAAGTGTCCAAAGAGCTTTTGTTACCATTATCTGTGGTATCTGGCATCAGTCTGTATGTATGCACCACGATTCCTGTGCAGTCATTTATATTTTTTAATAAGTGTAATAAAACACTAGGAGCTGAAACATTTTGTCATACTTCTGTAATTCAGACCAATACTGAAGAAGTGAAAGTGAGAGGGAAACTGTGCCCTACCTTCCAGGTTTATTGCATTTTATTTCAATTTTATGCAAGTGTAGAAGGCTGGAGAGGTGTAAAGAAAAACTATAACAAAGTCTGGCACTTTTCTAAAAGCTGATTTCATACATTTTGTACCCTTATTTAATAACAAAGATTGTTGCAATTGCTCTTCTCATGCATAGTGTCCTTCTTCATGGCCAGAGACCCCACGATGTAGCTAACCAGCCAGCCCACAGAGGAGAGCCAATACAGCCAAAAGGCATCTCCTGAGAAGCCCTACACCAATATTTTCACCTCGAAGTTTCAGGCACGTGGGGCTTTTTGAGAAGAACAAATTCTCTAATCAAGAGAAAAGAAAGTCTAGGAAATACTGATTCCAGCCATACAGGAGGACGATGTGGTGGCTGATCTCATATGCATTTGACTAGCTTTTAATTCAAGGACAGTAACTCAACAAACAGGGGAACAGTACTGGGTAGTGTGGATGCAAAATCTTTTTTCTGACTCTCTATACAAGCACTTCTTTACTATTATGTGTGTATGTGGGCATGTGCATCTTACGGGCACACACGAACGGGACGCAGGCACCAAGGAGGTCATCCCCAGGTCATGAAAATATTTTTCATATTTCTGTTTGCTAACATCTTCTTAGATCTAAAGCACATTTCTAATTTTAACTAAAGAAATAGCATTTGCAGATATCCACAGTCACATGAAAAGACAGATTTGGCACAGTTCACAAACAAAATCCAAACCACATGACTCCAAGGGAGAAAGAAACTGAACCCTCTAGGAAGCGACCCAGTATTCCTTGTCTTTATTAACCCTCTTACACCTTATGATTCAGTAGTTCATTCTTATTTAACCAAACAATGTGAAGGAAAAGCCTTTTTTATGAAATAAATATATTTTTTCATTAAAAGACAAACCGAAAGCTGCTTGGATTGTTTCATAAAATATTAGCTATCCAATCTTTGCCATATTTTCTACTTCTTTTTTTTTATATGCATTTTACTTCACTTTCTCTTTCATCCTGGGTTTAACTTTTATGATCACAGCGTGACGACTGCCAAAAGCATGTTTCAGTATATTTTTTCCAGCTGTCTGCTCAGCCATAAAGAAAAAAAAATACAAAATGTAAAATAATCTAAAAAATTGTGTTCAAGTTATAGGAACACAGAAATGGGAAGGCAAAGGGACTGAAGATTACCACATTGTCTATTAAAGACTGCACTTAATGAAAGGCAACAGATTTGGGAACATGCAGCCAGCGCATAAAATTCACCAAGACATGCTACTAACCCAGCAGGTAGGAACAATATGTTCTACCAAAAACATCCGAGTGATATTTGACCCGATATGGCTCTTCTTCTAACCATAAAGGCTTCTGTCTTTATACAATAAAGACATTTTCCCTTTTAGTCTCCCTAGTGGCAAAAACTACCACAGAAATGACATTGAGAGCTCAGTTTTATCATCTTTTTCCTTTATTTCGGACTTGAATCAATGAAGCACATTACGTATATGCTTACCTTCACCATATTAGCGTCAGCGGGGTTAGTCTGGAACATAAAGTCAAGCACATGCTCAGGAGTTTGCCAGAACAAGGCATCACGGTCTGATGCAAAAGCAACAACGTTGAGAAGAGATTTTCCACTGACTCCTGTAAATTCTGGATCAAGTCTTTATTTCTGAAAAATTTCTTTCTCGATGTAATTTTTCCATGTTTGGTTTCTGTCTGCAGTTTGGGGTTTTTTTAAAGCAAAAGCTTTTCACCTATTTAGAATTCATCTGGGGATAAAAAAATATTGGCCCTATTAAGATAACATTTTTTTGCAAGGGTATTTTCTTTGCACTTGTGTAACCCAGAAAACAAATTAATTTTTCATGTTAAAATTCTCCAGGTGGCTTTTTTTCACTGAGACCTTCTCTTCAAACCAGCTATGAACCAGCAGAAATGTAAAAGCTTGAAAACTCCATCTTGCAGTAGGCAATATGAAATTTTGAATCATGACACTATTTGAAAATCTGCTAGTTAAGTTGCATATAAAGTAGCAGTGCTAGGCACACAGTTGTAGTGGGGTGTTGATGCTTAACTGTCTACTCTGCAGACTCGTATCTCTTAACCAACTGTAGAAAAGTACGCTGAGGTTAGTACAACATTAAGCCTTTCTCTCTTATTTTGCTTAAAAAGGGAGACAAAGTAAAATTGCATTTATATTATACTACTGCTATGCTAAAACAACTATTTCAAACCCTTCAGTGTCAGAGAATGACGTTTTTTTCCAGTGAGAAAGCAAAGCAGCCCCTAGAGACAAGGCTATGCTGGGAACAAACGTGTGCTAGGTGCTCAGGGTAATCTTTATTTCTGCCACTGGACATGGTAGTCCATCACAGTAACCCCATGAAAGCGATAAACTGAAAGCTGAGGTTTCCTCATAAAATATTTCACGGTGAGAACAATGCTGTTATCACATCCCATGCTGTTCAGAAGGCCCCTTTAGATCCAAATAATCAGCTCAGTGTGTCAAAGGAAGCAGGATGCGAAGGCAAACCTAAGTCTTTCACGGCAAGAAGAAAAAAAACAACCCAAACACCCAAGAGATAATTTCAGGAACCGTAACAGTTTCCTGACTAGGAACCGCTCCCAGACTTCCATCAAGATGTTGTTCTGTCACGGCTGCATGACTTATAAACTACCAAGCTAAAACATAACACTGTGTAATGCTGTGCAACGCAGGACACCTGAATTTATCGGGCTTTCCGAGCTACGTGGTATACACGCCTGTTATGAGCAGTTCATGCTTTGGCTTACAGCTTCTTCAACCAGGCAAAAATAGTCTGACTAGGATGGTTTTTCCCAGAAAAACGCCTATTTTAGATTGCTTGACAATGGTGAGTGGCTTGAGACGCATATACAAATATGGAAAAATCTATATAGTTTACTGCATTGATCACTAAACAACAGGCCTTTTTATAAAAATACACCGGTCAGAGACAACAGCCCTCTTTGCTGACACGTACGCAAGCACGATTCCAAGGGATAGTCGCAGTGCAGAAAGCCACGCAGCGACCTTGACCACGGGCTCCTCAAAGCTGCCACTCCAGCAGTGCGAGACTTTCCATTCCAGTATTAATACCGTTATCAGGAAGCCTTACCAGTCTCCACGACACAATAGACACCACCGTGCTGTCACTGAACAAACAAAGACTGTACCTGCTCTCAGAGCGCTTGCTATCTACGCAAATGAAGAAAAGAGAATAGAAGCATATGGCAAGCACAGGGCAGGCAATGATCTTACCCTAGATCTCATTAACCCCTTTTCCTCCCTTAGCTTTAGGAACTGCTGTGACAAAAGTAAATATTACGGAGAGATCTGAAGGAGGGCATCAAATCCAGGCATCTGAGGCTGTTGCTGGGAAGTTGTTTGCTACCACAGGTTTCACCATGGAAGCAGGTAGAGGGAAATCGGTTTGAAAATTTGCCCAGTGGACAACAGAAGTGACAACAGGGGACACTCAGAAGTACAAATTAATACTTTAATGTTTACTAATACTTCAGCAGTATTTCTCATCTGCAACAAAATCGAGTACCAATCCCAAGTGATGTCCCAAGCCTTTGGACTCCAAGAAACTGGCAGAATGAGCAACGTGCAGCTGAAATAGACAACCGAATACGAACACATTTTTTCTTAAGGAAAAATTCATTTTGCAATGCAGTGAAAAAAGCTGAAGAAACAGAGAGGTTTGTGTAAGAAAAGCAAGACTGTCCAAAAGGCAGATCAGTTCATTGTGCAGTTAGTACAAAAGCAGCTGAATACTGGCAGAGGATGACACACAGAGCCCTCACTCCTCACCACACTGCAGTTGCTCCTGTGTATACTGCGAGTATGTTTCCACTAAACAAAAATTTAAGGGTGCTATTATAACATTTTTGAAATTTGGGCAGCTGTACTGCAGTACTCTTTCTTCACGGAATTTCGCTACAGAAATACCCTCACAGATGTCATTTTCATATCACATCGACACACATGAGAGAAAGCGGGATGACATGTGATGTTCAGATGCTATTTGCTTATCATTGGGCTTTATGGCTATATGCTTCTATTTAAAGGAAAGAAGGAAATGCACTATCTTATGGCTTTATCTTAGGATTGCTGAATTGTGACTACGCTCACACAAATCCATCCACAAAGGAAAATGCAAGTTTTATGAGAAGCAATATGACACCCTGTGAATATAACATTTTCTCAGGTAAATTACACAAAAGTAGAGAAGAGACTATGTTTTTGTTATGCCTTTTATGTGTAGCTTCATTTAAATTCCATCAATATCCTAAATCTCAACAGATGCGAGTGAAAGACAGCTCTTTTTTTTTTTAACCAGGTGAAGAAGACAGAGAAGCTGGCAAGGTTTATGTGGATATTGTATACTCTCCTCCTGCCAGAAGATTTTGCTCTAAGTTTTCCTTCAAGGTTTATCTACTTATTTTCAAATAACGAACTCCTGACACCCTTTGTAGACTATTCCCCAGTCTGATGAACCTTCTGGAAATTTTTCTTTATCACTTTGACCACTATATCCTTGCACCGAGCTACCTGATACTCGTGTCAGTTGATGTAGGTTTCTCACTGCCACTTCCTTTCACTTCTCCTTTAATTTATAATCTGTAAAACATCTTCCAGTTCTAAAACCCATCTTGGGGGAAAAAAGGGGGACAAGACAGCATGAAAGTGATGTCTCCAGTGCCTCTCACAGCTGAGCTCCTGATCTGTACCAGAGTTTCAGGACACGGCTGCTGAGCCAGGAATGGCCACACATCTCGAGCGGGACACCACAGCCAGCCCAAATGCGCTGTCATGCCCCAGAGGAGTCTCAGAAAGGCGACAGTCACAAACCAGTGAAATTCTGCAGCTTGACAACGCAGCCACCATCAGCATAAAAACATGGACTTGCTGCTCACAGTGGCTTATTGAACCCCTCTTCCCACACAGAGTTTTTAGCTCCTTTCTCTCGATTCCATCTCTCTTACAGAGTGGAAATCCTAGCTAGAGCTAGACAAAGTCTCTTTCTCCTACGAGTGTGCAACTTAAGAGACCGCAAGCATCCTGGAGAGCCAGTATCCAAGCACCTGTCAAGGGAAAAGGTCCACGCCGCAACAATTACTTTTAAACTGAATCTGCCTGTTAAATTCATCAGTAAGAGAGTAAATGCTGATATTCAAATTTATTATGAGAGTTCAGAGACACATCTTTCTTAACATGGAAATTACAGTCTGTTATATTTATTGCTTGAGTCTGCAAATTCAAACAGTAGTTCTGGCTATTTGAAGGGCTGGAAATACTAATTAATGAAAAAATATAACATTCTACAGAAAATGAAAATGTCTTGGCACATCTGAGATTTGACAAAACAGTGTCAAATCAGGTTACTTCAAATCCTGTGCCAAATGGTCTATGAATTGAAGAAGGATCGTTGCCTTAAGTAATTAGACGCCAGTTCAATACTGCACTTAAACCTGTTTCTGACAGCAAGCAGAAAAGTAGCCTGAACTAAGTTTAGAGAAGAGCTGGCACAGCAATCACCATACTGGTTCACAATAGTGATTTATTAATTTGTTTGTTTATTCTAACTTCAGTACCCAGTTTTTAATAAAAGGAAGGCCCAGATGTTTGAAAGTACAGAAACTCCACACTTCAAATGTATAAGGACGTATGTAAGAAGCACGTGAGTAAGACCTGGATAAGCAGCATTTTCCATTTTTTATGGGTTTTTTTTCATTACACGTGGTGCTAGCTGTATTATTTCATATAGAAAGAGGGTTTTGCTCTTTGGAAATTTGCCATGCTGGGCTTTTTTGTTATGGCTTAGTTTGGTGGTTTTACTCTTTCTATCGCTCTATTACTGCGAGATCTGACTGCAACTAGTTATCTGTTATAAAGGAGTAACAGATGTAAAGATGATATACATAGCTGAGTTTGGGTGGCAGCAAACCACACAAGTCATATATTACTGGTCTAATGAGCACCCATGTAACACAGATGTGCCTTCCATAAATAATTCACTCTGAAGATACACTGTTTTCAGTGACACTGTACATTTCAGAGCACTACAGAGGCAAGACAGATTCCCCTCACTGCATATTTTCCATGTTAGACGTATTTTTCTGTCAAATATAGGAAATTTAGATTTTACTTTGGCATCAATATTCTATGCCTGGGGATACTGAACCTGCCACATTTTGCTGGCACAAATTCTTAATGCTATTTTTATCTTACACAAACCCTGATGTAGCTAATTTCACAGAATTATTCTGGAAGCAGAACACTTGGTAGCGGACCACGCTAAACTCCTCGTCCTCTTAAGAGGGCCTGTTCAATGCAAGTTGCTACACTGTGATACTAGCAACAGGAATTTAAGGATCCCGACACCTCCGTCCTCCTGTTGCGCAGGGGAGGCTAGCTATGGGACTTGGGATCTATTCTGCTCTCTGTTACATGGTGCACTTCAATGGCCTTCAAGAGGAATTGCGCTATACCTTCATATTTTAGAGCAATGAACACTGTCCTACAGCAGAGAGAAGGGTTATTTATATATCCCTATAGTATACAAGGTTATCTACCAGAAAAGCAAAGACCTAGACACTAGGAAAAGAATCTATGGCTTGTTATCACCATGTGTAATGTACTATGCCTAATTCGCCCTCAGTCTCTCCGCTGGATCTATACACTGACAAAAGTATCCACAAAGCAATGAAGCAAGTATGGGACAGTTCAGCATGCCGAAAGCATCCTGCTGAGGCTTGCACAGTAGCTATAAAGCCCATTTTGCATCGCAGTGCACGCAAACTTCATTTCACATCATGACAGACTTGAAGCAGGTATAGAAATATATGCTTTTTCTCCTTTAAAAATTTCAAGGCTATGGTATTCTAACTATTTTCACCAACCATTTCATATATATATGTTGTTGCATTAAGACAAAGTATGTTTCGTCCAAGAACCTCCAAGCGCTCATCTTCCTCCAGAAACAGTGACGGGTTTTTAATTTCTCTTATCCTTTTACTGGGTGTCAGAAATGGAGGAGGAAGAGAGGTATACTTAAACTGCTACCTTAGCAGAGAAGCAACTAACATACTTTTAAAAAAACTCTCAAAACGAAGAAAACATTTAACACATGCTAATATTTTCCTCTGGAAATCACTGTGGAAACACACTTACATGTCCTTCAGCCTGGGCAGCGGGAGGCCAGGATTTCCTGAGGCTAAAATACAATGCAGAAGATAATCACACTGGACTTTTTCCTCCAAGTCAAAGTATTTCAGAAGTTATTGCGGACTTCAGGAAGAGTTAAGCTAAGCTGCCGTAAGAGGTCAATTAATAAAGACAATTATAGAGAAGAATACAAGACCAGGATAAGCTACCCCAGGCAGACAATAAGATGAAACAAGAAATAACGTACCATGTCTGCCTCTGAAAGGTGAGTTCAATTCTGCCGCAAGGCTCGTAAGCGAGCAAAGGGAGCAGCCTCACAGCAGCTGGGAAACAGCACTTGGCAATTCAGGCCCCTACCCAGAAGGCTATTCCGTGATCCACGCTGATG
>Ga0181612_167612_pt1 | contig 10363 bp, 4 predicted proteins | sample HoacroProtozoa21_FD_119630 | JGI IMG/M metagenome (GOLD analysis project Ga0181612, IMG submission 119630) | Hoatzin crop microbial communities from Cojedes, Venezuel. Combined Assembly of Gp0051906, Gp0051904, Gp0051908 | reverse complement strand
GTAAGGCAGGTGTTGGTCTCTTCTCCCAGGTAACTCGTGATAGGACGAGCGACAATGGCCTCAAGTTGCATCAGGGAAGGTTTAGATTGGTTATTAGGAAACATTTCTTTACTGAGAGAGCGGTCAGGCGTTGGGATAGACTGCGAAGGGCAGTGGTGGAGTCTCCATCCGTGGAGGTGATAAAAAAACATGTAGATGTGGCACTTCAGGATATGGTTTAGAAGGCATGATGGTGATGGTTGGACTTGATGATCTCAGAGGTCTTTTCCAACCTATGATTCTATTATTCTATGAGGAGAGCCACAGAAAGGATACATAAAGTACAAGAGGAAAAGAGTCTGACAGTTCAGTAAAGATGTAGGTACTATGCTGTGCTAATGCACTAACAGTGTGTATGTGATATATAATTTCACATATGCAGGCATAGCTAGAAGATTTCTGGGAAAACCAGGGACAGGCAAATAGACATGAAAATAAATGAAACATATATACTGTCATATCGAATCTGGGCACTCAGTCTTCAACACAGGCAGCTAAGGAACTCTTATAATAGAAAATTATTCAATAGATCCTCTGTGGGGATGTTTCTTCTTAACACCACGAATAATACTCTAGAACAACATTCTGGAAAAAGAAAAAGTTTATAAACTTCAGATATTCTTGAGCAGTGTAAACACAGATGTTTTTGACAGATCTAACTGTATTTAATCCTTCCTTAAAATATGGTGACAGCTACTGGAATTCACTATTTCCTGATGTTTTCTGACAAACATAGCACTTTTACTCCATGCGTTAAGTTCTTGTTGAAGAGCTTCATCTTCAACCATCTAGAAAAAGTCTTGGTACTTTTAAAAAGACAGTAATAATGTCATTCACAAAAAGTCACAGAATGCCATTCAGTGGCTGATGTAACTCCAGTATTTACTTTTAACTTCAAGGTTCAAGATATGTGCCTTCCAATGTAATAGAAAATAACGATCCAATTCCATGTCAAATTTACGTTCTTGTATTTCTTTTTCTACACTTATCTTAATTCTTCTGACTGGGCATATTATCAGACATGATGTTTATGAGGTAGCATTTTATTTCCTTTTTCACATTTCATTCAGTCTAAAAACAGATTATGGGGTTTCACCTTGGGGAGGAAGGCTGCATTACTTTCACTTGTTCAGTCAATAAACATAATTTACAAAACAACCACTTTCCTACAGTAGTAAGCTTCAGAGTAACTTCAATTCCCATTTCACTTCCAAAATTTACTGGCTGCACCCCCTCCCTCCTCCCCCAAGCTATATTTTTACTTCAGTGGTTTTCATAGGCAATAAAAGCGTTCTGAATTTCCAAACTGAAAGCAATTAGTTCTGTTCTGCAACACAGATAGACAGATTAAGCAGTTTAAATCCCTTTGTAACACTGATGCGTATCACTATGATCAGTCAGCAGAAACCATTCTTGTGGCAGCACAGTAACCCATCTAAAAGAATCACCTGTAAATGGAAGGAACCAAGTAATATATTAGCAGTATGGTCACTGAAGACTTTGCCAGAACACTTTAGGAGGCATCAAAAATTGCACTGAAAAAGCATATTAGAATATCAGGTTAGGAAGAGACCAGTAGCTCAGCAACGGATCTGAAAAGCCAACTTTCTTTTTAATAGGTAAGATATAAAAATTATGAAAGGGAAGATGTGAGGTATTCTTCGCATAGTATAATACTCTTGCTGCAGACATTTGCAGAAGTAGAAATTTTGTAACCAATGCTTTTTTGGCTGGTGCAGCTGCATGAAAACCAAGTCTGTGAGAGATAAATACAGAAGTGAGTTTGATAACACAGAAACCCCCAGCAAAATTCAGCTGTAGTGAAGGAGAGATATAATCTGATCTGCTTTCAAGCAAAGGTCAGACACTAGATGAAAACATATGAAGTTCTTTGTTTACCTTCCCAGAAGAATTTAAGTAAGCAGTCTAATTTCTTATAAAGTTGCATTGTTGTTGTAGCTTGATGGTCTGAGAAAACACGTGAAGCAAAGCTACTTCAATTAAGATTTTACCTCTTCCCAATACTTTTCAGAGCCGCTGCAGCAACTGAGGTTAACACTGGAAACCTACTGTGAATCATACTATCTTCACATCTCCTACATGTGTAGGAGATTTTAGTCTTTACTCTTGTTTCCAAAGTACTGTACATATACATTGTGCTTATGTAAAAAGTTGGGGGCGAGAGTATACTGGAAAGATCCAGTTAGGATGGTATCACTGTTCTTAAGAATCAGTTTTATACCAAATGTGAATGTGACACAGAACACAAATACAGATTACATTTTTTTTAAGAGTTTGCTTTAGCAAGCCTGTGCACCTGTAACATAGGAAGAAGTTATAAGGTCCCCATGTAGTCCTCTCCAATGAGCAGTGCTGCAGTGGTGGAAGACCATTTCTTGCTGAAGTTTAGCCTCATCTGAAAGGAAGTCTGCAGAGATCTAAACATTTCTTTCAAGGTTTCTGAAACACTGATCAAGAGAATCTTGACTGTTCCTGATCTGTACAACAGAATGAGTGAAGCTGTCATAGTTCTATATCATGAACCTTTTTTTGGCAAGTCACGATGTTGTTCCACCAGGATTGTCAAGGAAATCTTCTCATTTTATCTGGTGGGACTCAATTGAGCAAGCTAGAGCCAAACATAATTATTTCTTGTTTTGTAGAAGTGAATTCTACTTATGTGAGTGTTGTCATTTTTGTGAGAAATACAGATTTTTAAGAAATACAGATTTGGTAAATCGTTCCTCCTCTTTCTTACACACAGTCTTCTTTTTCATGATTAAACTACATTTCTATGCACTTTTCTTGTGCTAAGCCGTTAAGCCCAAGAGTAACAAACTGCATCACTGTGCTCAGCAGGGGAAAGCCTACCAAGATGATGGGAATACATAACCATTCACACTTCATCTGAGAAATGTCTTATGTTTGTGCTTGGCTTGCCACAACTTTTAGTTTCTACTTCCTTAAATGTTGTGCCTGAGTAGGCAAAAGTGCAGGAAATTTACTAAAGGGACTCTGCCAATGCTGTTGTCCACAGCCAGCAACAGAAAGGTTGGGACAGGACCTATTCACCTCAACAGAGGTGGTGGGGTAAGAGTGATCACTGACATTTTTAAATTTCTGCCTTTATAAGGATAATAAACGCCACCGGGGAAGAAGTTTGGCTACATTTCTTCTCTACTAGTTCTGCAGGCATTTGATGTGGTAACATAAAAAATGTCATGAAGCGGCGTCAGTATAAGGGATTGAACTAAAATTCCAATATTTTAATTAATGAGCAACTTTAACCAATGCTATTAAGAACTCATATCAAACTCTGCTGGAGAAAAGTGCTCAACTGGAAAATGTAAAAGCATAAAAAGTTTATGTGCTTGATTGCCTCTATTTGTTCATCAAATATCAACCACAGATGTACATTGCTCTTCTCTTGTTTGTGTGTGGTAGCACTGAATTTCAGCACTACCAGTGAGCAATGACTAATTAGAGCAGTCATTTCATTGTCTTATTCCAGGGATCCATCAAGATCTATGGTTTCCCAAGAAGTCGCTCTTGGGAGCTGCCTGTCCTTTCTGATTCTGTTTGTGTACACACATCAGTGACCAATGAAGGGTGATGAGTCCTAACAATGAGTGGGAGAAACAAAACTTTCTGGATGCCCTAGGCAGGGCTGTCATAAGCAAATGGGACATCAGGCCCAGTTTCCAAAATCACCCATGCCACATTGCTATTGCAATCCTCCTGCAAGATATTACAGCTGGCTGGACAAGTATCCTTGCCAGCATCATCGCAACACTCCAAAGTTCCAAAACTAACAACAGTTCTGCAGAATATCCACTCTGCTGTGCTTTGCTGATGCTTAAGTACAGTATGTATATTACTTAACAGCAATTAAGGTGGTAAGTAGCATCAGTAAAAAATTAAATATTTCAGATGATAATCTGAGCTAATTGAAATGTCCACAGAGAGGCACAATTATGTGGTTTCACTGTGAGAAAAATGTCTGATTTTATATTCTAGATCTAAAAGGAAAAAACAAAGAAATTGTAGTTTTTTGCAGGAAGTTGATAATTGATGAAAGTTAAAACCATCATTAATTTTTTGAGGTAAACTTAATTGACTGTGGAAGCATAGTTTGCTGCTTCACCCATATGCACTTTTCACATCTATGCCATAAAGTGTATTTTACAAAATGCTCTGAAGTTTTTGTAAAATTGCTAAGGCTTAGAAAAATGTATCAGCCCAGAATTAGGAATAAGAATGAAAACTGGGTATACATATATAGAAATGAGGCTGAAGTGAAAAACAGCTCTGTAGAGATATTCCTTGTGTAGAACACTTTTGTCTCCACCGAATCTCATTTTCTACCATTTCTGTTATACATTGAGGTTTACAGGACTGTAATCTGATGAGTATTTATTGTCTCTTTTGACTTCGTATCCGCTCCCACAATTGTTAGCAATATTGTCATTGAAAAATGAGATGAAATCTTTGGTACTGATTTTTAAAAGACTACACTTGAAAGAATTCGTCATGTTAATTATGAACCATAATAGTTTCGTACTCAGGATTTTAATCTATTTTAGCGTCCAATTTTCACTAGTTTTCACATGGAAACAAATTGACAAAGATCAGTCCTACACTGTTTTTGTACTCACACTTCCTAATCTTCTCTGACGAATTTTTCGAGCATAAAAACAGAACGAGCAACGTTTTTACCAAAGCGAAACTGGCTTGGAGTGACTCACAGTTTCACATTTTCAAATGCTGGCTGTATATTACTAATTCCTTATTTTCCTTGATATGCACAAAATCTCTCTGCTCTAATAGAAGGTATTGCATTTAAATGCTCTGCCTTATAATTATCTTGGGTCTAATTACATGAATACTGTTATTCCTAGTGAACCAATGGGACTCCAACACTACCACTAATTCTCTATTCCTTTTTCTTAAAAATAACTACTGAATGTTCTACTTAATATCTTTCCCCATGTATTTCTGAAAATGTCTGACAATTTACGAACTAATTTAGACAGTTCCTTCCTGCGGTACAGTAACTTCTCATGGAATTTTAGGAGAAATAAGGTCATTCCCTATAGCTGCACAAAGTACTTCATCACATACTGTTCATAGCAATATACTTACATCTATGCTTTGCCTTCACTTTCTTTTACCATGACCGCTCCCTTCTCTTTTTAGCTTTCTAGAGAATTGTTACACAAAGTGCTTTCTCACTATTTTAAAATGTGTGTCTGTATATATAGACAGGGAGTGAGTGAGAGAGATCACAGGAAAATATCTTATTAAGCTTTTCAGCCTTCTTCTTGGCATCTGTTATTTGGATTCTTTCCTTGGAAGGCTAATACGTTCATCTAGCAGAATATGATTGATTAACTGAGCAGAAGGGATATTTTGCGTGTGTCAGTACTTGGAAATGCCATAGTCTGCATCTATTCTCCTGCCATTCTCTTCTCTCACACAGTTTAATGCAAAGTGCCTATCTTTGTAAGGCCCTGCCATCTTTTCTCTAGTTTCACCATCATCATCCTGGAAAATTACCTTTATTTCATTCAAACAGGATTTGTTTTGTAACCTGAGGGAAAAAGATGTACATACTATTCTGTAAAACATATAGAGAACTCTTATAAGTGTCCTTCTATGTATCTCTTTATGAGGCATTTTAAAATCTGTTCTTAGGAATTTAGTATTCACTGAATAAGTGAGATGAAGATGAGGCAGATTTTTTCATCAATTGAATCAACATAGTAGAAGCAGCAACAGTGCAAACTTCTTCAAATAAATTAAGAACATTGATCAGTCTCTGTCTAAATATGTGCTTTCTTCAGGTTTCCTGGAATTGTTTTATTCTGGCTCTATGAGAAAATTACTACCAGTTGTTACTCAGTTCTACTGTCCTTGTATAATATCTTCAGAGTAACAGACTTGAATGCAAAGTACAAGTATAAATACATAATGACTATGTTTTTTCCCGTGTAATAATATTTCACTATCTTTCCTATGTAGATGTGTGCTTAATCTCAGTTTACTTAATTCCTTCATTGAATATACCAGTATTACTATCTATTTCCCTTCTCCTGTTTCAACCTAGATAATGTCCTGGTATTAATACAGTCGTGCCTAAAATAAAATAAAATAAATAAAATTATTTATTCATTATTGTATCCACACTGTTAGAGATAGTGTGGTCGCACCTAAAACCCAGAGTCAAACATAGCCTCAACAGTCAAAAAAGGACAAATTTATTGTTAGTACATCCACTTTAAAATCCTTCCGTTCTTACTAAGTAAATGAAGAAGCTTAAATGTGAAAGATTTCTAACTAACTCCTGTATTTCTTAGTCATATCTCTGGTAATGTTTTTGTGATGGGCTGTATTTCCCTAGGGAAAATTATAGGAACTTAGAATAAAGTCTTATTTATTTCCCTCATCTTAGGCTGTCAAGTGTAACTTCTGCAGTGCTATAAGCACGGATTGCCAGAATTGCAAACTCTTCATATCACCACTTTACACATTTACCTTATTTTTACATACACAGCTTGAAAATATAATTCTGCACCACAATCATTTAGTAAATTGGGGTGGAATTCAACTCACCTAATTTAAGATAAATGTCCGATTAACCATGGATGCTCCAACTAAAGTCGGTGGAGAAAAAAGGGTACACCAGGGGATGATTCATCCCATCTATCTTGGTCACGTATCTTTAGAGTGGGATGAACTGCCTGCAAATGTGTTTATCAATCTTTGCTGATCTACTAGATCACTTGCTAACACAGTATGTCTTATACATCACTGAAATAAGGTGAAATGAATTTCGCTTTCTCTCAACATGGCAGAAAGCCAAGTGAATATTTCTCTGCTTATGTTTTGAAATTTCAACCCTTCTTTCAGTCCCTGCATTGAAGATTTTTTTGTGTGTTTGAAGAATAGATATGGGTGAAAACTAAAGGAAATGAAATAAGTCATATAAAAGTCTTTACTTGAATTTCATGATGTCTGGACTTTCTGTGTTCAGTCTCCATCATTATTTGTTTTACCTTTCCGAACGCTCACAGAAACCAAGCAGCAATGGTATGTTGTATATGGATAGGATGTTGTTACTACACCAAGGGATCGTATTTCCAAGGTTCCTACAGCAACACACTGATAAAGAATTGAGCAGGATGGATCTGGTCCTTCCTCATTTGGACCCCTTTCGCAATTAATTTTTTCAATGCTTTAAAAAACTCCACCTAATTATTGAGTTATTTCTGTACCTAGTACAAAATATTTTCGAGCTGGCTAAATCTTACTAGACCCAGAAAAGGAAGAGTGGAAAATTTGTTGACTTGCTTTCCTTTCCATTTCTTTCTGATCCCAAGTCGGGCTTTTGACATGGTGCCTCATGAAAAGGTGGATTCACCATCTTAGTAGCTTCAGTGTGGGGGGGGGGGGGGGGGACATACATCCAACCATGGAGCAGAAATGTTGCCATATCAGCACGGACCAACTGCAACTAAGTAACAGCTCACATTCCTCCTGTCAAATAGTTTTGCAGGCTGGCGTACTATTCAGCCCTAAAGGAAAAAGAAATACAGGCACACACAACCACTCTCACAAAAATCGCAAATAATTTTTTAAAAAAATTATTAACCTTCTAATATCTTGTTAGGATTTTACAAGCCAGTCAAGGACATTTTTTTAAATGAAAAACTTGTTAGATTTCTGTAAACTTTGAATATGAAGCTCGACAGAAGGACTGAGACCCTAGGAAACTTAAAAACAGTTCTTTTCTGACAAAAGAGTGCAAAGCACCATCACTCTTAGAAAATTATAACCCACAGACAGAATGCTCCACTCTCTGTCCCGTGAAGTAGTCCTGCAGGCAAATCTGCACTGAGACACAGATATTACAGCTGCAGATGTCTCTTTATAACTGAATTAAAAAACTCTTGTTTTAACAATTCATGTAACACTGAAAAAAATATCATTGCCTAGTGTTTAATGCATAAAACCTTATGTTTTATTCCTACTGTGCTAATCAGCTACAGTTAGTACATAGTTCTTTCGCACTGCTTTAAGGAGATCCAGCCATGATGAAGACAATGGGATGAAAAGCTCAGGACTTATCAAATTTTTTTAGTGAAATATCTCAGTCAGGATCCAGGACACTTTGCATAAGGTACTTAGCCTAACAGATTAGGCAAAGTGTAAATCATTGACCATACAGGCTATGTTGCTATTAACAGAGACTTCTGTGAGGCATCTGGATTGCTACCACATGCCATTTAAATTAAAAACTAGAATAAAACATCATAAACACAGTACACAATAAATACAAAATATTTATTTAATAGTGTGTTATAACAGGGAGTGCAATCTTTTTCTTTTTTTGAGACAATCTCTTTCTGATAGTGTCCTCTAGCAGTCAATTCTTCATTTTATATAATTTAGTACTTCTAGCACTGACTTGGATTAGAGTAGGAAAGTGTTTCTGGTAAAAAGCTGGAGATGACACATAGGTTGAGGCTGTAATAAGCAATAAAGATGATGGATTACTAAAGAAGCAGCACATTGGGATCAGCAGCTAAATGGGATGCTTCATTTAATATTAGCAGGTAGGATGTTTAATTTAAATTGGTTACCTGCAAAACATTTTAAAGGATGGAAATCTTTACTGGAAAGAAAGATCTTAGAGAATCATTTAAAAGTCCAGGGAACCAGGATTTGCATATGATCAGTCAAGACAACATTTTTGACTGAAAGAGGCAGTGAACTTGGTGTTAAGCATAAGGCATTTTCCTTAATATGGATGTCACTGAGAAAAATGGTTGTACTCATTTCATGGGCAGTGAAAATGAGAAATGAGTTTGGAAGAGAATAATGGGGATGAGGTGTCAATGTCTTGAATCATAGAATCATAAAATCATAGAATCATAGGTTGAAATAGACCTCTGAGATCATCAAGACCAACCATCCACACAACACCAACATTCCTACTAAACCATACCCCAAAGTGCCACATCTACTTGGTTTTTGAATATCTCCAGGGATGGTGACTCAACCACCTCCCTGGGCAGCCTGGTCCCATGCCTGACCACTCTTTTAGTGAAGAAATTTTTTCTAATATCCAATCAAAACCTCCTCTGATGCAACTTGAGGCCATTTTCTCTCATCCTATCGCTAGTTCTTTGGGAGAAGAGACCAAAACACCTGCCTCACTGCAACTTCCTTTCAGGTAGTTGCAGAGAGCAAGAAGGTCTCCCCTCAGCCTCCTCTTCTCCAGACTAAACAGCCCCAGTTCCTTCAGCCGCTCCTAGTAAGACTTGTTCTCTAGACCCCTCACCAGCCTCATTGAAATTGAAAGACTCAGACCTGTCTGAGTTTGCATTGGCAAGTAGTAATATGGAAGTTGTAGCAGTGAATCTGTAGAATACTGTTAGTGCTGGGCACCAAACATCCACACTAAGAATGGATGAAAGCTTCATGTAAGACTACTTCTAGTCTGATCCTGTTTTTTGTATGCTCATAAGTTACAGGATCACATTAAAAAGTCTCCTGAAGCACATATACCTTCAGATACGAGTTCATCTAGAGTCCAGTCTGTGCAGTTCAAGGCTGTGTCCTGAGGTGAAGCCAGGAGCCATAAGTGGGAGTGACATGAGATTTCCTTCAAAACAGAACTAAATCTCAATTAAAACACATTCTATGTATTTAGAGAAGCAAAAATATGAAAGGGTTTGATGTCTCTGTAAATAGCTATCTGTGGAAGAGTCATTTGAAAACAGATGTTTCTATTGTGTAGTTCACTAAGGTAATATCCAAGGCAATCCTAATAACCAGGACTGTCACAGAAGGGTGACCAGTGGAACCAGTGCACAAGGCCACTGGTGCCATCTGTGTTTGAAACAGTGTTTCTATATGTGTTGATCTGTCTATATAAATGTATATATATATGTTGTATATATGTGTTTGTATAGGTGCTTTGTGGGAGTGCAAGCTCACCCTCACTGCTGGTTGGATCTCTGAGCATGGAGGCTGCCAGATTCAGCAGTCTCTAACAGTACATGGCTGTTTTAAAAAAAGGATACAGGATGAAAAAATAGAAAATTGGAGTGTCGCACTTAGCCCATAATTTAAGGACACAGGAAGAGAGTGATCATATTAATAACTTCCTTCCAGCTCAGGCTTGATGCCACAGACTTCAGTAAAAAAATACCAAGAACCAGCTGGTCAGAAATTAACACAGGAATTCAGATACATAGCTCAGAATTTCCAAGGGAGCTCAGTGTAATGTGATCTGGTGTTGTTTATGCAATCGAATACT